>VOFI01001777.1_pt1 | contig 49838 bp, 66 predicted proteins | sample 5384131 | NCBI WGS metagenome assembly VOFI01 (sample SAMN12384728, study PRJNA508395) | human gut metagenome | isolation source: healthy gut H | host: Homo sapiens
GAACTGCCCTGGGAGCTGGACGTCACCGTGGAGGAGACGGACGGCACCGTGTTCCGTTTGCTCTTTCCGGAGTACCGGGAGGTCTATGAGGAGAACTGCCCGGCCCATCACTTTGATTACAACATCTTCGGCGCCGGATATCCCTATCACCACTCCTTCCGCCGGAAGCGGCTGGACCTGCGGACGTATGACGAGCTGTGGAGCGGTTTTCTGGGCATGGAGCACGATGAGGACTGCGCGGTGCGGCTGGCCTTCTGGCGGCTGCGCTACCCGGTGGAGCTGACGCCCCGGGCGGAGGGGCAGTACCTGTCCTACCTCCGGGCCCACGCCGGAGAGGCGGCAGTCTGGCTGGTGGGAGAGCGGGACATGCCGGGGCTGGCGTTTCTGCTGAGGACGGCGGAGCCGGACCGGGAGGCCCTGTCCGCCGCCTGCGCCCTGGCGAGGGAGAGCGGGGTCTCCGAGGCCCTGGCCCTGCTGCTGGAACAGCAGCGGGATGCGGCCCCCCGGGGGCTGGACAAGACTTTTGACTTATAGCAGGGAAGGAGGCGCACCATGGCGGCCAAGGACCTGACGGCCATCGGACTGGAGATTTTGCAGACGGCCCGGAATGAACTGTATCTGAATCTGCCCTATCTGGATGTGGCGCTGTGCAGCCTGGACTTCCAGCCCGGCGGCGGGGTGACGCTGTCCCTGGCCACCGACGGGGAGACGCTGTACTACGACGGCAGCTTCCTCTCGGAGCGGTATCTCCGGTCCCGGACGGCGGTGGACCGGGCCTATCTCCACGTGCTGCTCCACTGTATGCTGCGGCACCTGTGGAAGAAGCGGGGCAGGGTGGCGGAGCTGTGGGATCTGGCCTGCGACGTCGCGGTGGAGAGCATCCTGGACGAGCTGGACTACCCCTGCCTGGCCGGGGGCTTCGTCCCCGCCAAGCAGAAGTTCTACGGCGAGTGCCGGGCAGAGATGCCGGTGCTGACGGCAGAGGGTATCTACCGCCATCTCCTGCGGCTGGACCTGCCGGAGTACGAGTGGCCCGGCTCCAGCGGACCTTTCTGGTGGACGACCATGGCCTGTGGGATCCGGACCAGCAGGACCAGGAGCAGCAGAAGCAGCGGGAGCAGAAGTGGCAGGGCGTCTCCGAAAAGACCCAGACGGGACTGGAGACGGTGCTGGCCGGCAAGGCCACCGGCGGCGAGGCGGTGCTGGAGCAGATCCAGGTGGCCAACCGGGACGACGTGGACTACCGGACCTTCCTCCGGCGGTTCGCCGTACCCCGGGAGGTGATGGCGGTAGACGGAGACGCCTTCGACTACATCTTCTACACCTACGGCCTCCAGCTCTACGGCAACATGCCGCTGGTGGAGCCGCCGGAGACGAAGGAGGAGAAGCGGATCGAGGACTTCGTCATCGCCGTGGACACCTCTATGTCCACCTCCGGCGAGCTGGTGCGGCAGTTTCTGGCCTGCACTTACGCCATCCTCCGCAGCACGGAGACCTTCACCCGGAAGGTGAACATTCGCATCCTCCAGTGCGACGACCAGGTCCGGTCCGACACCCCCATCCGCGACCTGGAGGAATTGAAAGCCTATATGGAGAACTTCTCTCTGATGGGCGGCAGCGCCACGGACTTCCGGCCGGTGTTTGAACACGTGGCGGAGCTCCAAGCGGAGAGGGGGCCTTCACCTCCCTTCGGGGGCTGGTATACTTCACCGACGGCATGGGCGTCTATCCCCGGAAGCGGCCGCCCTATGACACGGCCTTCGTGCTGTTGGAGGAGCCGCCCCTCTCCGTAAAGATGCCCCCCTGGGCCATCCGGCTGGTGGTGCCCACCCCGGCCCTGGAACAGGCCGCCCGGGAGGCAGCGGAGGAGGCCAAAGCCGCCGGGCTGGACCTGATCGATTTGGACGAACTTCCCCAACTGTAAGGAGCTAACGATATGAACATCAAACAGGCAAAGCAGGAGATCACCAATACCTTGAAGGCGTATCTGGCCAAGGACCAGCTGGGGAACTACCTGATCCCCACAGTGCGCCAGCGGCCGGTGCTGCTGATGGGCCCGCCGGGCGTGGGCAAGACCCAGATCATGGAGCAGATCGCCGCCGAGGCCGGCGTGGGCCTGGTGGCCTACACCATCACCCACCACACCCGGCAGAGCGCCATCGGCCTGCCCTTCATCGAAAAGCGGACTTATGGCGGGGAGGAGGTCTCCGTCACCGAGTACACCATGAGCGAGATCCTCTCCTCCGTTTACCGGCTGATGGAGCGGACCGGGCTGCAGGAGGGCATCCTCTTCCTGGACGAGATCAACTGCGTCAGCGAGACCCTGGCCCCCATGATGCTCCAGTTCCTCCAGTGCAAGACTTTCGGCAACCAGGCCCTTCCCGAGGGGTGGCTGATCGTGGCGGCGGGCAACATCGACGTGGAGGAGGACTACGGCGTGTGGAAGGAGTACGCCCGCCGGAAGAACCTCCACGGGGCCATCCTCTCCTATCTGGACATCAAGAAGGACAACTTCTACCGGATCGAGAACACGGCGGACGGCCTCCAGTTTGCCACCGCCCGGGGCTGGGAGGATCTCAGCGAACTGCTGTACGCTTATGAGACCCTGGGCATCCGGGCGGACCGGGAGGTGGTGGGGCAGTACATCCAGATGCCCCGCATTGCCAAGGACTTCGCCAATTACCTGGAGATGTTCTACAAGTATCAAAAGACCTACCACGTGGAGGGGATCCTCAGCGGCACCTGGGAGAACATCACCGTGCTGGAGCTGCGGGAGGCGCCCTTTGATGAGAAGCTCTCCGTCATGGGGCTGGTGCTGTCCCGGCTCAGCGAGGAAGCCCGGAACACCCGCTGCCAGGATGCCCTGACCGACGCCCTCCACACCTCCCTGACAGAGTTTCGGGAGAAGATCGCGGACGCGCCGCCGCTGACGGTGCTGGACCAGCTGCTGTGGAAGCGGCGTACTGCCATGAAGCAGGCCAAAGAGGCCGGCCAGTTGGACAAGGAGTCCCGGGACCTCAAGCAGCGGGAGATCAACGCCCTGGAGGACTACCGCCAGCAGCTGGACCGGGAGGCCGTGGCCCCGGAAGGGGCTATGGACGCCGTCCGGGGCTGGTTCGGTGAAGAGGTGGAGCGGCGGAAGGCCATGGCCATGGAGACGAAGGACATGTTCGACAACGCCTTCCGTTTCCTAGAGACCACCTTCGGCGACAGCCAGGAGCTGGTGATCTTCGTCACGGAGATCACTGCCGGGTACGACACCTCCTGGTTCGTGGAGCAGTTTGGCTGTGACGCCTATTTCCGCCACAACCGGGAGCTGCTGTTTGACAGCACCCGCCACCGCATCCGGGAGGAGATTGCCGCCGCCAAGGCGGCAGAACAGGAGGAAAACACATGAGGGAAGAGTGGAAGCAGATCGAAGCCGTGCTGGACGAGAAGGTGCGCCCGTCCCTGCGGGCCCACGGCGGGGAGCTGGAGATCGACCATCTGGAGGATGGCGTGCTGTATATCAAGCTGCTGGGCCAGTGCGCCGGGTGCCCCTCGGCGGATCTGACCAACGAGACGCTGATCGAGCATGAGCTGACGGCTGCCCTGCCGGAGCTGGTGCAGAAGGTCGTGGTGGTCCAGACTGTCAGCGACGAGCTGTGGGAGCAGGCCAAGCGGCTGCTGCGGGACCATCATCTTTGAAAGTTGGCAGCCCCTGAAGAGAAAAAAGCGCCCCCGGCAAAAGCCGGGGGCGCTTTTCAACAGCTTACCAGCTGTGGTGCTGCCAGGACTCTTCGGCAGTCATGGCGAAGTAGTCGTAATTGGGGGCGGGGCCGCTGTCGCCCCAGGTGGTGTGCCCTCCAGCTTCAGCAGCAGGTTGTAGGCGCCGGTGTACCCGTCGCACACGGCGGTGCCGTTTTCAAACAGGCTGTATGCGATGTGGCTCAGGGAGCTGTCCCCGGCGGTGTAATCATAGACGCAGTTATCGCAGATCCAGGTGAAGTAGACCCGGGCCTTCTCATAGTCGGACATGGAGGTGGTGATCTCTCCGCTCTCCCACAGGGCATCATGGACGGCAATGGCCGCCTCCATGGCCGCGTCGCGGTAAGTCAGAATCTGATCTCCCGCGCTGGCGGCGGAGAAGGTGAGGGTGATGGACCCGTCCGCAGAATAGGTGCAGTTGACCGTGTTGTAGCATTGCTCACAATAGGTTTTCACAGCTGCCAGGGCCGCCTCCATCACCCGTCGGGCGGAGGTTACGGAGAGACTGGGGTACTGCAGGACCAGCGTGTTCTGGTTGGATGCCAGCATGTAGCGGACGCTTTCATCTATCTCCGCCGCAGTGGCGGGAGCGGCGATATACGTCCCCAAGGGCACCAGATCTCCCATGGCAGCGCCCTGGGCGCTCCAGGACTCCTTTCCCAGGTCCCAGTCCGGCGTTGCCCGTAGGCTTGGATCCACCATGCGGGTCAGCATGGCAGCGGCCGCGCCCCGGGTGATGGGCTGGTCCGGCAGGAAGGAGCCAGCGGCGTCGCTGCCTACGGACACGCCGGTGCGGTAGAGGGTCAGGATGTCCTGGTAATAGGGGGTGTACTCGGTCACGTCGGTGATGAACTGCCGGCTGGCGTAAGCCTGAGTTACCAGGTCCGCATGAACGGGCGGCAGGGCCTCCTCTGGAAGGGTGTTCGCCAGCACATGGGCCACCTGGGCCCGGGTGGCGGGGGTGGAGAGGGACTTGTCCAGCTCCGTGCCGATGACACCCTCCGCCTGGAGATACGCAGGTACCGGAGGGCCGCTGCCTCATTCTCGGCGGCGTAGGCGCCTGGACCTGCCTCCGCGTCTCCGGTGCGGTACAGACTGCGGATGCGGCCGGCGAAAATCACCACCTGCCCAACGGTCAGCTGGTCTCGCAGGCCGAAAGTGCCGTCGGCCTTGCCTACGGAGAGACCATACGCATACAGCGCCGCCACATTGTCGTAGAACGTGGACTCCGGTGTCAGGTCGGAGAACTGGCCGGCGTAGGTTTTGCTGCGGACAAAATTGTCCGGGGTGTCCTGGGCGGCCCAGGCGGGGACAGTAAGAGCAAGCGCCAGTGCCAGCACCAGCGCGGGGACCCGTTTCTTCATGACGGCACCTCCTTATACAAAATGGAAGATCGAATTCAGGATTTCTGCCTGATGGAACAAAACGCGGACAGGGGCCTTTTCAGGAGGGGATGTCCAAATCCTCCATGGTCCGGTCCTCCACATAGGGATTCAGGTACTGGTTGACCAGCTCCAGAGTGGCGTCCGGGTCCAGATAGATGTAGGGGGAGCGCCACTCGTTGGGCAGAGTGGAGAAGGAGATCTTATCCACACCCATGCTGATGGCCTCCTTCCCCAGCCAGGCCAGGTTCCCAAGGGACAGGTCCGTGTCCACATACTGCTGGAAGATCTTGGCGAACTCCCCCACCTTGTCCACGTTGGAGAGCGTCAGCGTCTGTTGAGCCACGGCTTTTAGGAAGTTCTGCTGGGTCTGCATCCGGCCGATGTCCTCGCTGCCGTAGCCGGAGCCGTCATTATTGTGGCGGAAGCGGACCACCTTCAGCGCCTCCGCACCGGAGAGATGCTGCATCCCGGCGGAGAAGTGGATGTGCAGGTCCTGGTAAGGATCGTCGTAATTCATGCTGATGGGGACTTCAAAGTCCACGCCGCCGATGGCATTCACCAGCGCGGCGAAGCCGTCCAGATCTACGGTTACCGTAAAATCCACTGGGATGCCCAGCTGCTGGGAGATGGTCTCGGCCAGCAGAGCGGTCCCGCCGGAGTTATAGGCGAAGTTGATCTTGTGGTTCTTTCCATTGATGACGGCCTTGGTGTCCCGTGGGATGCTGACACCATAGATGTAGTCGTTCTCCGCATCCACGGCCACCAGGATATTGGTGTCGCTGCCGCCATTGTGGTCATCCACGCCGGACACCAGAATGGTGTAGAAATAGGGCTTGCGCTCCAGATGGGCCGCCTGGGCCAGGCCTCCGCGTCCTGGGCGGTGTCTTCGGCGGAGACCTCCTCCGCTTCGTCGGGCCGGGTGGTTTCGGCGGGGACCTCAGGGGGACGGAAGAGACAGAAGTAGCCGGCATACAGTGCGGCGGCCACAAAGACCACGAGAAGCAGCAGTCTGCTCCAGCTGCGCCGTCTCCGGCGGGTTCTCTTTGCCATATTCAAAACGCTCCTTACAGCCGCGGCAGTGCCGCGGGGGTTTCTTTGGAAAAACTGGGTGAGAAGATTTACATAATACTCGTTGCAACATTATAAAACGGGAAGCGGAAAAACACAAGAGGAAAATGGCGTGCCGGAGCGCGGCACGCCATTTTTCAGGAACTCTCCGCATCTTCCCGGGTCTCCTCCGGAACCAGCTGCTGCAAGAGAGTCTTGATGTCAGCCAGCAATTGGTTCTGATAGGAGAGGGCGCATCGTATGTAATGGAGTGCCGGATCCAGGTCCTGGATGGGCTCCACGCCCTCCACCGGGTGAGGCCAGCGGCGGACGGGAGGCTCCGGGGTGGCCGGCACTGCGGCGACCGGGGGCTCCGGTGTGGACCGGGCCACGCGGCGGCAGCGGGATTGCTTTGCCATATCGATTCCTCCGTTGCGAGCTTTCTAAGACTAGTCTATGCGCATTTTATTCCCCGCGGTACTTTTTCCGGGTGGCGATGCCGCCGCGGATGTGTCGCTGGGCCTTGTTCACCTCCAGGACTTCCTTCACCTGCTGGTACAGCACCCGATTGAACTGGGGCAGCCGTTCGGAGATGTCCTTGTGCACTGTGGATTTGCTGATGCCGAATTTCTGTGCGGCGGCGCGGACCGTGGTCCGGTTTTCGATGATGTACTGAGCCAGCCGTTCGGCCCGCTCCTCCATGTTACCCTTCAAAACACAACACTCCCCGCCTCTTGTTGCTCCATCCTATGCGGGGAGAAAAAGGGATATGCGCGGACTGGGGCGGAGGGAAGAGAACCTCTTCTGTCTTTAGACGAAAAAGGGCCCGTCCGGGTTTTCCGGACGGGCCCGAGGGGGATTATTTTTTCAGCTTCTGGATCTTCTCCAGCCGGTTCAGGGCCTCGTTGAGGGTGTTATCATTCTTGGCGAAGTGGAGGCGGATCAGGTGGTTCACCGGCTCCCGGAAGAAGCTGGAGCCGGGCACGGCCCCCACGCCCACCTCCCGGGCCAGGTTCTTGCAGAACTGCAGATCGCTCTCATAGCCGTACTCGCTGATGTCCAGCAGCACGTAGTAGGCGCCCTCCGGGTCATTGTGGGAGATGTGCAGGTCATCCAGCCCCTTGAGAAACAGGTCCTTCTTGTGGGTGTACTTGGCCAGCAGGTCGTCATAGTAGTCCTGGCCGAACTCCAGGCCGGGGATTACCGCCTCCTGCAGCGGCGCGGCGCAGCCCACCGTCAGAAAGTCGTGGACCTTCTTGGCCCGGTCGATGATCTCCTCCGGCGCGATGATGTATCCCAGCCGCCAGCCGGTGATGGAGTAGGTCTTGGACAGGGAGGAGCAGGACAGCGTCCGGTTCCACATCCCCGGCAGGGTGGCGAAGTAGGTGTGCCGGTGGGGGGCGTAGACGATGTGCTCATACACCTCATCGGTGATGACGTAGGTGTCGTACTTGGTGGCCATCTCCGCAATGGTCAGCAGCTCCTCCCGGGTGAAGACCCGGCCGCAGGGGTTGGAGGGGTTGCACAGCACCAGGGCCTTGGGACGTTGGCGGAAGGCAGCCTCCAGCTCGTCCACGTCGAAGGTGAAGGCGGGCGGGTGCAGTGGCACATAGATGGGCTCCGCCCCGGAGAGGATGGTGTCTGCCCCATAGTTCTCATAGAAGGGGGAGAAGACGATGACCTTGTCCCCGGGGTTGGCCGCGGTCATCATGGCGCACATCATAGCCTCGGTGGAGCCGCAGGTGGCCACGATTTCCTTGTCCGGGTCGATGGTGCGGCCCATATAGCGGGACTGCTTGCGGGCCAGGGCCTCTCGGAAGTTCTGGGCCCCCCAGGTGACGGAGTACTGATGGGGGCCCTCCCGGGCCACCTGGGCCAGCCGTTCCAGGATCGCCTGGGGCGGCTCGAAGTCGGGGAAGCCCTGGGACAGGTTCACCGCGCCGTACTTCAGGGAGACGCGGGTCATCCGCCGGATCACGGAATCGGTGAAACTGGCGGTGCGTTCAGAAAGAGGCTGGGGCATGGTCAAAATCACTCCTTACTTTGGAACAGTTGGGAAAAAGTCCTGCCAAAGCGCAATATTTTTATCAGTATAGCACGTCACGGGACAGCTGTCACCTCCAGAATCCGCAAAGGGGCGATACCTGATGTGAAAAAACGTTGGGAATTCCGGGGGGATGTGCTATAATAGATGAGAAAGGGGCACGGCCATGCACGTTGCATTTTCCGCTCTGCTGGCGGAGGGGCGGCCTTTTCTGGGGACCTTCATCCAGTCCGCTGCACCGGAGTTTGTGGAGGCCGCGGGCTACGCCGGGTTCCGGTTCTTGACCGTGGATCTGGAGCACACCTATTACGGCCCGGAGAAAACTGTGGAGATGGTCCGGGCCGGGGAAGCGGCGGACCTGTGCGTCCTGGCCTGCGCGACACCATCCTGATGTACCAAAAGTGCCGGGAGATTATGGGGCAGGTGCTGGAACCCGGAGCCATTTGATTTTCAAAGCAACATAACGATAGAAAGGAAGCTGCGAACATGAACGAGACATTGAAGGTTTTGAAGGAGCGCCGGAGCGTCCGCAAGTACAAGGCGGAGCAGATCAGGGACGAGGAGCTGAACGCCATTCTGGAGGCGGGCACCTGGGCGCCTTCCGCCAAGGGACTCCAGACCTCTGTCATGGTGGTGGTCCAGGACCCGGAGACCATTGCCTGGATGTCCAAGCTGAACGCGGAGATCCAGGGCAATCCCGGCACGGATCCCTTCTACGGTGCCCCCACCGTGGTGGTGGTTCTGGGGGACGGAGAGAAGCTGAACTGGCTGCAGGACGGCTCCCTGGTGATGGGAAACCTGATGACCGCTGCCGCGGCTTTGGGACTGGGCTCCTGCTGGATCAACCGGGCCATGGAGCTTTTTGACCGGCCGGAGGGCAAGGAACTGCTGAAGAAGTGGGGGCTGCCGGAGACCTACCGTGGTGTGGGCAACTGCATCCTGGGGTATGTGGAGGGGGACCTGCCCGCCCCCAAGCCCCGGAAGGACGGCTGGATCCTCCGCGTGTGACAGATACACAGGGCGGCGGGAGCATTCCCGCCGCCCTGCTGTTTTGCTGCGGTAGCCCTTGGCGAATCGTATGCAATCGCTTCATTTGGTGAAATCAACAGAGAGGCCTGTAGATATGATCGGCTTGTGATTGCGCTCAAAAAGATGAAAGTTCCCACTTGATTGTATCCATATCCACATAGGCATGTACTGGATTGCGTGGATCAAGATAAATAACGGGCTGCTGAAAATCAGTAGCCGGCTTTATCCATGACAAGAGGCTTTTGACTGTATAAGTCCGTCCGCCATAACAGTAGGAGCATTGAACGACCCACGGAGAGCATTGCCCGGGCCAGTTTACAAATGTCTTTGTGTTCCAGTTGATCCAAACTAGATGTCGAACGGATTGAATTTTTCCGACCACTGAAATGCCGTTTGTTTTTAGGTGCTTTCTGCGCTGCTCCTGCAGACCGCACCTCGCCAAACAGACAACACTGCCCAATAAAAGGATCGCCCCGATTGGGATAAAAAACCAATTGCAGCCGCCATTCACAGGGATGTCTGTGATATAAAAGAGCATCCCGAGGAAAACAAAAATGATTCCCATCAACCCAAATATAAAAGCGCATAAGGACCAGATCGTTTGGGGCTGGCGCATACAATCCCTCCTGATACACAAGCTCACTGGAAACACCCCTATTTTATCATACAGACCCATTTTTCACAAGGTCGGTTGGTGAAAGACGGAGTTCAGGCCATCACAACGGAGCTTGAAAAGGGAACTGCGGACCTCCCCCCCCTTGCGTCGGCGGGGAAATTGCGATACACTGGACGGGAGAACACGAAGGCGCTGCCCCGGGAGACCGGAGGGGCGGCCGCCGTTTGGAAAGGAAGAACCACCATGCCAGATATCACCGCGGTAACCCATGCCCAGAACATCCGCTACGACCGGAAGGCGGAGGCCCTTTACATCATCGACCAGACCCTGCTGCCGGGGGAGGAGAAGGAGATCCGCCTCCAGACCATTGACGAGATGGTGGAGGCCATCCGGGCCCTGCGGGTGCGGGGGGCCCCGGCCATCGGCATCTGCGCCGCCTACTGCATGTATGTGCTGGCCAAGTCCATCCGGACCGAGGACCGTCCCACGTTTTTGAAGCGCCTCAGCGACTATGGCCAGCAGCTGGACGCGGCCCGTCCCACGGCGGTGAATCTGGGCTGGGCCATCCGGGAGATGATGCGCACCGCCTTGGAGCATGTCCACGATACCCGGGGCCAAATGCTGGACGCTTTGTACGAGCGGGCAGTAGCCATCCATGAGGACGACATCGCCAAATGCAGGGCCATCTCCGAATACGGTCTGAGTCTGCTGAAGGAGGGCGACGGCGTCCTGACACACTGTAATGCCGGGCCCCTTGCCACCTCCCGATACGGCACGGCCCAGGGCCCCTTCCTGCTGGCGGCGGAGCGAGGGATGCACATCCGGGTATTCGCCGACGAGACCCGCCCCCTGCTCCAGGGCGCCCGGCTCACCAGCTATGAGCTCCAGCGGGCCGGGGTGGACGTGACGCTGATCTGCGACAACATGGCCTCCATTGTCATGAAGAACGGCTGGGTCCAGGCCTGCTTCGTGGGCTGCGACCGGGTGGCCGCCAACGGCGACACCGCCAACAAGATCGGTACCTCCGGCGTGGCGATTCTGGCTAAGCACTACGGCATTCCCGTCTACGTGCTGGGCCCCACCTCCACGATTGATATGGCCTGCCCCGACGGGGACCACATCCCCATCGAGGAGCGGGAAGGCGAGGAGATCAAGACCATGTGGTACGAAAAGCCTATGGCTCTGCCCGAGGTGAAGTGCTACAACCCCGCCTTCGATGTGACGGACCATGAGCTGATCGCCGGCATCGTCACAGAGAAGGGCATCTGCCGCCCGCCTTATACCAAGAGCCTGAAGGCGCTGTTTGACGACAAGAAGTGACAACGAAATGGAATATCTGACATCTACATTACAAGGAGGAATCAAAAATGGCCATCAAGGAATCCCCATCCGCCTCTATCGCGGCGGAAGAGAGCCAGATTGCAAAAGCTGTGCTGATGTCCGGCGACCCCCTGCGGGCCAAGTACGTGGCGGACCACTATCTGGAGGAGGTGGTGTGCTTCAACACCGTCCGGAACATGCTGGGCTACACCGGCACCTACAAGGGCAAGCGCATCTCCGTCATGGGCCACGGTATGGGCGTGCCCTCTATGGGTATTTACAGCTATGAGCTGTACCAATTCTTCGGTGTGGATACCATCATCCGCATCGGCTCCGCCGGCGGCATCGGGGATGATGTGAAGGTCCGGGATGTGGTCATCGCCCTGGGGGCCTCTACCAACTCCCACTTCGCCGACCAGTACCGGTTCCCCGGCCAGCTGTGCGCCACCGCCGACTTCCGGCTCCTCCGGGACGCGGTGGAGACGGCGGAGGCCATGGGCGTCCGAGCAGATGTAGGTCAGGTGTTCACGGCGGACCAGTTCTACAACGACAACCCCGACGCCGGGGCCATGTACCGGAAGTTCGGCATCCTGGCGCTGGAGATGGAGACGGCTGGCCTCTACTGGACGGCCCAGCGGCTGGGGAAGCGGGCGCTGTCCCTGCTGACCATCTCCGACCACATCTTCACCGGGGAGTCCCTCTCCGCCCAGGAGCGGCAGGACTCCTTCCACGAGATGATGGAGATCGCCCTGGAGACTGCCTGGAAGTCCCTGGAGGGCTGACGTATGGCGCTGTTCGGAAAGCGTGAGAAGGCCTATGAGGTCTGGGGCGACAAACCCCGGTGGAAGGAAGCCCGGCAGCGGCTGAAGGATGCTGGCATCAAGGTCATGGAGACCGGTTTCTATGAGACGGAGGCGCCGGCGTGCGGCTGCGGCGCCAAGCTGGACCACCGGGACTTCGGCCCCAACGGGAAGATCGACCGGCTGACCTACTACATCTCCGTGAAGCCGGAGGACGTGGAGCGGGCGAAGGAGCTGCTGGCGGATCTGGTAAAGCCGGAGCACGTGGCGCCCCAGTAACCGGAACTGCAAAAGATAAGGACCCGCTGGGGCGTGTGCCCCGGCGGGTCCTTCTTCTGCAAAAAACGTTTTGACAGGACAGGCAAAGTTTTAATTTAGAGCAGTGCGGGCCCCTTCGTCTGAGAGCCGTCCGATAGAGGCGGCCGCACAGTTCTCTGCGCTGCTTCCGGAACGGTTCGGCCTGCCTGGGAATGCCTCAGCTCACTCCACTGTCAGATCGTACACCACGCCGCCCACAGAGATGGAGGCCATGTCCTCCATGGGGAGGACCTCAGAGAACACCTCGCCCTTGGAGCAGACAGTGACGCCATCCTCCGGGCCGATGCTGCCGCCGGCGTTAGACAGGTCGATCACCGTGCCGTCGGTGAGGGTCAGCAGGATTTCCACGTTTTCGAAGTACCGCTGTGTGGTGAGGCGGTCCTCTTCGCTTTGCCGGCCGCTGCCGGAGTTGCTCCACACCACCGCGCTGTCCACGGTGTAGTCCACCTTGTAGGCCACGGGAGAGAGGGTGATGGAGTCGATGGTGAAGGTCATGCCGTCCTGGGTGAAGGTCTCGCCGCCGCTCAGGGTGACGGAGCTGTCCTCGTAGGTCATCTCAAACTTGAGCCTCCACTTACCCTCGATGATGGGTACGGCCTCGCCGGCCTCCTCGTCCCACTTGTAGAGGTTCTCGAACACACCGGTGGCGGTGCAGTCGTTGATGGGCTTGTCGGCGCTGACCGTCTCCACCATCTGGATGGAGCTGGCTGCGGGATCCTCCACCACAAAATAGCTGCTGCCGTGGCTTCCGCCCAGAATGCTCAGGTCCGTGCCGTTGCCGTGGACCAGCAGCATTTCGCCTGTGATGTCCTCCGGCAGCAGGCGGGTACCGTCGTCCCGACTGATGGTGTAGACGATAACGGCATTATACGCATCGCCCATGACGGCGTCGGCGGTGACGGTGACGCCGTTGTCCGTGTCGCTGGCGCCCACGGGATAGCCGATCTTGTCGATGATCTCCGTCTGAGCGGGTGCCCCGCCAAAGAGGGGAGAGAAGACCTCCGCAGCGGACCGCAGGATGCCGGTGGCGCCGGCGGTGCCCACTGCCAGCACCAGCACCGCCGCAGCGGCGATCAGGGCTATCCGGCGGACGGGGCGGCGAGCGGGCCGGGTCTGCTTCCGCGCCGCCTCAGCGGCCCGGCGGGCGATGGCGGCCTTTTCCTCCTCTGTAAAGTGCAGGCTGTTCAGGGACTCCTGATATTCAAACGAGCTGTTCATAGCCATATCCTCCCAAAAGTTCTTTCAGCTTCGTCCGTCCCCGGGCCAGCCGGGTGTGGACGGTTGCGGTGGGGATGCCCAGGATTTGACCGATCTCGGCAGCCTGGTAACCCTCGTAATAGAACAGGTAAATGACGGCCCGGTAGTGGGGCGGCAGCTGATTTACCGCCTCCAGCACAGACCCGTCGCCCGCCTGGGGGGCGGGGACCTCCAGTCCGACATCCAGGGATTGCGACCGCTGCCGCCAGGGGCTTTTCAGCAGGTCCTTGCAGGCGTTGGCCGCCATCCGCAGGATGTAGGCCCGCTCGTGCTCCGGGCTCTTAAACTCCCGGGGCTCCATCAGCAGCTTCACGAAGACCGTCTGGCAGATATCCTGGGCATCGTGGGTGTTTTTCAGATAGGTGTAACTGAGGCGGAGGATCGCGTCGGCGTATGTGTTGGCCAGCCGCTCCGCCTGTTCCATATCGTCCATGTATCTCAACTCCTTTGGAGCGCTCTCACCCAGGATACGATCCGGCGGGGAAAAAACTTTCAGGGAGGGGAAAGTTTTTTTCAGGGCAGGAAAAAGCGGCCCCAGGGGCCGCTTGGATCCGGTTTTATTCTCCCACGATTAAAGCAATCAGCTCCACGGGTTCCGTGCCCCGGTTCTCCAGGCCGTGGACCTCGCCGTAGCCGGTGGCGCAGATGTCGCCGGGGCGGACCACGATCTCCTTGCCATTGTCGTTGAACACGCCCTCGCCCTTGATGATGTAGTAAAACTCGGTCTCATGGTCGTGGGGGTGGTCGCCGATGGAGCAGCCTGGGTCCACGGTGACGTGGGCGAACAGGCGGCCGTGGTTATAGAGGCCCTCCTTGTCCGTCAGGTCCTTCATGTGGATGAGGCCCTTGCCGTTCTGGACGCAGGCATCCCGACGGGGGCACTTGTCGGATGGGGTGAACATGGCAGTCTCTCCTTTTTATTGATCTGCCGGTGGTCTTGCAGAGCCCCGGCGAAGATGATACCATCATAGCAGAGGCAAAGGGGAATGTCCAGCCGGGAAATCTCCGGCGGCGGGCGGCTTTTTTGCGAAAAAGGCTTGACTGTCAAGTCCCTTGATACTTTATCCTGAGGCCAAAGGAGGCGGTATCATTGACCAGCAAGGAGATGGAGGCCCGGTCCGGCGTGCCCCGGGCCAATATCCGCTACTACGAGGCGGAGGGGCTGCTGGCCCCCGCCCGGTCCGGTAACGGCTACCGGGATTACAGCGAGGAGGACCTGCGGACCCTGGAGAAGATCAAGCTGCTGCGGCGGCTGGGAGTAACCATCGAGGCGCTTCGGGCCTTGCGGGACGGCAGGGCGGAACTTTCTGCCGTGCTGGACCGGCGACTGGCGGAGGTGGGCGGCGAACAGGCCGCCCTGGGCCGGGTGGAGCGGGTCTGCGGCGACCTGCGGCGGACAGGCACCACATTCACCGGCCTGGACCCGGGGAGGTACCTGGCGGACCTGGACGCCCCGGCCCTGCCGGGGGAGGGCGGCCCCTGGTGGGAGAAGGCATCTGCTTCGGCCCTGCCGGAGACGGACCGGCTGCCTACGGTGTGCAGCGCCTCCCGGCGGCTGTTCGCCCGAATGTTCGATGAGATGCTGGTGCGGGTTCTCATAGCCTCCGGGCTGTGTCTGGCGGGAATCAACCTGGCGGCTGTGAGCAGCTTTGTGGTGAGCCTGACGGCTGTGGTGCTCCTAGCCTTTGTGGAGCCGCTGTTCCTGCGGCTGTGGGGCACCACGCCGGGCAGGCCCTGCTGGGGATGCGCCTGACAGGCCCGGATGGGAAGAACGTGCCCTATACTGAGGGGCTGGCCCGGTATTTTTTGATGATGTGGTACGGCCAGGGCTTTGAGATTCCCGTCTGGTCCCTGATCCAAGGGTACCGCTCTGTCCGGCGGTGCTGGAATGACGAGCCCCAGCCCTGGGATGTGGAGGTGGCCTACATCGCCAAGCCCTTCCGGGCCCGGTACGGCGTGGGCCTGGTGCTGACGGCGGGAGAGGCTGCCAACAGCTGGTCCCAGACGCCGCCCAACCGGGGAGACGTGACGGTGGCGGAGTTCGCGGAGAACTACAACTGCCAGGCTGACTATCTGGGCTTTGGCGGCAGGACGTATCTGGATGAGACGGGGCAGTGGCAGGAGGAGCCCGGAAACCCAAACGCCGTGACGGTGGGCGACTTCGGCATCGAGCCCTGGCCCGAGGCCCGGGAGCTCCACTTCACCTTGGAGGACGGCCACATCACGGCCATCACGCTGACGGGGACCATCGAGAATGTGGAGGAGGGGGTGGACACCCCCAATGGCCTGGTGCCGCGCATCGTCATGTCCCTGGCCTGGGGGCGGGAGGAGGCCTCCTTCTGGTCCCTCGCCCGGCAGGCCCAGATGACGGAGCTGGAGCGGCGAGACTGGTCCAAGGACTTTGTGATCCATCAGCCGGGGGTGGTCATCACATCGGACATCCAACAGTCCGGACTCTCCTATCATGCAAATTCTTTCTGTGATTGGCATGCGGAGCAGCCGGAAAACGCACTTTCCTTCACCTACACCGTGGCCCTGGACAACGGATGACCGGAAGCAAAACGGCACGGCGCGGAGATCTCTCCGTACCGTGCCGTTAATCCTGGGCAAACAGGGCGTTGTAGTCCACTTTCAACGCCTCGGCCAGCTTGTCGATCTCAAAAATGGAAGTGGAGCGGTAGCCCGTCTCGATGTGGCCCAGCATGGTCTCCGTGATATCGCAGCCGTTGGTCTGCAGCTGGGCGGCCAGCTGCTTCTGGGAAAGGCCGCGGAGCTTCCGGTAGTATTTCACTTTCGCGCCGATGTTGCGGGTCAGAGGGGTACTTCTTTTCATTGCCATACTCCATAGAATCATGGGTTTTCTTTAAATGATAAAAGGAGCATTTGTCGGAAATCCTCTATCTATGAAGAAAATTTCATTTTTAGGGCTGGAAATGTCAGGGCGGGAACAGGGGAAAGGGAGATTGCAAAAACACCATCCTGGGTGTAAAATCACGTTAACTTCTGTTTTGTGCGAAGTTGAATTTGTTAAAAGCATAGAATTTTTCTTACTACCGAATTACCGCTTTACTTTGCTAATAAAATAAAGTAAAATAAATGTTGAAATCAACGCGGGCTGATAGTCCGCCGGGAGGAGAGTCCCCATGGAACTGGATCTGAACGTCCTGCGGCCCCAGGAGCGGGCATCGCTGCAGCTGCGGCTGCTGTATGAACAGGAGGGCTTCCGCAAATACCACATGGGTCGGTTCGAGGAATACGGTCTCTATCAGGAGAACCGCCGTTTTCTTTCCAGCGAGCAGGTCATCACCTTTACGGACCTGGACGGGCGGCTGCTGGCGCTGAAGCCGGACGTGACCCTCTCCATCGCCAAGAATGCCCAGGTGGGGCCCGGCGGCTGCGGCCGGTACTACTATCAGGAAAACGTCTACCGCCCCAGCCAGGAGAGCCATACCTTCCGGGAGATCAGTCAGATGGGCCTGGAGTGCATCGGTGCCGTGGATGATGCCGCTGCGGCCCAGGTGGTGTCCCTGGCCCTGCGGAGCCTGGCCCTGACCGGGCGGGACTTCGTGCTGGAGATCAGCCACATGGGCTTCGTCACCGGCCTCTTTGACGCGGTGGGCGCCCAGGAGGCTGTGCGGCCCAGGCTCCTCACCTGCATCCGGGACAAAAACGTCCATGAGCTGCGCAAAGCCGCTGAGGCCGCGGGCCTCTCCCGCCAGGGGACGGACGCACTCTGCCGCCTGGGGACTCTGGCAGGGCCCTGGCAGGAGGTTCTTGCTGCCGCGGAGGTGCTGGCCCTGAACGCCGCCATGGGGGCGGCGCTGGAAGAGCTGCGGGGCCTGTGTCGGGCGCTGGAGGACCAGGGGCAGACGGACCACTGGAAGCTGGACTTCTCCCTGGTGAACGATATGGAGTATTACAACGGCTTGGTGCTCCAGGGATATCTGGCGGGAGCGCCCCGGGCAGTGCTCCGGGGCGGGCAGTATGACCCCCTGGCGGAGCAGTTCCGCCCCGGCGCCCGGGCCATCGGCTTTGCGCTGTACTTAGACGAGCTGGACCGGCTGTCCGACGCGGCGGCGGAGCCGGCTGGCCCTGGTGATGCTGAACGTGGCCCTGCCCAAGGGCCGCCTGGGAGACAAGGTTTACGACCTGCTGGCGGGCGTGGGCTACGGCTGCCCGGAAAACTACGCTGACACCCGGAAGCTGGTAGTGGAGAATCGAAAGGCGGGCATCCGCTACTTCTTGGTGAAGCCCAGCGACGTGGCCATCTACGTGGAGCACGGCGCGGCGGACATCGGCATCGTGGGCAAGGACATCCTGGCGGAGTCCGGCGCGGATGTGTATGAGCTGCTGGACACGGGCTTGGGCAGGTGCCGCATGTGCGTGGCCGGGCCGAAAGACTTTACCGAGGACCAGAGCCGGGCCCTGCGGGTGGCCACCAAATTCGGGAATATCGCCAAGCGGTACTACGCCGCCCAGGGCCGGGACATCGACATCATCCAGCTGAACGGCTCCATTGAGCTGGCCCCCATCCTGGGCCTCTCCGATGTGATTGTGGACATCGTGGAGACGGGCACCACCCTGCGGGAGAACGATCTGAAGGTGCTGACGGAGTTCATGCCCATCTCGGCCCGCTTCATCGCCAACCGGGCCAGCTACCAGTTCAAGCACCAGGAGATCGAGGCGTTCTGGCGGACGTCCGCACCCGGGGGGATGAGGCCCTGCGGGAATACACCCGCCGGTTCGACGGCGCAGATCTGGAGCGGTTTGAGGTGACGGCGGAGGAGCTGCGCGCCGCCTGGGACCGTGTGGACGAGAATTTCCGGGAGACGCTGCGGCAGGCGGCGGACAATATCCGGCACTTCCATGAGGCACAGGTCCACCGGGACTTCTGCCTGACGGACCGGCCCGGCGTGGTGCTGGGCCAGCGATACACGCCTGTCGAGCGGGTGGGCATCTGCGTACCCGGCAGCCCGGTGGCTTTTCCCTCCACCATTTTGATGAACGTCATCCCTGCCAGGATCGCCGGGGTAAAAGAGATCGCGGTGGTGACGCCGCCGAACCAAAACGGCGCCATCTCTGCAGAAGCTCTGGCAGCGGCAAAAATCGCCGGGGCGGACCGGGTGTTCAAGATCGGCGGCGCCCAGGCGGTGGCGGCCCTGGCCTACGGCACGGAGACAGTCCCCCAGGTGGACAAGATCGTGGGTCCCGGCGGCGTCTTTGTGGCTGCCGCCAAGCGGAAGGTGTTCGGACAGGTGGACATCGACATGATCGCCGGCCCCAGTGAGATCCTGGTGGTGGCGGACGGGAAGAGCGACCCCGCCTGGGTGGCGGCGGACCTGTTGAGCCAGGCGGAGCACGACGCCCACGCCGCCGCCGTGCTGGTGACGGACAGCCGCCCCCTGGCGGAGGCCGTCCAAAACGAGGTGGAGCGCCAGCTGACGGACCTGCCCCGGCGAGATATCGCTCAAAAGTCCTTGGAGGCCAACGGTAAGATCCTGGTGACAAAGGACCTGGCCGCGGCAGTGGAGGCCGCCAACCGCATCGCTCCGGAGCATCTGGAGTTGTGCGTGGACGATCCCTTTGCCCTGCTGCCCCTGGTCAAAAACGCCGGCAGCGTTTTTCTGGGCCGCCACACGCCAGAGGCGCTGGGGGACTATTTCGCGGGTCCCAACCACACCCTGCCCACCAGCGGTACGGCCCGGTTTTCCAGTCCCCTCAGCGTAGACGACTTTGTGAAGAAGACCCAGTTCATCTACTACACCCGGGAGGCGCTGGCAGACGCCGCCCCCCGGATCGCGGACTTTGCAGAGCGGGAGGGCCTCCACGGCCACGCCCGGTCTGCCCTGTCCCGCACGGAAGAGAAAGGAGAGTGATCCCATGAGCCGCTGGATTTCCCAGGAGGCGGAGCGCCTTGCCCCCTACACCCCCGGCGAGCAGCCCCAGGATCAGCAGTATGTAAAGCTGAACACCAATGAGAGCCCCTTCCCCCCGTCGCCCAAGGTTCTCAAGGCCATCAACCGGGCGGAGATCCTGAAACTGAACCTGTACTCCGACCCCACCTGTGCCGCGCTGACGGAGGCCATCGCCAGGCGCTATGAGCTGAAAGCCAAGAACGTGCTGGCGGGCAACGGTTCTGACGAGGTGCTGGCCTTTGCCTTCCGGGCCTTCTGCGGAGCGGGGCAACCCGTGGCCTTTGCGGATGTTACCTATGGGTTCTATAAGTCCCAGGCTGCCCTGTTCGATCTGGATGTGAAGATAATCCCCCTGCGGGAGGACTTCACCTTACATGTGGACGACTACATGGATTTCCCCGGCACCATCGTCATCGCCAACCCCAATGCCCCCACCGGTATTGCCGCGCCCCGGAACGACATCCAGCGGCTGCTGGAGGCGAACCCAGACCGGGTGGTGATCGTGGACGAGGCGTATGTGGACTTCGGCGCCGAGAGCTGCGTGCCCATGATCTACCGTTATGACAACCTGCTGGTGACCCAGACTATGTCCAAGAGCCGGTCCCTGGCCGGCGGTCGGGTGGGCTACGCATTGGGCAGCCCGGAGTTGATCGCGGACCTGAACCGGGTGAAATACAGCTTCCATCCCTACAATGTAAACCGGCTGTCCATCGCGGCAGGGGCCGCCGCTGTGGCGGACGAGGCGTACTTCGCCGCCTGCACCGCTGCCATCCGGCAGACCCGGGCCTGGACCGTGGGAGAGCTGGAGAATTTGGGCTTCACTGTCCTGCCCTCCCAGGCCAACTTCGTCTTTGTCCGCCACAGCCAGCTTCCCGGCGAGACCCTGTACCGGAAGCTGAAGGAGAACGGCGTCCTGGTCCGCTGGTTCGACGCGGACCGGATCCGGGACTATATCCGCATTACCATCGGATCCATGGAGCAGATGGAGACCCTGGTGGAGGAGCTGACGGCCATCCTGGAAGAGCTGTAAGGAGGCGGAGAGATGCGCACTGCTGATATCAGGCGGGACACCCGGGAGACCCGGATCCAGCTCTCTTTAAACCTGGACGGCACTGGGAAGGCGGACATCGCCACCGGCGTGGGATTCCTGGACCACATGCTGGAGCTGTTCGCCCGGCATGGGGATTTTGACCTGACCGTCCGCTGCCAGGGGGACACCCAGGTGGACAGCCACCACAGCGTGGAGGACATCGGCATCTGCCTAGGCCGGGCCTTTGCGGAGGCCCTGGGGGACAAGCGGGGCATCACCCGTTACGGCCAGTTCCTCCTGCCCATGGACGAGACGCTGGTGCTGGTGGCCTCTGACCTTTCCGGCCGGGACTATCTGGGCTGGTCCGTGGACCTGCCCGCCCAAAGGGTGGGGGACTTCGATACGGAGCTGGGCAAGGAGTTCTTCCTGGCCTTCGTCCGGGCGTGCCCCATGTCCCTCCACATCCGGCAGATGGCCGGGGAGAACACCCACCACATTCTGGAGGCCGTGTTCAAGGGCGCGGGCCGGGCCTTGAAGATGGCTGTGGCCCCGGACGAAAAACACCGGGATGAAATTCCCAGCACGAAGGGTGTGCTGTAAATGATTGCAATTGTAGACTACGGCGTGGGGAACTTGTTCTCCCTGCTCTCCAGCCTGAGGGCCCTGGACCTGGAGGCGGAGGTCACCGGCGACGCCGGCCGCCTCCGGGCGGCAGACCGGATCATCCTGCCCGGCGTGGGCGCCTTTGGGGACGCCCGCGCCAAGCTGGATGCCACCGGCTTGGTGCCGGTGATTCAGGAGGAGGCGGAGAAGAAGCCTCTCCTGGGCATCTGCCTGGGGATGCAGCTGCTGTTTGACAAGAGCTTTGAGTACGGGGAGCACCCCGGCCTGGGGCTGGTGCCCGGCCAAGTAGTGGACCTCCGCCGGGACCTGACGGACAAGACGCTGAAGGTCCCCCACATGGGCTGGAACAGCTTGCAGATTTTGAAAGATGACCCCCTGTTCCGCCACGTCCGGGACGGAGAGTATGTGTATTACGTCCACAGCTTCTATGCCCGGGACTGCGCCGCCGGCACTCTGGCCGCGTCCCGGTACGGCAATGTGGATGTCACCGGTGTGGTGCGCCGGGGAAACGTCTACGGCACCCAGTTCCACCCGGAGAAATCCGGGGACACGGGACTGCGGTTGCTGCGGGCCTTTGCAGAACTGTGAGGGAGGATGCCATGAGACCTATGAGACGACAGGACAGGGCCGTCACGGCTCCGGAGAAGGTCCGGGCGGTTATCGACGCATGTGAAGTCTGCCGCCTGGGCCTTCAGGACGGCAGAGGCGTCTACGTGGTGCCGGTGAACTTCGGCCACACGGTGGAGGGCGGCCGCCATGTCTTTTACTTCCACGGCGCCGCGGAGGGGCGCAAGGTGGACCTGGTCCGCCGAAACGGCTGGGCCGGGTTCGAGCTGGACACCGGCTACCGGCTTCAGGGGGCGGAGGCGGCCTGCGGCTACACCGCCGCGTTTCAAAGCGTCATCGGCGAGGGCCCCATCCGCGTGGTAGAGACGGCGGAAGAGAAGCGGCGGGGTCTGGCGGCTATCATGCGCCAGGCTACCTGCTGCGGGGACTGGACCTTTCCGGACGCGGCGGTGGACGCCGTGTGCGTCCTGCGGCTGGATGCGGAGGAGCTCTCCTGCAAGGAGCACCTATAATTAGATTGGGAGGAGACGGCATGAGGCGGATCTGGCTGGGTTTTGCCTGGATCCTGTTCGGCATTCTGCTGGTATTGGTAGGGATTTGGGATCCTTGGATTCCGATTATCAATCCGCCACGCGACTTTTGGGGCTGGGCCAGTCTGCTCTGTGGGATCATCGGTCTGGTGCTGGTGCTTCTGGACAACAAGAACAAAGATTGACAGAGGAGACGTGGTCTATGCAGATTTTTCCCGCCATTGACCTGCGGGGCGGACAGGTGGTCCGCCTGTATCAGGGAGACTATGACAAAGAGACGGTCTACGCCCAGGACCCCTGCGCCGTGGCCCGGGACTTCATCGCCGCCGGTGCCGGATACCTCCATGTGGTGGACCTGGACGGCGCCAAGGACGGCACCCTGGCCAACTTTGACACCATCGCCGCCATTGCCGGACAGGGTGGCCTCTACATCGAGGTGGGCGGCGGGATCCGGGACGAGGACCGCATCCGCCGGTACCTGGATCTGGGTGTGGGCCGGTGCATCCTGGGCACCATCGCGGTGAAGGATTTCGACTTCACGGAGCGGATGGCCCAAACATACGGCGACCGGATCGCCGTGGGGGTGGACGCCCGGGACGGCTACGTGGCCGTCAGCGGCTGGAAGGAGCTGTCTGCGGAAAAGGGCGTGGACTTTTGCCGCCGCCTCCGGGACGCGGGCGTCCAGACCGTCATCTATACGGACATCAGCCGGGATGGGGCGGAACAGGGCACCAATCTGGCGCTCTACCGGGAGCTGGCAAAAATTGAGGGCCTGGACATCACCGCCTCCGGCGGCGTCAGCAGTCTGGAGGAGCTGCGGGAGCTCCGGAAGATCGGGGCCAAAGCCGCCATTCTGGGCAAGGCCCTGTACACGGGCCGTCTGGATTTAAAAACGGTCATCCGGGAGGTGGGCGCATGTTAGCAGGCGGATCATCCCCTGCCTGGACGTGAAGGACGGCCGGGTGGTGAAGGGGACCAACTTTGAGGGTCTGCGGGATATGGCAGACCCGGTGGAGATGGCCCGGTTCTACAACGAATCCGGGGCGGACGAGCTGGTATTCTATGACATCACCGCCTCTGCGGAGGGCCGGAACCTGTTTACGGACATCCTGCGGCGGGTTGCGGGCGAGATTTTCATTCCCCTGACGGTAGGGGGCGGCATCCGGACGCTGGAGGACTTTGACCGGGTCTTGAAATGCGGCGCCGACAAGGTGAGCGTCAACTCCGGCGCCATCGCGGACCCCACCATCATCGGCGCGGCAGCCAAGAAGTACGGCGACCAGTGCGTGGTGCTCAGTATGGACGTGAAGCGGGTGGACGGGCAGTTCCGCCTCTTCGCCAAGGGCGGCCGGGAGGACACCGGCATCGACGCTATGGAGTGGGCCGCCCGGGGCGTGGCCGACGGCGCCGGGGAGATCGTGTTGAACTCCATCGACACCGACGGCGTCAAGCAGGGCTTTGACCTGGAGATGCTGGACGCCCTGGCATCACGGGTGAGCGTGCCCATCATCGCCAGCGGCGGCGCCGGGAAAATGGAGGACTTTGCCCAGCTCTTCACCCACCCCGGCATCGATGCGGGGCTGGCGGCGTCCATCTTCCACACCCGGCAGGTGGATATCAAGGAGCTGAAGCACTATCTGCGGGCGCAAGGCGTGGAGATGCGGATCTGACAGAACGCCCGGTCCCGGACGGGAAGCGGAGTCCCAGCCGCCCACGGGCGGCATACCCAAGAAAAGGAGACAGCACCATGGATTTGAAATTTGACGCAAACGGCCTGATCCCCGCCATCGTCCAGGACCACTACACCAAGGAGGTCCTGACCCTGGCCTACATGAACGCAGAGAGCCTGGCCATCACCATTGACGAGGGCCGGACCTGCTTCTTCTCCCGCAGCCGCCAGCAGCTCTGGCGCAAGGGGGAGACCTCCGGCAACGTCCAGCATGTGGTGTCCATCACCGCGGACTGTGACAAGGACGCCCTGGTGGTGGAGGTGGTGAAGGACGGCCCCGCCTGCCACACCGGGGCGGAGAGCTGCTTCTTCCGGCCGGTCTACCTCTCCGAGGAGCTGAAGGCTTTCAGCTATGAGGGCCTGTACCGTCTGATCCAGGGGCGGAAGACCGATCCCAAGGAGGGCAGCTACACCACCTATCTTTTTGAAAAGGGCTTGGACAAGATCCTGAAGAAGGTGGGCGAGGAGTGCACCGAGGTCATCATCGGCGGCCGCAAGGAGGACAGGGAGGAGACCATCTATGAGATCGCCGACCTGACCTACCATGTGATGGTGCTGATGGTCCAGATGGGCATCACCCTGGAGGACGTGACGGCGGAGCTGGAGAAGCGCCATGTCATCGACCACAAGGTGAAGCAGGAGCGGATGCAATGAGACTGACACCGGAATGCTGCTCCGTCCACACCCACTCCGTCCTCTGCGACGGGAAGGGAACCTTGGCGGAGATGGCTGCGGCCGCGTATGCGGCAGGGGTCCGCTTCTTCGGCGCCTCCGGCCACAGCCACACGGAGATCCCCCACGACGCGGGCAACGTCCTGCCAACCGATCCGGCGGAATACCGGGAGCAGGTGCTACGCCTCCGGGAGGAATACGCCGGACAGATGGAGGTCCTGCTGGGTATCGAGCAGGACAGCCGGTCCGCACAGCCGGTTCCGGACTGGGCGGACTACTGGATCGGCTCCGTCCACAACCTCTATGACCCGAAGACCGGGAAGTACCATGGCATAGACTGGGACCGGGAGCGGCTGATCGCCTGCCGGGACCAGATGTTCGGCGGCGATATGCTGGCCCTGACAGAGGGCTACTACCGGGATGTAGCCGCCATGGCGGACCGAAGACCCGCCATTCTGGGCCACATTGACCTGGTGACCAAGCTGAATCGGGGAAATGCCCTGTTTGACGAGGACGATCCCCGCTGCCGCACGGCGGCGCTGGAGGCCCTGCACCACACGGATCCGGATGCCACGCTGCTGGAGGTCAACACCGGCGCCATCTCCCGGGGATACCGGGACACGCCCTATCCGGCGGTGTTCCTTCTGCGGGAGTGGCGGGGCATGGGAGGACAGATCATCCTCACCGCCGACGCCCACAGCCCGGAAACGGTCGTGTATGGCTACGGCCAGGCGGCGGAGCTGGCAAGAGCGGCGGGTTTCCGGGAATGTGTTCTGCTGACCGGGAGGGGTTGGAAGCCCTGCCCCCTGTGAAATGACGGGAAACTTTCATAAAAAAGGCGCGGTGAAAACCGCGCCTTTCGGTTTGAATGCCAGTTGTAGCGGTGCGGAGAAATTGATAAAATAAAAACAATCTTACGGAAGAACAAAGGAGACGGGCCATGTATCATACAGTGATCTTTGACCTGGACGGCACCCTGCTGGACACGATTCAGGACCTGACCAATGCCGGAAACTGGGTCTGCCGCCGGAACGGCTGGCCGGAGTACTCCGCAGAGGAGTTCAAGACCATGGTGGGCCATGGAATCCCCAATCTGGTGCGGCGGTTTTCTCCGGAGAAGAGCCGCAGTCCCCTGCTGCTGGCCAATACTCTCGCCCAGTTTTCCGCCTATTACGGCGCCCACAACATGGACGAGACACGGCCCTATGACGGCATCCCGGCACTGCTGGAGCGGCTGGGGAGACGGGGAGTGACCCTGGCGGTTTACTCCAACAAGGCGGACGGCTTTTGCCGGGAGATCGTGGAACACTACTTTCCCGGTGTCTTCCATCTGGTGCGGGGCCAAGTCAAGGGAGTGCCGGTGAAGCCGGACCCGGCGGGCATCCACGCTCTGCTGGCCGACCTGGCAGTGCGCCCGGAGGAGACGTTGTTTGTGGGAGACAGCGGCGTGGATATGCAAACGGCCCACAACGGCGGCCTGACGGCCTGCGGCGTCACCTGGGGATTTCGGAGCCGGCAGGAGCTGGAGGACGCCGGGGCGGACCATCTGGCGGACACGCCGGAGGCCCTGGGAGACTATATCCTGGCATGAGAAGAGGCGGAGCCGCGGCTCCGCCTCTGTTTTTTATTGGACCGTGACGGTGTATGTGTCCGGCAGTGCGGCGGCAAACAGCTGCTCTACGCTGGAGACGGCTTTGGCGCGAGCCTCCGCCAGAAGCCCGCGGGACAGGGCCTTTTCCTCTATGGCTGCCTTCTGATCCGACTGGAAGGAGGTGAAATCCTCCACTGTGAAGGGATTGAAGATGGAGGTCTTCTCGTCGAACACCTCCATGCTGTCCTCATCGATCTCGTGGGAGAGGATCTCCGCCTCCGGCAGTGTGATGGTGACCGTGGTGCCGCTGACGGACACCTCCGCCCCGTCCAGGTCCACCCCGGCCTTGACGGTGCCGTCGTAGGTAAGGATGAAGGACTTGGTGGTGAAGGGGATTTTCACCCCGTAGAAGTCGTTGCTGCTCTCGAACTGGGCCATGTTGGTGTAGGCGTAGGTGACCGTGGCCAGCTCCCGGATCTCCGACAGCTGATTCTGCAGGACGACCGTGTCTATTTTCGCTGTCTCAGACCGGCCGGCGGACCACCGCCCGCCCAGAAAGCAGGCGCCGCCCACCAGGGCGCAGAGAAGGATGCCCAGCCACAGGTACCGGGCTGTCCTCAGGGGGTGGAGGGGTTCTTTCACAGTGCTCATAGCGGCTCCTTTTCCACAAAATGTATGCTTTGCCTTATTGTACCATGTTCCCTGGAAAAGGCAAGGACCTTCCCAAGCCCTTGCGGAAAAAGACAGGGCCGCAGCTGTTGCCGCGGCCCTGTGTGTTTTCTGCGCGCCGTCTTCCTGTTCAAGCAGGCAAAACGCTTCTCTGTCCGTTTTTATGCTGTGCGGCCGCTGGCGGCATTTTCATGGTCCGTCAGAAGCCCGTCGGAATCGTGGACCCGGGCATTGCGCAGCATTTGTCCGTAGGATACGCCGGGACGGCTGTTCTGCTTGGTGACGGCATCCTCCACGGTGGTGTCGCCGCCGGTGAGGGCACTGTCACCTCTGTCGGTGGTGTTCTGGTCGTTCTTGTGATCGCCGGTCCCGTTGTCCTTGTTGCTATTGTTGTTGTTGTCGGGGTCCAGGACGTCCTCGCCGGCATCCATGATGTCTTCGCCAGCGTTCTGGATATCCTCTCCGACCGTGTTTTGGCCGTTGTTATCTTGGTTGGTGTCTTTGTCGTTGCCGCCGCAGGCGGTCAGGGCAAACACCACCAGGACAGAGGCCAGCAAGAGCGTAAACTGTCTTTTCATGGGTTGACCTCCCTTTGCGCGGGCGTTTGTTTCGCGATACCCAGGTGTTATTGTCTCCGTGGCGTCTGGATTTAGCAGCGGAAGTTTCCGCCAGCGCCGGACAGTCGAATGTTGTCCGAATTTTGAAAAAGTGCTTGCATTTTCCAGCAGGATATGATATATAAATAATAGTAATTATTACTATTTAAGGAAGAAAGCCTATGCCGCAGCGTTTTTCCCAGCAGCGGGAGCGGATCTACCAGACTGTGCTGGAGAGCCGCGCCCATCCCACGGCGGAGATGGTCTATCAGCAGCTGAAGCCGGAGATGCCCCGGCTGAGCCTGGGGACCGTGTACCGCAATCTCCAGCAGATGGCCCGGGAGGGGCGGTTGACAGAGCTGGACGGCCCTGTGACCCGCTTTGACGCGGTGACTCGGCCCCATACCCATTTCCGCTGCCGCGCCTGCGGGGCTGTGCTGGATCTGGAGACTGTGCCCTATGACGAGAGGCTGGACCGTCTGGCTGCGGCCCGGGGCTGCGTGGTCACGGGCCACACCCTGATATTCACCGGACACTGCCCGCGCTGTGCGGGACAGGACGGCCGGCATGAGTATAGACCAGAGGAAAAAAGAGACAATTGTAAAATTTGAAAGGAGTCAGACACATGGAACTGAAGGGCAGCAAGACGGAAGCCAATCTGTGGATCGCGTTCGCCGGGGAGTCCCAGGCCCGGAACAAGTACGACTATTTTGCCAGCAAGGCCAAGAAAGAGGGCTACGAGCAGATCGCGGCCATCTTCCAGGAAACCGCTCTGAATGAGAAGGAGCACGCCAAGCTGTGGTTCAAGGCCCTGGACGGCATCGGCAGCACTGAGGAGAACCTGGTGGCTGCCGCTGCAGGCGAGAACGAGGAATGGACCAAGATGTACGCCGAGATGGCGAAGACCGCCGAGGAGGAGGGCTTCCTGGCGCTGGCCGCCCAGTTCGAGGGCGTGGCCAAGATCGAGAAGACCCACGAGGAGAGGTACTTAAAGCTGCTGGACAACCTGAAGAAGGGCGAGGTCTTCAAGAAGGGCGAGAAGGTCATGTGGTTCTGCCGCAACTGCGGCCATGTGGAGATCGCCGAGAGCGCGCCGGCGGTGTGCCCGGTGTGCAAGCACCCCCAGGCCTACTTCCAGGTGAAGGCCGAGAACTATTGATCCCACTGTCCACAGGGGACCTCCTTTTAGGAGGTCCCCTGTCTGCGTCTCCAGCCGCCCTTGTAGAAATAGATAAAAAAGAGGGGGTAACTGCCGGAAAATTGTGAAAGATAGGCTAAAAGACGAAAAGACTGTGTACGGTTTCCTGGAAATTTTAAAATGTTTGTGAAAAACGCCGTTGACTGTCTGTGTAAAACCGGGTATGATGTTATCAGAAAAATCATCGGTTATCATGTGGAGCTGTTGGAACAGACTTGGTTGACTTGGTATAGAAAAGGAGAGCTGGATCATGTATACACAGGAGATCACCGTAAATAATGAGGTAGGTCTGCACGCAAGACCGGCCACGTTCTTTATCCAGAAAGCAAATGAGTTCAAGAGCGGCATCTGGGTTGAAAAGGAGGATCGCCGCGTCAATGCCAAGAGCCTGCTGGGCGTTCTGTCCCTGGGCATCGTGAAGGGCACCACCATTACGTTGATCGCCGACGGCGCCGATGAGAAAGAGGCTGTCGAGGCGTTGGTGGAACTGGTCAAGGACAACTTTGGCGAATAACACATTCGATACAGGAAGTACGACACGGCCCTGCGGCGCGCAAGGCCGTGTATCTTTTATGCGAGGAGGCGGCGGGCGTGACAAAGGAAGAGCTGCGGGAGAAGGCCAACGACCTGCCACTGGTGCCGGGCGTCTATCTGATGATGGATAAAACAGGCAGGGTCATCTACGTGGGCAAGGCCAAGAAGCTGAAAAACCGGGTGAGCCAGTATTTCCAGGACAGCGCCTCCCACACCGCCAAGACGCGGAACATGGTGTCTCAGGTGGACCGCTTCGACACCATCTTCGTCACCAGCGAGTTCGAGGCCCTGGTGCTGGAGAACTCCCTTATCAAGCGGCACATGCCCCGCTACAACATCCTGCTGAAGGACGACAAGGGGTACCCCTTCGTCCGCCTGTCCAAAGAGGCATACCCCCGCTTCTCCCTGGTGAACAAGATGGCCAATGACTCCGCCCGGTACTTTGGGCCCTTCGGCGGTCGGTTCGAGACCCGCCAGGCCCTGGACGCGGTGTGTGTGGCCCTGCGGTTGCCTACCTGCAGCCGGAAATTCCCACGGGATATCGGGGCAGAGCGCCCCTGTCTGAACTTCCACATGGGCCGGTGCGACGGATTCTGCCGGCCGGAGATGACAGCAGAAGCGTATAACCGCCGGATCGAGCAGGCGGTGCAGCTGCTGGAGGGGAGGAGCAAGCAGCTGCTCCGGGACATGACCGCCGAGATGGAGGCGGAGGCGGAGGCCCTCCACTTCGAGCAGGCGGCGCTGCTCCGGGACCGGATTAACGCCATCGGTGCCCTCAGCAAAAAGCAGACGGTGATCGCGGGCCTCTGTGCCGATACGGACATCTGGGGACTGTACCGGGGATCCGGCAAGAGTTGTTACGCCATTCTCCACATGGAGGAGGGAAATCTGGCCGGCCGGGAGACGGAGCTGTTCTCCGCCCCCAACGAGGAGTCGGAGGCCGAGATGCTCTCCGCCCTGACGGCCCAGTACTACCTTCCCCGGGCCATCCTGCCCCACGAGATCCTGCTGCCCATGGAGACGGAGGACTGCGAAGAGCTGTCGGAGGTCCTGACGAAGCGGGCGGGCCACAAGGTATGGGTCCACGTGCCCCAGCGGGGAGAGAAGGCGGAGCTGCGGGCCATGGCCCAGCGGAACGCCCAGGAGGAGACAGAGCGAGCCACCACCGTGGAGGAGCGGACTGCCTACACCCTGGAGCTGCTGGGGAAGATGCTGAATCTGCCGGAGCCTCCGAAGCGGATGGAGTCCTTCGACATCTCCAACACGGGAAAGAGCGACATCGTGGCCTCTATGGTGGTATACAGCGGCACCCGGCCGCTGAAGTCCGCTTACCGCCGTTTCCGCATCCAGTCTTTGGAGGGACATCCGGATGACTACGCCTCCGTGCAGGAGGTGCTGCGCCGACGGCTCCAGCGGGCAGCGGATGGGGACGAGAAGTTTCTGCCCCTGCCGGACGTGTTTCTGATCGACGGCGGCGAGACCCACGCCCGGGCAGCGCAGACGGTGGCCTGGGAATTCGGCGTGGATGTGCCCATCTTCGGCATGGTGAAGGACGACCGCCACCGAACCCGGGCCCTGGTGACGCCGGAGGGCCGGGAGATCGGCATCGTCACCCAGCAGGCGGTGTTCTCCCTCATCGGCCAGATCCAGGAGGAGACCCACCGCTTTGCCATCACCTACCACCACGAGAGCCACAGCAAAAGCGCCACCCGCTCCGCCCTGGACGGTATCCCCGGTGTGGGCGAGAAGCGGCGGGCGGAGCTGCGGAAACACTTCGGCACCATCAAGGCCATCCGGGAGGCGGATGTGGAGACCCTTGCCGCCGTGGTGCCCCGGGCCGCCGCCCAGGCGGTGTGGGAGCATTTTCACCCGAAAAACGAGAACGTCTGAAAGCCAGCGGCACAGCCGCTGGCTTTTTTCGCGGGAGATGAGGAAAAGGATGCAGCCATTTCGTTTGATAAACAGATCGTGAGGAAAGGACTGGTATTTTCATGAAGAAGGAACACTGCGTTTTGATCCTGATCTGCTGCTTTCTCATGGCGGCTTGCGGCCGCCTGGAAGATATTCCGGAGGATCTGTCGGCGTTTCCAGAGACAGAACGGAAAGAGACCGCCGAGACCCCGGCAGGGCCGCAGTTTGAAACCCTGACGGTTGCCGATGATCCGATCACGGCAGAATTCTCCCTGACCACCCGGCAGGAACAAGCGGCGTTTCTCTATGTCACCGTGGAGGAGGATTGCACGACCACGGTGAATTGCACCTATGCCTCCCAGGACCAGCCGGTGACGGTGTGTCTGGCCGGTGGGGAGTCCTGGGGAACTGCCGGGGGCATCGGAGGAGGCATACGGCGCCATCTGGAGCAACTGGCCGGTGACGCTGCGGCAGGGGGAAAACGTGTTCTGCATCACCGGCGGCGGGAGTTTCTGCCGGATGCGGCTGGAGCTGCTGGACGCCGCAGGCGTCTCCTGTGCCGGGGCCTTCCCGGAAGGAACGGAGCTGCAACCGCTGGAGGGGATGTAGGCAAAGGAGCACGGATTCCGGGCCGGAATTCCACACGGCCTAGCTTTCCATGGGCCGGCCAATGTCCCGATCCATCAGGGGCGGGAGCTCCACACCGAACCGCCCGGAGCCAACGGCTCCGGGCGGTTTCTTGTCAGGAGTTGATTTTGCGAAGGAACCAGGCGACAATGGCCGCCAAGGCCACCCCAAACAGCATTCCGCTGTAGCATACCCGTAGGTAGAGCAGGTGGAAAGCGGTGGACTCATTGTTGTGATAGCCAGTAACAAGTGCCAGCAGATTGTTAGTGGCATTTATGTCTATACACAAAAGACGGAATAGACCCAGGCAGACCGCCAGAGCCAAGACCCAGGGCCAGATCCGCCGGCCTCTTTCCGGGCCCACAGAAAAAACGGCACCCCCGTCACCAGGGCAGAGATACAAGCGTAGAGGAACAGAGACAAGAGCGTCCCTATGAGAGGAACTGTCCCAAGGAAAAGAGACGACAAATCCCCCAGCAAGCGGAAGGTGACATAGGGGATAGCCGGTGCGGCAAAGACCACCAGCACAGCCAGCGCCAGTTCCCGTTGAGACCAGGACTTCATGGGGCGCACATCCTTTCAAAAGATGGGGCTTTTCTCCATTGTATCAAGGGCAGTCAGACCTGTCAAGAAAAGAACGGCCCCCGGCGGACACTGTCCACCGGGGGCCGTTTTCAGTCGATCTCCTTATACATCAGCTTGTAGTAGCTCCACTGACGCCATTTGGCGATCTTCGCCGCCTGTTCCTCCGTCAGCTGGTCCGTCACTGTGCCGTCTGCCAGCTGATATGCCTGCTTCTGCACCACGGGCAGCTCCCGGCGCAGCTGGTTCAGAAAGTCGAACCAGGGGCTCTCCCCGGTCCGCCCGGTGAGCTCCAGCACTGCGGCCCCCAGGAAGCTAGCGGAGAGCCGCCCATCCTCCGGCAGGTCCAGGGACGCTACGGCGGCCTCCCAGTCCAGGGCCTGCGCGGCGGCGTCATTGGCCCAGATCACATAGGGCGTCTCGTAGGAGGTCAGCGCGTCCCACTCCGCCCGGGCCGTGAAGCCCAGCTCCGCGTAGGCCAGCTGGTTGTCGCCCAGATAGGGCAGGTGGTCTCCGAAGAACACCAGCACCACCGGCTCCTCCGCGGCGGAGAAAGTGTCCACCAGACGGCCCAGCATGGCGTCCGCGTCCCGAGCCCCTTCGGTGTAGACTCTCAGCAGCGTCTCCACCTCGTCGGACACCGCCGTGTTCAGCGGCACCTCCGGATAGGCATAGCTCTCGCCGTACTTGTCCAGGGTGTAGGACATGTGGTTCTGAATGGTGGTTGTGTAGTGGAACAGCGTCTCGCCGGCGGCCACAGTGTCCGCGAATTCCTGTTCAATCAGGCCCGCCATGTAGTCATCCGTGACCCAGCGGCCCTTGTATGCAAGCGCCTCCATCTGGTCAGCAAATACGGTCTCCTCCGCCCCGAACCAGCGGTAGACGTTCTCCCGGTTGTAGAACCAGTCGTCCCCCGGGTGGAAGAAGGAGGTGTGGTAGCCATCGCCGCCAAACACCCGGAAGAGGCTGTCCAGGTTCCGGTTTACCACCCGGAAGGAGGAGGTCGTTCCGGCAGCGAGCGCGTTGGTCTGCATGCCTGTCAGCACGTCGAATTCCGTGTTGGCAGTGCCGCCGGCGAAGCCGGGCACCACGATATGGCCGGCGACGGCGTGGGGATCCTCCCGCAGGGCGTGGAGGTTGGGCAGGGGGTCGTTCTCCGCTGTGAAAGCGAAAGCGTCGCTGTCCGTGATATCGGAGAGGGCCTCATCCATCACCATAATGACGTTCACATCCTTCCCCAGACCGGTGTCGCCGCCCTGGTCCCAGCCGGCCGCCTCCGACCGACTGAAGCCCTCAGGCTTGTCCACCGGGTAGGTGGTGAACTGGTGGCAGAAGCAGTAGGGGAACCCCAGCTCGTTGAACACGGAGGGAATATAGTAGGCGTTAGACACCCGGAAGGAGTTGTACAGATCATTGGAGGCATAGACTGTCAGGATCAGTCCTGCCAGCACGGCAAAGCTGGCGGCAGCCCCCAGCAGGCTTCCCACCCAGCCGCGGAGCCGGGCGATGGGGAAGGGGCGGCTGCCTACGAAGAGCCCCAGGGCCACCAGCACCAGCGAGAACACCACGACGGCGGCGATGGACGGCACCGGGAACTGGATGTCGTAAGTCCCCACAGCGCTGCCCGCTTCTTTCAGCAGGGCAAAGTCCCGGGGAAACACCGGCTCGTCCCGTACCTCGATCTTGATGCGGTTGGCGATAGACAGGGCGCAGACGGCGAAGTTCGCCAGCGCCCCGGCGAAGAACACGTTCCGGAGCAGGCAGGTGAACACCAGCAGCAGCATCCCCACCGGCAGGCAGTTCAGGATAATCAGCAGCGGCTGCGCCCGGAAGACGGCCAGGACGCTCCGCAGGGCATTGGGCTGGCACCAGAGCGCCAGCAGAGTGATGGCGCCCGCCAGCAGCACAGCGGCCAGAAGCGTGGCCCACAGGGGCAGTCGGACTTTGGGAAAATGGTCATGGAGCTTCAAGAGCAGACGGTCCTTTCTGGTTAGATTTCCACACACACAGAATACCTCCATTATAAGGATTTTCCGGAAAAAAGCAAGGCTCCTGCGAAGTGTAGAGTGCCTTTGAGACAGTTTTGTGGTATGATATGGCTGGAAAAGGAGCGGATGGCATGGACGCAAAAGCCACCGGCGGGCTGATCGCCCGGCGCCGAAAAGAGAAGAACTGGAGCCAGGGGGAACTGACGGAACGGCTCCACGTGACGGACAAGGCCGTGAGCCGCTGGGAGACGGGCCGGGGCCTGCCCGATGAGAATCCTTGGGCGCTTGGTCTCGCATAAGACAAAAATCCCCTCCGTTCAACAACGGAGGGGATTTTTGCAGCAAGGTTATACACCCCGTATCGAATTTCGAAGAAATTCGGATCCATTTTCGGCAGGACATGCGCCTGCCGAAAATACGTTGATCCGTGCGCCTTGGGCACACACCAGTCCGCAGACTGGTGGTAGGGTGGTTAGGAGGGGAGCCCGCTCCCCCCTTAGAACGTCACGACTTCTTGCTGGGGCTTCTCACAGGGCCCGATGGAGATCACATGCATCACCGGCCCCTTGCCCTTGTAAGCGGCGTGCTTCTCCACCGCCATCCGGCCGGTGACCTCCACCCAGTCCCGGTTCTGGTACTGGTTCAGGTTCATGCCCTTGGCGATGAGACCCATGAACTGGATGTCGTTCTCACAGCAGGTCATGACAAAGCGGCCGGGGCAGTGGATGCCCGGGTACTTCTTGGAGTGGCACATGATAAGCTTCATGTGGACCATCTTGCCCGCCCAGCGGTCCGGGTGATCCATCACGTCCACATACCACACACCGAAGTCGTCGTCCGGCACGTCGATCAGGTCCTGGCTCAGGTCGAAGGGGCACTCGTCGCCGGTGAGGTAGTCCTCGCTGGTGCCGTCCTCCATCTCCAGGTAAATGTCAGCCCGACGGTTCACCATCCGAAGGTTCCGCTTCCGCAGGGCGTCCCGCAGCTCCGGCGTACAGCGGTTGAACACCAGCATGTCCGCGTTGGTGATTTTCTCCATCATCAGCTGGCCCATATTCTTGGCGTACATCTCAAAGGTGGGGGCGTAGACGAAGGTCATGATCTGGTACAGCACCCAGTTGGCGGGCAGAACCTCCCGGTACAGCCGCTCCATCTGCCACATGCCGTTGTACTCGATCAGCACCTGTTTGGGGTGGTACTCTTTCTCCAGCTCCTTCAGGTAGGAGCACTTCAGGTCCTCCTCGTCCTCAATGGTGATGACCGTCACGTTGTCCAGAGCGTTTTTCTCGTACTCCTCCTCGCCCTCTTCGCAGCAGAGCAGCAGGGTGGGATCCTGGCGGGCGAAGCCGTCCTCCAGGATGCCGTTGATGAAATTGGTCTTGCCGGCATCCAGAAAGCCGGCCACCAGATAAACAGGAATGTCTGCCATTATAATGTGCATTTCCTTTCGGGTAAAATACGCGGAACGGGCGCCCGGACAGCAGGAAATCTGACTTTCGACTCTGACAGTCCCTCACACCGGCCACCGCGGCGCGCTGAAGCTCTTTTGGCTCTTTTCCCTACTTCGGGGACGGACTCCACTTGATTTTGTGCAGCAATATCAAGTGTGGTTACAGTCTTTCAAGAAAAGAGTTCACAGACCGAAGAGCTGGGAGAGCTTGTCCTCCTGCAGCTCGGCGCCGATGACACACAGCCGGCCGGTGTAGTCGGGATGGCCTGCCCGGACCTCATGCTCCTCGGGGACGAAGTCGAACTCGATCCACTTGCCGCCCTCGCCGTTCACGATGCCTTTGGCCCGCAGGATCTTGCCGTAGTCGCCGGAGTCCAGGGCCGTGAGGATCCGCTCAATGTCCGCCTGGGCAAACACCTTGGGGGTCTCTTTGCCCCAGGAGGTGAACACCTCGTCGGCGTGGTGGTGATGGTGGTGGCAGGAGCAGTTGGGATCGTCGCACTCGTGGTCATGGTGATGCGCGTGTTCATCGTGATCGTGATGGTGGTCATGCTCCTCGTGGTCGTGATGGTCATGATCGTGATGGTGTTCGTGCTCCTCATGCGCATGCTCGTGGTCATGGTGGTGATGCGCATGCTCGTGCTCCGCCTCATCGGCGGCGTGCTCGGCGCGCATCTTCTCCAGCAGCTCGTCCGCCAGGGACACCTTTTCAATGGCCGCCAGGATGGTCTTGCCGTCCAGCTGGTCCCAGGGGGTGGTGAGGATGGCGGCGTCGGCGTTCTTCTCCCGCAGCATGGCCACGGCGGCCTCCAGCTTCTCCTGGCTCATCTTCTGGGTCCGGGAGAGGATGATGGTGCCGGCGGCCTCGATCTGGTTGTTGTAGAACTCGCCGAAGTTCTTCATGTAGACCTTCACCTTGGTGGCGTCCGCCACGGTGACGAAGCTGTTCAGCTTCATGTCGTCGGTCTCATCGGCGGTGTTCTGCACCGCCACGATCACGTCGGACAGCTTGCCCACGCCGGAGGGCTCGATGAGGATGCGGTCCGGGTGGAACTGGGCCTGCACGTCCTTCAGCGCCTTGTGGAAGTCCCCCACCAGGGAGCAGCAGATGCACCCGGCGGACATCTCGCTGATCTGCACGCCGGACTCCTTCAGAAAGCCGCCGTCAATGCTGATCTCGCCGAACTCGTTCTCGATCAGCACCAGCTTTTCGCCGGGAAAGGCCTCCGCCAGCAACTTTTTGATAAGAGTGGTCTTGCCGGCGCCAAGGAAGCCGGAGACAATATCAATTTTGGTCATGGTATCAAGTCCTTTGTTTAAAATTTTTACCGTACTTTATCTTACCATCAAACTGGAAAAAAGCAACTCCTCCAGAAAAAAATTCACGAATTCCGCCATTTCCCATCCGAATGGGGAGACGGACCTGCACACGGTCCCGGACATGCCGGCAGGGGCAGGCGGCCCCCGTCGGTGGCACCTGAAGAAAGCGGACTCAGAGTGCCCGCCGGACGGCCCGCCTCTGCCGAAGTCTCCGCCCGCGGCGGATCTCCGGCTGGAAGGCCTCCAGCTCCCGGGCGGCGGTGCCGGAGAGGAGGAGCAGGGAGATCAGGTTGGGCACTGCCATCAGGGCGTTGAAGATGTCGGAGAGATTCCACACCACCTCCAGACTCTGAGTGGCGCCCAGAAAGGCCGCCAGGGCGAAGAGAATTCGATAGAGAGGGATGGCCCGGCGGCCGAAGAGAAATGCAAAGGCCGTTTCTCCGCAGAACTCCCATCCCAGGATGGTGGAGAAGGCGAACAACACGATCCCCAGGGAGACCAGCAGCCCCCCCAGGGGGCCCAGCACAGTCTTAAAGGCCAAGGCAGTGAGAGCCACGCCGTTTACCTGCGCGCCGGAAGCGTCGGCGGTCCCCAGCACGCCGGAGGCGCAGATGCACAGGCCCGTGACTGTGCAGATCACTGTGGTGTCGAAGAATACGCCGGTCATGTTCACATACCCCTGGCGGGCGGGGCTGTCTGTGGCGGCGGAGGCAGCAGGGATGGCGGCGGAACCCATGCCCGCCTCGTGGGAAAAGCAGCCTCTGGCAATGCCCCAGCGAGCGGCGTTTAGGGCGGAGGCAGTCATAGTCCCCGCCGCGCCACCCGCAGCAGCGGCGGGAGAGAAGGCCAGGCGGAACATCTCTGCCACGGCTCCGGGCAGAACGGACAGATGCCCCAGCAGCACTGCGGTGCCCGCCAGCAGGTAAAGGACCGCCATGAGGGGCACCACCACGGAGCAGACTCCGGCAATCCGCCGGATACCGCCCAGAATGACCACGAGAGCCAGCAGAGCCACTGCCACCCCGGTGGTCCGGGCCGGAACGGAGAAGCTGTCGGCCAGCGCCCCGGCGATGGAATTGGCCTGGGCCATGTCCCCCATGCCCAGGGAGGCCAGGACTGTGAAGAGGGCGAAGAGAAAGGCCAGGGCACCTCCCAGCCGCTTCCACCGCAGGGCGGCGCACATGGTATACATGGGGCCGCCGCGCATTTCGCCGCCGGCGTCCCGCTGGCGGTACTTGACGGCCAGCAGGCACTCCGCGCACTTGGAGGAAAGGCCGAAGAGAGCGGAGATCTCCATCCACACCAAGGCACCGGGGCCGCCCGCCACCAAGGCCGTGGCCACGCCCACGATGTTTCCGGTACCGATGGTGGCGGCCAGCGTGGTCATCAGGGCGGAGAAGGGGGACACATCGCCGGCCCCGCCTGCCTTGGCGCGGGAGTCACGGCCGAGAACACTTTTCAGCGCCCAGCCCAGGTTCCGCCAGGGGAGAAAGCGGGTGCGCAGGGTGAGGAAGACGCCGGTGCCCATCAGCAGCACCAGCATTCCCGGGCCCCAGACCCGCTGGTCCACATACGCGATCCACTCTGAAACTGTCATGGAAGCAGCTCCTTCCGAATTGGGGGATACTTCCAGCATAGCGTCTTTCCGGCATTTCATGCCATCAAAAACGCGGACGCCTGTACAGGCGTCCGCGCGGGAGAGAGGATTCAGCTCTCCATGTGCCGGCCCAGAAAGGCGGCGATGGTCTGGGCCAGCTTGTACTCGGTGTCGCCGGTGACGGCAGCGGGATCGCTGGAGATGAACAGCACCAGGCCCAGCAGGTCGCCCTCCGCCAGGATGGGGGCCGCCACGGTGGTCAGCAGGCTGTCGATGCCCTCCGTCACCTGGAGGGGCTGGCCCTCGCCGGTGTACTGGTAGATTTTCCGACTCTCCATGATCTGCTCCAGCTCCGGGGTGATCCGCTTGCCCATAAGCTCCCGCTTGCTGCCGCCCGCCACGGCGATGACCGTGTCCCGGTCCGTGACGGCGCAGACGCTGCCGGTGGACCGGCTCATGGTCTCGCAGAGCTCCGCGGCGAAGTCCTCCACACCGCCCAGCAGCGAGTATTTCTTGAACTATCCGAAAAGCCTTTAATATCAATGGCTCTGGGCTTTCCGGACGGTGCTACGATGCGCCTACGAGGTTTCGATAGATTATGTTATTTTAGGAGCAAATTCGACAGATTTGCCACGAAATGAAACACCGGAGTCAATTCGCAACTCCGATGTTTTCATCGGTGTCGATTTTTGATTCGTTGAACTTCCAGACAATTTCGATTGTCTCAGCGTCATAAACAAGTACACGTTCAACTGCATCATACAGATGCTCTCTGAGTTTGTCATCGGGCAAGCCGGTCATCCGGCTTGCTGCTTCATGCTGGTCTTCTGCATCGAGACTTTGCTGATGGAAGACCTCAAGCTGGGTTTCACAGGATTCAAGCTGCTCTTTCAGGGCGGCTTGTTTTTGTGCAAGGGCGTCTTTGCCGGACAGATACTCTTCCGGAGTCAGCTTCCCTTCACGGTAGTTTTCATAGATCGTAAACTTCTCACGATCACAGGCATCATACTGAGCTTTCAGCAAGACGAGCTGTCTTTCCAGACTTTCACCTTTGCTTTTCGCTGTTTTTCTGACGGCTGCGGATTCAATACTGACGATCTCGATCTGTCTTTTCAGTGCTTCAAAGACGATTTCTTCAAGTGCGCTTTTTCGCCAGCGGACGTTTTCACACGGACTGCCATCGTGATACCGATGGGACGGACACGCAAATACAGTTCCATTGGCTTTCTCAAGTTTTCCGCCGCAATGGGCGCAGAAGTAAACTCGGTCTGACTGGTCATGGGAACTTCGGACAAACTTTCTACGCCTCTGGATTGCCTCTTGTGCCTGTTCGTATTCATCCTTTGTCACAATCGCCTCATGCGCATTTTCGCGGATATACCATTCTTCTTTGGGAACGCGCCGCTGGTTTTTGTCACGGATGAATCTGCTTTCGCGGATATGGTTGACCATTGTTCCATGAAGGCAATATCCATACTGTGATAGTCTTGCCTTCATGTTTCGTAATACGCTGTCATAATGGTCATTGATAGACTTGAAGCGGATACCGAGAAACGGGAAAATATGCTCCAAATAGTCACCAACTTCAAGATAGTCTCGACCGAAACGGGAAAGGTCTTCTTGTGTCAAGTAGGAACTAAAAAAATTTTGAGATTTTACAAGCCGTTCATAGGTGGACAACCACCCGTGAACGGCTTGCGTTTTCTCTATGCTCTTGTGCCGTTCTTTGTGCGACGCTTCTTATACGCCGCCGCAAATGCCTCCATCATCGGAGTGACCGGAAGCTCGTTGTCAGGCTTGGACAGATACTCGAACCGGATGCCGTTCTCCCGGAACTTTCGCTCAAACCTCATGAAAGAGGAAGTGTGGACGCCGGAGATGCCGTCTGCCGCCACAGCAGCAGCCACCTCATAGCCTTTGTCCTTCGCATAGTGTTCCAGCTCTTCCCGCTGGTCTGCTGCCGCAAGCTGATCCGCACAGGCAACGCGGATATAAAGAAATACTTTCATTTGGCTTCTCCTTCTGATGTAGTGAGGAAGTCCTTGAACTTCCAGACGATTTCTATGTTGTCAAGATCGTAAATGTAGACCGCAGAAATGAATGCGTGGGTCAGCTCATAGGTCAGAGCTTTGCAGTCGGCGTACTGTTCGCAGACCGCATCCAGCTTTTCATCTGAACAGGCGGTCTCGGAGTCAAGCTCCTCCATCCGCTCATGACTGCGCTGAATTGTTTCATCGTTTTCAGCGATCTTCGCATCCGTTGCCGCCTTCTGCTGAATATATGCTTCCTTCGTGATGCTTCCGGCTGCATACTTCTCGTAGAGCCTCAGCTTCGACGCCTTGTGCTGCTCATTCTGCTTTTTGCAGAGTGCGGATTTTATCAGCGCATTCCTTGATGGCAGATTTCCGAAGATCACCGACTTCGCGGTTTTGGACTGCTTTCTTCTGTGCCAAAGCGAGAAACTGAGTAAGGGTATGGAAGACAACCTTCTCAATATCCATCTCCGAAAGCTCCTGCCAACCGGACAGTCTGTGTTTCCGTTGTTGACCGAGTGAATGCACTGGAAGTACCGAATACCAGCCTTGTTCTTTCGGCGCGTCATAGCACGTTTACAGTTTCCGCAGCGGACAAGTCCCTTGAGCGGATATTCATGCTGCTTGCGCGTGGGATTCCGTCCTCCACCTCGAATGACCTTCTGAGCAAGCTCAAAGTCTTCCTTGCTGACAATGGCTTCATGGGTTCCTTCCACGATGATCGGCTCATTGACAACACGCTTTTTTGAGCCGACACCGCAGGACTTCATTTTGCGACTGACCAGCGTTCCGGTGTAAACAAGGTTTTTGAGGATGTTATAGACCATCACGGTTTATGCCGCGTAGATTATGCTGCGCATCACCACCTCAAGGCCACCCGTGGTTCCCTTATAATCCTCGCTGTCATAACCGTCGTTGATGGATATGAAGCGAACGCCCATGAAGGGAAAGGTGCATTCCAGATAGTTTCCGGTCTCGATATAGTCACGAGAAAAGCGGGAGAAGTCCTTGACGCAGATCAGATTGATTTCCCCGCGCTTCACTTTTTCCATCATGGCGGTGAACTGTGGACGCTGGAAGTTTGTGCCGGTGTATCCGTCATCAGCGAACTCAAGCGCGGACACTGAGAGAGCGTGGGCGATTCATCCAGATACCGGTTGATGAGCATACGCTGGTTGCCGAAATGCTGTCGCTTTCGGACTTGCTGCCGTACCCCGTATCTTCGTCGGCCAGAGAGAGGCGAATGTAGATGCCAATGGTGTAATCCGCTGCTGGATTCCTGCCTTTGCTGTTCAAATCACATCGCCTCCTGTACTTCCTTGATGCTCTGGACGGTCAGCGCATAGAGGTCGCCATACTTCATGACCAGCTCCACCGCGCCGTTTTCATGGACTTTGACCAGTTCAACAGACTCGTCTACCAAATCCTGCGTAAGCTGTGTGGCCGAGCTGACCGACTTCATCAGCGTGATCCACTTGTTGTCCAACGACATAGCCTCACTGAACTTGCCTCTCCGCTGGACAGCCTCGTCCAGACGGCGGGACAGATCAGCAAACTGCTCGTCGTAGCTCTTCTTTGCAAAGGTGTATTCCTCTTCATCCAGAAGCCCCTCGGCATAATCCTCGTAGCGCCTCGTGCGTTTCTTGGACAAGCCGCTCAGCTTGAGGTTCAGGCTGGTAATCTGGGCATTCAGCCTATCTCGGATGTTTTTCTCACCTTCGCTGCCTCTGAGCTTATCCAGCAGCCGGTCATAATCCAGTGCGGCCTTGACCTGGAGCTGGATCGCGGCAAGGACATTGGCTTCCAGCGTGTCTTGCCGGGTGTAGTGTGCGGTACAGGGATCATAGCGCCGGTTGACGCTGCTGCTGCACTCGTAAAAGGCATACCATGCGCCCCTTTTGTCCTTGTCGATTTTCTTCCTGTGATAGTACATCTTCCGGCCACAGTCCGCACAGATGATTTTGCCTTCAAAGAGATTGATAAGCGTTGCCCGGATTGCCGCAGATTGTTTCATCTTGGATTGCCTTGCTTGCGATGCCGCCGTTATAATGTCCTGCACCTTCTGAAAGTCCTCACGGGAGATGATTGGCTCATGGGTGTTGGGAAAGACGATCCATTCGTCTTTGTCCTTGACATTGTGGGACTTGATGCCCTTGTAGATGGCCTTCATGGAGCGCCCGAGGACGGTATCTCCGACATAGTGCGGATTGGTCAGGATGCCGTAGAGCGTCGAACTGCTCCAACCCTTGCAGGAGCATCCATCCCCGGTACGGGTTCCGGTCTGCCGCTTGCGCAGCTCGGTGTTTGGTGCGCCCAAGCGGTCAAGCTCATCAAGGATCATCGGGATTGACCAGCCTTCAATTTTCCATTGGAACATGAGCCGCACATACGGGGCTGTCTCTTCATCAATGACCATGTTCCTTCGGTCTCATCCCAACGATACCCATACGGAAGATTACGCTTTCGGAAAGTACCTTGCTCCATCTGCGCTTTCAATGCGGTGGAGACCTTTCGTGAGATATCCTTGGAGTACAGGGCATTGATCATGTTTTGCAGCGGGATCATCAGGCTCTCATTTGAGCCGTCTGTATCAAAGCTGTCGTAGTGTTCCTTGATGGCAATAAACCGCAAGCCGATCTGGGGGAAAATGCGTTCCAGATAGGTTCCTGTCTCAATGTAGTCACGGCCAAAGCGACTGAGATCGCGGACTACAAGGCATTTGATCCTGCCGCTCTTGATGTCAGTCATCAGGCGGTTGAACTCCGGCCTGTCGAACACCGTACCGTCCGGCCATTGTCCACATAGTATCAATCAGATTCAGATACGGGCGCTCCGCGATGTAGGACTTACAAATCTCTATCTGATTGGCGATGACATCCACCTGTTCCGACTTACCGCTGTTCTCCACGGAAAGACGGGCATAAATGGCTGTCGGGAAAATCTGTACCGGGGCGACTTCCATGACCGGTTCAGTAGCCACAGCTTTTCTGCTTTTTCGTGCCATTTGCTCACCCCTCCTTTACACGGCAATGGCAAGTTCGTCGGCATAGCCGAGAACATATTCAAGTGTCTGCTGATACTCATCTCTGTACTTGAAGATGATCTCAATGGTGTGGTTTTCGTGGATCAGGATGCGGTCTACCAGCGCCATCAGGACGCGACGGTTCAGCTCTTCAATGTTTCCTCAATGATTTTGGTGTAGCTGTTTCGGAACTCAAAGTATTCCGACTTGTCGATGATCCCGTCCGAGAGGTCTTCATACAGCCGGAGCTTGAGCTTCTGATACCGCTCAATCTCTTCTTCGAGCTTGGTAATCTGCGCTTCGTAGTTAAACGCTTTGCGATTCTGGGACGGAAGCCTCTCAATCATGGCCAGTGCATTTTCCAGATTGACCACAAGCTCGATCTGGTCATGGATGGCACGGAACACCTTTTCCTCAACCTCTTTGGCGCTGATGCTGTGCGGGCTGCAGGTCCGGCTATCTTGTTCGTCGAGCAGACATAGTAGATGTATTTCTTGGACTTGGAGGGAACGGTCTTGCGTGTCATAGTCTGCTGGCAGTCTCCGCAGAACAGAAAGCCGGAAAACAGGTGCGCTTCTTCCTGATCGGGAGAGCAGCGCATATCCCGCCGCAGCATGACCTTGACAGCCATGAAGTCCTCGTATGAGACAAGGGGTTCGTGAGCGTTCTCGACCTTTACCCACTCGGTCTCATCTTTGCTCTGCACCACGCGGACTTTATAGTTGGGAGTTCCGCGTTTGCCTTGCGCCAGTACGCCAATATATACCTCATTGGTGAGGATACGCTGGACAGCCTTGTAAGTCCACTTGGCGGTTTCGCCGGTTTTGAAGACGGTATCAAACCGTACACCGGCTGACTGCTTATACTCCATCGGGGAGAGAACGCCCATCTGGTTGAGCCGATCTGCAATCCGTCCGATGGAGATGCCATCCTTGTACAGAGAGAAAATCATCTGCACATACTCGCTGACCTCTTCATCCACAATCAGCTGATTCTTGTTCTCCGGTGATTTCTTATATCCGTAGGGTGCAAATGCCCCAACAAACTCACCGTTCTTCTGCTTGACCTCCAAGCTGGAACGGATTTTCATAGAAATATCCTTGCAGTAGGAATCGTTAATCAAGTTCTTGAACGGAATAACAAAGGAGTCAGACTGAGGATCGCCGGTGAGACTGTCGTAGGCATCGTTGACGGCAATGAAATCGGATACCAAGCTGCGGGAAAAATCTTCTCAAGGTAGCGGCCACCGTCAATGTAGTTTCTTGAAAAGCGGCTGAGGTCCTTGACTACGATGCAGTCAATCCGCCCTTGCGGATGGCGTCTTCGAGCTTCTTGAAGTTTGGACGATTGAAGGAAACGCCGCTATAACCATCGTCAATGAACGGCTCACAGACCACTTCCAGATCGTCGTGCCTTGCGATATAGTCTTCGCAGATCGCCCTTTGGCTGGCGATGGAGTTGCTTTCCAACTTATCTCCATCTTCACGGGACAGTCGGCAGTAAATCGCCGTCCGGTAAACCTTTTTTCGGCATAAAAATAACCTCCGTTTTTCTGTTTGGTGTGATACATCAAATCAGAAAGACGAAGGCTCTGCTTCTCAATATGTGGAAGACACATAATAGCCCCATGACCATCTCGGCAAGCGGCTTGTCCATATCTTCTTTTTTGACCTGATCGGATTATATCACATCGCTGCGTCGTTGTCGATAGAACCGGGAAAAAGATTCAGATTGTTCATAATCACAGACCTCGCAGATAATTTTCCAGACAGTCCTCAATCGTGGTGGCTGTGTTCGTGAAGCTGATCTTCACAACGGTCTTGCCATCCAGATAACAGTAGGGATTTTTGATCTGCTGGATAAAATCACGCAGCCGTTCCTCCCTCGGTGCCGAAGGGTCAAGCCGGACGCTGCTGCGCTGCATGAGCGTACTACGGTCAACTGTTCTGGGATCAATACTCTTCATGGCTTCAACGCCCATCATATCGTAAACACCTCCTGATGCGATGCGGTTGTTTCAGGACAAAGGGATATGGCAGAGCGTCTCGCAGCGTGGCCGCTCAACGCTCTGCCACATAGTTTTCATCCTGAAAACTTGTATGCTGCGTGCAGCTAATTGGTTTGTTTCGTGTTCCGGCATATTTGCAGCTCGCACCCCTGCCAGAAGAGCTTTACAGCTCCGGGAATGCTACGGACTACCAACGGCGAATTGGTATCACGGGAATCTCACCCCTCCGAGGAACGCTCCGAGCCGCCCCCTGCAACCAAGGGACGGGAGTATCATTGTACCCTGAATCTGCATCATCGCAATCAGCCGCACCATGCGGTGTTCAGGCTCTCTGTTGATCGCTCGCTCCGGTCAGGGAGGTCATGGCGGCAGAAGCCAAGTTGCTACGCAGAAACGGAAAGATCCGCAGCACTGAACTATTCACTTTTCAAGGTGCTGTGAAGAGGTCCTTTATCCCTCTTCACCCTACAACGGACATCGACACGCAAAAACTTGGCACCCCCTCAGAAAAAATTTTTTGCTTTTTTTCTGATAGCACCGACAAGCTTGCACACGCGAGATACAGACAAGCCGGAGACCTCTGCATACTGCTGTTGACTCTTACCGCCCTGAACGCAGTGGAGGTACACATCCCGCTCTTTCGCAGTCAGCGTCTTGAGGAAATCCTGCTCAAGCTGCTTCATGATCACATCCTCCGCGTAGTCGTGCGGGTCTTCCAGCCACGCCGGGCTCATATCCTCGCCCCCTTCAAAGCTGACAAAATCGAGGGACAGGACTGTGGCGGTGGCTTCCTCAGCCCCGGGAACCGGCGCACCCGTCATCTTGCGTCGCATCCACTTTTCTTCGGCACGGAGGGCTTTCATGACCTCGCGGTCTACCTCCGTGACCTCGCCGGTGCTTTTGATCCGCACCATGTACTTTCCATCCTCCGTAGTCCAGAGATCGTAGTCGAACTCAACTGGGGTTTTCGGGATTCCTTTCATTGCTTCGTCCTTTCCGCTGGCGCGAAGCAGCGGAAAGACGAGGCTAAAAAAAAAGCCGCATGACGGTGAGTCATAATCCCATACCGAAAAAACAGAGGTTTCTATTCAGAAACTCTGTTCATGCGGCATTAGGAAGACTCACCAATCAGCGGCTCCACAGCACAGCTATCAATATTTATTTGTTAATCTCTGCCTTTATCTTACGATAAAAGGCGGAGTTTTAACCGTCTCATACTGAGGACATCAAAGACGGTTTCGCGTCCACAGCGTTTACATTTTGCTTGGACATGACCTCGTGTGTCCTCAAAAACAGCGATTGCGTTATGTTGGCAGTAGGGGCATTTCACCATGCGCATCTTCTGGTTGACAATGGCGCATCGCGCCCTGCGGATTTTCTCCTGCATCTCCGGTGAAGGCTCTGAGACACGGATGTTTTTCTTCATGCCCACACCTCCAAAGGATCGTTGTACTCACTGTATGGCCGGGTTTCAAGTGGCCGAGCTGCCGTAACCGGATGACTGCGGCTGTCTTCGAAACGGCCGAACTGCTGGCAGATCATATCAAGGGCAACCTTATCCCGGTAGGCATAGGTTCCATCATAGTTGACAATTTTTCCGGCCACCGGCAAAGTACCAACGGCAAGGTCGATTTCTTTCTGCGGCATCAGGATCGCCGCGCCGAGAACATTGGCCTGCCATTCATTCCAGTCCTCGCGGGTCTTCAAGTCCCGGAGAGAATAGGCTGTACGGGCTGAGTATTTCCGCCGACAAGCTTCCCGGATTTTGTCTGTCTCCATCTGGAACAGGATTTGATGGGCGCACTCATGGGCGAGTGTAAACCGCCGTTTCCCGCAGAGCTTGCGAATCTGTGAAGGCTCGATAAAGTTCCCGTATCGGGTCCGAAAAAGAACTCGTTAAAATCTTTTGTGACCGCCGCAGCGATTTCTTCAATCTCTTTGTGCGATAAAATCATCTGGCTCCCTCCTTTGCTTCTACAAACCATTTTGTTCCCTCCTGAAAGAGGTAAGATTCCCTTCCACGGATCATCACAGTATAACGGATGCCCCCACCGCCTACCTTCTTGGAGGCGGCACGGCATTTGTACAGGATTTGGTCAATCTGAAAAATCAGGCCGTTTTCCCAGCGGATAAACCGAGGATGACATACTCCTTCTTCGTCAACATCCAAGTTGACCGAGACATACGCCTTTCGGCAATGTGTGTTCGTCATAGCCTACCTCCATGTGCTCTAAAAGTTACGCAAAACCGGGCATAACTTCCGTATTCCTGTTGACATACACACTGTTCGTGTGGTATCATAATCACGAACGGGGCGTTCGCGTTGATAACAGCATAGCATGAACAGATATTTCGTGTCAATGCTTTTTGCGAAATTTCTGTTCGTGTCCATAATTGTTTTTAGAAAGAGGTGCCTTATGAGTTTCAAGGATAAGCTGAAAAGAAAAGGTTGGAAGCGAACCTTACGCAAGTGCAGCTCGCCGAAAAAGTATCTGTGACACCGAGAACCATCCAGCACTATGAGCTTGGCACTCGCAAACCGACAAAGCTCGATATTGTGGAAAAGTTGGCGAAAGCGTTGAATACCACACCAGAGTATCTGCTTGGGCAAAACGGTTTTGCTGGTGGTAGCGGCTCATGAACAGGGCGGCTCCAAAGCAGCCAGAGATATTGACGAGCTTGTCAGTGAAGTGACCGGTATGTTCGCCGGTGGGCGGCTCAGTGATGAAGCGCTCGATGGCGCGATGAAGGCGTTGAACGATGCTTACTGGATCGCCAAAGAGAAAAACAAGAAATACACTCCAAAGAAATACCGTAAGGGAACAAGCGAACAGTGAGGCTATTCGCTGTTTGCGATGCCCCCATCAGCGGGAGGTGAGACGATGAATGCTGAAAATCTCTCGAAGGTCGGCAGCAGACTTGTGAAACGCTGCGGGACACGAGATCCGTTTAGCATAGCACGGCAGCTTGGCATTGAGGTCATGTTCTGTGAGAACTTCGGCCCTCTGAAAGGGATGTACCGGGTGATCAAGCGCAGCCGTTTTATTTTCATAAACGAAAACCTGAGCGGGCGGATGCAGCGGATTGTCTGTGCTCATGAGCTTGGGCATGACCAGTTGCACCGCAATCTGGCAAAAGGAAGTGCAATACAGGAGCTCATGTTATATGATATGACCACGAAGCCGGGTATGAGGCGAACATCGTTGCCGCTGAAATCCTGCTCGACACCGATGAGATTCTTGAGTACATCTATGACTACGGCTATACATCCGAGCAGATTGCACGGGCAATGGGAACAGACATCAATTTGGTTGCCTTGAAAATTGCCCACTTGGCGGAAAGCGGATATGATCTCCGGCGCATTGAACATAGGAGCGACTTCCTGAAATGAAGACCTTAGAGGGAGGCGACGAACGATTTGAACTATGACTCTATCTTGCCCGTGCCATAGAGATTTTTAACGACAAGATGGATGCTGACTTTTCCCGCGATCATGTCATCCTCACCTGTTTTATGACCGACGATCAGGAAGAAATATTTGAGCAGTTCTGCGCTCAGTATTTCCCATACCGGCTAAGAACGACCGGTATCAGGAGGACGGCTACTTCGATTTCCGGGCATCCTCCTTTATCGGGATGGACAACGGAGGTAAGGACGGCATCCTGCTCCGCACGGACATATCCTACCGTCCGGTTGAGCTGCTGCATATCTTCCTGCATGAGCTGGCGCACATCTACTGCGCCCATCATGAACTGGATGGAAAAAGCTTTTATGACGAATACTGTGAAGGCTATGCGCATTCCAACGAGGAAGACGGCATGATCAACGCCGGATATGCCGTCTGGCGGAGTGCATTGCAGAGATTATTGCGATTGAATGCGACGATAACTGCGACATCTTTCCGATACGGGACAAAAAAGATGCTTGCCCAACTCAGGGACGAGATCGACCAGCGGGACGGCAAGCTGCTCGTGAGCGAGATTCTAACAGCGGTGATGACCAGTTCTGAGGTCGAGGCATCCCAAACATGGGACGAAGCTGAGAAAGCAATCCACAGCTTAAAGCTGTTTGATACCCCGCCG
>VOFI01002501.1_pt1 | contig 49816 bp, 66 predicted proteins | sample 5384131 | NCBI WGS metagenome assembly VOFI01 (sample SAMN12384728, study PRJNA508395) | human gut metagenome | isolation source: healthy gut H | host: Homo sapiens
TAAACCGACAGCAGGAGAAATCATATTTGATGGGAAAGATATTGCACAGTTGAGCGCAGCCGAAGTATGGCCATATAGAAAAAGAATGCAGATGATCTTCCAGGATCCATATGCATCTCTGAATCCTCGTATGACGGTTTCAGATATTATCGGTGAGCCACTGGATATTTATCATCTTTATGAAGGTAAGGAAAGACAGGAACGCATCTATGAATTGTTGAATACAGTTGGTCTTGGAAAAGACCATGCCAGCCGTTATCCTCATGAATTTTCAGGTGGACAAAGGCAAAGCGTGTCGGGATTGCAAGAGCACTTGCGGTAAATCCGATTTTGTAGTCTGCGATGAGCCTATTTCGGCACTTGATGTCAGTATTCAGGCACAGGTAGTAAATATGCTTGAAGATCTGCAGGCAAGTCTTGGACTTACTTATTTGTTTATTGCACATGATCTTTCTATGGTCAGACATATTTCCCAAAAAAGTAGGTGTTATGTACCTTGGATCTCTGGTGGAATTTGCAGAGACAGAAGAATTATATGAGCAGACACTGCATCCATATACAAAAGCATTGATGTCGGCGGTTCCTGAGCTTGACCCTGCGATCAGTAAAACTAAGAAACCGGTTATGTTGCAAGGAGATGTCCCGAGTCCGATCGATACACCGGTTGGATGTAAATTTGCATCCAGATGCCCATATGCTACCAAACGCTGTCATGAAGAAAGACCAATCTTCAGAAACGTTGGAAACGAACATTATGTAGCCTGTCATCTGGTAGAATAATGCATTTAACTTTGCTACAATGGAAGTAGTATTGAAGCAGTCAATAATCTGAATATCTGATTAGAGGAGAAAACGAAAATGCATGAATTAACACAATTAATCAAAGATGATATGCGTCCGGCTCTTGGGGTAACCGAGCCGGGAGCGATCGCATATGCGGTTTCAAAAGCAAAATCCTACATTTCTGGAGAACTGGAACAGGTTACGCTTTTGCTGAACAGCGGTATGTATAAAAATGCATATACATGTGGTATTCCAAACAGCCATTTTTATGGGAACGAATACGCGCCACTCTTGGAGTCGTAGCAGGGAAACCGGAGAAAGAGCTGGAGAGTCTTGCTGATGTAACAGAAGCTGACAATGTGGCAAAGAGAGCAGTTGGTAAAAGACGGAAAAATTGCTGTAAAATGAGTGAGATCACAAGCCGTATTTTTATAGAAGCCTGTGTAAAGACAACAGGCGGAGAGGCTATGGTTCAGATTCGCGATGCACATACAAATATTGTTCGTATTGAGGCAAATGGAGAGGTGATTCTTGAGAAGGAAGAAGCTTCTGTGGAAGATGGACACGAAGAAAGACCACTGATCCACAATTATACATTAAAACAGATTTACGAATACGCAAAAGAAGTTCCGGCAGAGGAAATTGAATTTATCAAGGCTGCCTATGAGATGAACTATGCTCTTTTTTGAAGAAGGAATCCAGAACCCGAGAACAACCTATGCACGGTATCTGCTTGAGAAAAATGGCGGAAAGATTATTTCGGATGATGAGTTAAAGACTGCATCTTTACTTTGCAATGCAATTGACAATTGAGGCCGTGTGATCGGACTTGACAGACCAGCCATGAGCATTACGGGTTCCGGGGACATGATGAAATTCGTGCCACCGCATTAAGCAACCATGTATATCAAAGAGTATTCCGGTGTTTGCAAGATCCGTGGCATTAAGCGGTACAGGAATGGCCTTGCGTTGGTTTTCCTTCATGGAGGTGATGAGCATGCAATGGCAAGAACGATCAACAACATGTCCAGCAGTATTACCGGTATGATCTGTCATGGCTAAGGGCTGTACGATGAAAGGAGTTAGGGTGATATTTGAATAATGTAAAAAAGCCTTTAAATTGATTGAAAAAGATCAGTTTGAAGGCTTTTGTTTTCTTTTGAAGAACATCATGAAGAACTATCCTACTGTGCAAAACATTGTTTAGATAATTAAAAAATTAGTAAAAATTGATTAACGAGTTGAAAATTTCTATAGAATTTGCATGAAAAAAGAATTGTAGTATATTATAAATGCATCGGCTTTCTGACCTTTTAACCCTGGTATCATCATAAAAATGCATAGTAAGAAGAAAGGAACACACCATGGATTTCAAATACTGCAAATTAGAAATTTTCATCCCGGAAACACATCTTCCGGTTCTCCAGAAAACGCCCGGGAAGTAGATGCCGGACACATCGGGAACTACGATTCCTGTATGTCATCAAGTGAAGTGATCGGATACTGGCGTCCGCTTGAAGGTCGCAATCCTTATATTGGAAATGAAGGAGAGATCAGTAAAGAACCGGAAGTAAAGGTTGAACATAGTATGAGGGGTGAAAAAAATGAACAGTTTTTTTTCATGAAGCAGTAGAAGAAAATCCGATCATTGCAGCTGTAAAGAACATGGATGATTTAAAAATCTGTTGTTCTTTGGAAGATATCCGGGTTGTGTTTATTTTATTTGGAGATGTCTGTTCGATCCGTGAGATCGTCCAACAGATAAAAGATTCCGGGAAGGTTGCGATGGTTCATGTAGACCTGATAAGCGGTCTTAGCAGTAAGGAAATTGTCGTAGATTTTATTCGGAAAAATACAGAAGCAGATGGAATAATTTCCACAAAAAGCCGCATTGATTAAAAAGGGGAAGGAACTTAAGATGTTCACAGTCCTAAGGTATTTTCTTCTGGATTCAATGGCATATGAGAATATCAGGCGAAAGAACAACACGCCGTGAAGCCCGATTATATCGAAGTACTTCCGGGTGTGATGCCGAAGGTGATCGGAAAAGTCTGTAAAATGTCAAAGACACCGATCATTGCAGGTGGTCTGATCTCGGACAAAGAATCTGTGATGGCGGCACTTTCAGCTGGAGCGATCGCAGTTTCATCTACGAATCATGAAGTCTGGAAAATGTAAAACAAAAAGTAACAGAAGATATTTAAACAAAGTACAGGTATTTGAGGATGAGTAAGTAGCGAAGTAAGATAGAATATCCGCTTTACTATAAAACATGCAAAGCGACGATTTTTATTAAAGGAGGAAAAAGAGTATGGCTAAGTATGTAATGGCACTGGACGCAGGAACAACAAGTAACAGATGTATCCTGTTCAATGAAAAAGGAGAAATGTGCATTGCGTTGCACAGAGGGAATTCACACAGTATTTCCCGAAACCGGGCTGGGTTGAACATGATGCAGATGAGATCTGGGCAAGTATGCTTGGTGTAGCCGTTGAAGCAATGAACATGATTGGGGCAGAAGCAGAGGACATTGCAAAGAATCGGTATTACAAACCAGAGAGAGACAACCATCGTCTGGGACAAAAACACCGGAGATCCGATCTATCATGCAATCGTCTGGCAGTGCCGCAGAACTTCTGAGTATTGTGACAGTCTGAAGGAAAAAGGACTTACCGATAAATTCAGAGAAAAAACAGGACTTGTTATCGACGCGTATTTTTCAGGAACAAAGGTAAAATGGCTTCTTGATAATGTGCCGGGAGCAAGAGAGAGCAGAAAAGGGAGAATTATTATTCGGTACAGTTGAGACATGGCTGATCTGGAAACTGACAAAAGGTGCAGTTCATGTACCTGATTATTCAAATGCTTCCCGTACGATGCTGTTCAATATCAATACGCTTGAATGGGATGATGAGATCCTTGCAGAGCTGAACATTCCGAAATGCATGCTTCCAGAACCAAAACCGTCAAGCTGTGTATATGGAGAAGCAGATCCTTCTTACCTCGGTGGATCCGATTCCGATCGCAGGAGCAGCAGGAGACCAGCAGTCCGCACTGTTTGGACAGACATGCTTCAATGCAGGCGAAGCAAAGAATACATATGGAACCGGCTGCTTCATGCTGATGAATACAGGCGAGAAACCGATCTTCTCAAAGAACGGACTGGTAACAACCATCGCATGGGGACTGGATGGGAAAGTAAAATTATGCACTGGAAGGTTCAATTTTCGTGGCAGGAGCCGCAATCCAGTGGCTGAGAGATGAACTTCGTATTATTGATTCCTCGCCGGATTCCGAGTACATGGCCAAGAAGGTCAAGGATACCAATGGCTGCTACGTGGTTCCTGCATTTACAGGACTGGGAGCACCGCACTGGGATCAGTATGCAAGAGGAACCATTGTAGGAATCACCCGAGGCGTGAACAAGTATCATATTATCCGTGCGACTTTGGAATCTCTGGCTTACCAGACAAACGATGTTCTGCAGGCAATGAAGGCAGACTCTGGAATTGAACTTGCAAAGCACTTAAGGTTGACGGCGGCGCAAGCGCAAACGATTTTCTGATGCAGACACAGTCTGACATCATCAATGCACCGGTTAACCGTCCGCAGTGTGTAGAGACAACAGCGATGGGCGCTGCATATCTTGCTGGTCTGGCAGTCGGTTACTGGTCAAGTAAAGAGGATGTTATTAAAAACTGGGCAATCGACAAGACATTTGAGCCAAAGATTGCAGATGAAGAAAGAGAAAAACGGATCAAAGGCTGGAACAAAGCAGTCAAATATGCATACGGCTGGGCAAAGGAAGATTAGATTTTGAAAGTAAAAAGGAAATGAAAACAGAACATTGAATAGGGAAAAGGGGACTTATCATGTTACCTTATATAGCAGAGTTTCTTGGAACAATGATACTTATTATTCTTGGAGATGGAGTAGTAGCAAATGTGAACCTTAACAAATCCGGTATGAAAGGTGCCGGCGCGGTTCAGATTACATTTGCCTGGGGTCTTGCAGTTCTGCTTCCGGCATTTATTTTCGGAGAGGCTTCAGGAGCTTCCTTTAATCCGGCACTTACGATCGCGCTTGCAGTGGACGGAAGTTTTGCATGGTCGATGGTTCCTGGATATATCATTGCCCAGATCGCAGGAGCATTCGTAGGCGGCTGTATCGTTTATTTACTTTTCAAAGGACAGTTTGACGCCACAGAAGATCCGGGAACAAAGCTTGTGTATTCTGTACAGGACCTTCGATTGCAAACACAGGACTGAATATTTTCAGTGAGGCAGTTGGAACATTTATCCTTGTATTTGCGATCAAGGGAATTGGAAACGTGACAGGACTTTCCACAGGCGTTGACAAATTATTTGTATTCGGAATTATCGTATCAGTAGGTATGTCACTTGGCGGACTGACCGGTTATGCGATCAACCCGGCAAGAGATCTTGGACCAAGACTTGCACACGCGGTACTTCCGATTAAAGGAAAAGGTGATTCAAACTTCGGATACGGTCTGGTTGTACCGATCATCGGACCAATCATCGGAGCAATCGCAAAGTAGTATTACTGTATGGGGCAATTCCGTGGTAAAAGTTCAGAATTGAAAATGGTAATGGCATGAGATGAGAGAGCCTGACAGGATAACCGCATAAAGGAAATGCGTTTACTTGGCAGGCTCTTTTTCATAAGCAGGAAGAAAAACAGTTATTAAGGAGTGATCTGGGAATGTATGATGTAATAATTATCGGGGCTGGAGTATCCGGTGCGGCAACAGCAAGAGAGCTGTCACGTTATAAAGTGAAGGCGTGTGTAATCGAGAAAGAAGAGGATGTATGCTGTGGTACTTCCAAGGCAAACAGTGCAATTGTCCATGCCGGTTATGATGCGGCAGAAGGATCGCTGATGGCAAAACTGAATGTCAGGGGAAATCAGATGATGGAACAGCTTTCAAAGGATCTGGATTTCCCATTTAAGAAAAATGGCTCTCTGGTTGTATGTCTGCATGAGGGAGGATATGCCGAATCTTCAGGCACTGTATGACCGAGGTGTTGCAAATGGTGTTAAGGAGTTAAGAATTCTTAACTGTAAGGAATTGAAAGAAATGGAACCGAATATTTCCGATCAGGCGTATCGCACTTTATGCACCGACAGCCGGAATTGTATGTCCGTTTAATCTGAACATTGCAATGGCTGAGAATGCAAATGTAAATGGTGTGGAGTTCAAATTTGATACGGAAGTCACGGATCTTAAACCAATAGATGAGGGATGGGAGATCCATACAAATAACGGAGTTTTCCAGACAAGGTACGTGGTAAATGCAGCCGGAGTCTATGCAGACAAGTTTCATAATATGGTAAGTGAGAAGAAGATCCATATTACCCCTAGAAGAGGGGATTACTGCCTGCTTGATAAGAGTGCGGGAAGTCATGTGAGCAAGACGATTTTTGCACTTCCGGGAAAATATGGAAAAGGTATTCTGGTTGCACCGACGGTTCACGGTAATCTGATCCTTGGACCAACGGCGATCGATATCGAAGATAAAGAAGGAACCAATACAACAAGAGAAGGTCTGGATCAGGTGATCGAAAGAGCAGAGATGAATGTGAAAAATATTCCGCTCCGTCAGGTGATTACTTCATTTGCCGGACTTCGTGCACATGAGGACGGACATGAGTTTCTGATCGGGGAAGTGGAGGATGCAAAAGGATTTATTGACTGTGCAGGCATTGAATCACCGGGACTTACCAGTGCACCGGCAATCGGAGAAATGGTGGCACAGATCCTGAAAGAGAAAATGAATCTGGAAGAAAAAGAAGATTTTATCGCAACAAGAAATGGCGTTCTGGATCCGAATACACTCAGCAAGGAAGAAAGAATGGAACTGATCAAAGAGAAGCCGGAATACGGCAATATCATCTGCCGCTGTGAAATGATTACCGAGGGCGAAATCATGGATGCGATCAACAGACCGCTCGGCGCCAAATCTCTGGACGGGGTAAAACGCAGAACAAGAGCTGGAATGGGACGATGTCAGGCTGGATTCTGTTCACCGAGAACGATGGAGATCCTGGCGAGAGAACGCCATGTGAGTATGTTCGAGATCACAAAATCCGGTGGAGATTCTAAAATTGTCACAGGTACTAATAAGGATTCGTTATAAGAGGGAGGCATTGCATCATGAGAGCTTATGATATTGTTATCATTGGAGGAGGACCGGCAGGACTTATAATGCAATTTCGGCGAAGAAAAGCGGAGTGGACAGTGTCCTGATCCTGGAAAGAGACAAAAGAACTGGGCGGGATCCTGAATCAGTGTATCCATAATGGATTTGGCCTTCATACGTTTCAAGAGGAGCTGACAGGACCGGAATATGCGGGACGTTTTATTGATCAGGCGAAAGAACTGAATATTGAATACAAGCTGAATACAATGGTTATGGATATCAGCCCACAGAAGGTTGTCACCGCAATGAACAGGGAGGAAGGTCTTTTCGAGATTCAGGCGAAGGCAGTTGTCCTGGCAATGGGATGCCGGGAACGTCCGAGAGGCGCTCTGAATATCCCGGGCTACCGTCCGGCGGGTATTTTCTCGGCAGGTACGGCACAGAGACTGGTCAATATCGAAGGCTATATGCCGGGGCGGGAGGTCGTGATCCTGGGATCTGGTGATATCGGACTGATCATGGCGAGACGTATGACACTGGAGGGCGCAAAGGTTAAGGTTGTAGCGGAGCTGATGCCGTATTCGGGCGGTCTGAAGAGAAATATTGTACAATGTCTGGATGATTATGATATTCCGCTGAAGCTGAGCCATACCGTTGTGGACATCAAAGGGAAAAGCGGCTGGAAGGCATTACACTGGCACAGGTGGACAGTCACGGAAAACCAATTCCGGGAACTGAAGAAGAATACAGCTGTGATACCCTCATCCTTTCCGTCGGCCTGATCCCGGAAAATGAAATTTCAAGAGGCATGGGCGTGGATATGAACCCTGTCACATCAGGACCAAAAGGTAAATGAGAGCCTGGAAACAAACATCGAAGGCGTATTTGCCTACTTGGAAATGTCCTGCATGTGCATGACCTGGTTGACTTTGTATCGGAAGAAGCCGGAACTGCAGGAAGAAATGCCGCGGAATACGTCAAACTGGGAGAAGAGCGCAGACAGGACGGAAAAAGAGATTCGGATGAATCCGATTGAAGGCGTCCGCTATACTGTGCCCGGAACAATTAACGTAGACCGGATGGATGAAAATCTGACTGTGCGTTTCCGTGTGGGCGGTGTCTACAAGAACTGTTATATCAGTGCATATTTTGATGATGAGAGAGTGATCCACAGAAAACGTCCGGTTGTTGCACCAGGTGAGATGGAAGAGATTAAGCTGACAAAAAGCGACTACTGAAATATCCGGATCTGCAGACCATCACAGTAAAGATTGAGGAGGCGTAGACGATGGAAGAGAGAAAATTGACATGTATCGGCTGTCCGATGGGGCGCCCTCTTACAGTTGTAATGAATGGGAAAGAAGTAGTGGGTGTAACCGGAAATACCTGCAAGCGCGGTGATGTATACGCAAGAAAAGAAGTGACGAATCCGACGAGAATCGTAACTTCGACCGTGCGGGTGTCCGGCGGAAGCATCGATATGGTATCGGTGAAGACGAAAGAAGATATCCCGAAAGGGCAAGATCTTTGAATGTGTGAAGGCGCTCAAAGGAATTGAAGTTCCGGCTCCGGTTCATATTGGGGATGTGATTCTTGAAAATGTGGCGGACACGGGCGTGGATATTGTTGCGACGAAGAATGTTGAATAAAAGGAAAAAAGAAGGAGAAGTCCTGTATGGTGACGGAAAGGGTTGCCATATGGGACTTTTTATATTGTATTCTGGAGAAACATTTTGTGATTTCGTGAAAATCTAAGTATAAACATTTCTGTTTTCGTTAAGAAATGGGTATAAACATTTTCTATTTTCGTTAAAACTAGCGTAAAACATTTCTGTTTTTCGTTAAAAAGCAAGGAAAAACATTTCGTGTTTTCGTGAAAAAATGTATAATAGGAGAATCAAAACATTGCGCAGGAGGACTTTCATGGAACCATTCTATTATACCAAAATGACGAAACATAACAGGCGACATACCATGTAATCATGCAGGGAGCGAATGCACTTGCGGATGAATTTCAGATACCGCGCATAGAAATTGCGGAGCTTTTATGATGTCTTTTTCAGGCTTCGGCTGGATCATCCGGAGATTTTCTGGATGACAGGATATAAGTATAAATACTATCAGGACTCTCGAATCTGATCTTTGTACCGGAGTATCTGTTTGACAAAAATAAAATCCGGGAGCATCAGAGGGCAATGTCCTCAGAGTAGAAAAACTTGCGCAGGCGGCAAAAGATTTGTCTGAATGGGAAAAGGAGAAATATATTCATGATTTTATCTGTGATAATGTGACTTATGATAAGCTGAAAAGGCGTATTCCCATGAGATCATCGGTACTTGGACATGGAGTTGGCGTATGTGAAGGGATTGCAAAATCTGTGAAAATACTCTGTGATGCGCTTGGAATCTGGTGCATGATCGCAGTCTGTGGTAACAATCCGGAGAAAGGGATCAAGTACCGTCACACCTGGAATATCGTAAAAATTGGTGGTACATATTATCATCTGGATGCAACTTTTGACAATACGCTTGCGGGGCACAGTCGCGACAGGACAGGAGATCCGCTATGATTATTTCAATCTGGACGACAAGAAGATTTTCCGGGATCATGAACCGTTGATCGCCCCGGCACCGGTCTGTACGAATGGGGATCATTTTTATTATCGGGAGAAGAAACTTTCCTTTACAAAAAAAGAAGAAGATGTCCATAAACGGTCGCTGCAGGCGGCTAAGAAGGGCAGGACATTGACCTTTCAGTGGAGAGGTGGATATCTGACAAGAGAAGTTTTGGAGAAACTTTTGGATCTGCTCGGAAAGCCGGAGAAGAGAAGCAGAAGGGCTGCCAGGATCAGCCTAAACTGGTCGCAGGCAGTGATCCGTGTCAGTTATGTGGAGGACAGAGGACTTGCCTGTGTGGATATGGAAGAGGCAAATGAAGGAGAAAAGGAATAGATGAGTGAACTGGAAATACAGGAAAATATGTCAGCAGAGGAAGCGTTCATGGATACAGAAAGTGCATATGAAGAAATTCCGGAGGCCTTCCAGAAGCTTGCCCAGTTACTCGGTCAGGATCAGTTTGAACTTCTGTTTCCAGACAAAGATGTGGAAAACCAGGATGAAATGCGTCTGGTGTATCTGATGAATGATGCAGTGGAAAGCTTTCTGGTATTCTCTGGTGCAAGAATGACCGGACATTATCAGAAAGATTATGAAGGAGAGCTGGACGCAACTTTAAGCCAGGAGGATGGAGAATATGTACTTGTCGTATATCAGGGCGAAACGTTTGTGACCATTTTCTTCCAGGATCTTTCGCTGGAGATGAATCTCTATAATTACGGAGATATAGGACATTTCTGGGTGAAAGGGTATGAGTATCTGCGGATTCTGGAATATCGTCTGGCGATTCTGAGTGATAAATGTGAATATCTTGGAGAAAAGGCAACAAGTGATACAGAACGGAAACTTGCAAAACTGGTACATTTTCCTCCGCTGAACTATACCTGTTATCCGGCAGTTCCGGCAAAATATATTGTCCCGATGGAAGATCCGTGGAATCCGACCGAAGAGGCAATGGATGTAATGGAAGAGCTTGTTAAAGAAGCAGGGGATAAAAAGTCTGTTGTGGTGGGCGCAAAGATACCGGAGATATCATGGAAAAAAAAAGAATGAGCAGATGGATTGCCCGACTATTACATCGGGAGAAACATGTGGCGGTTGTAGACTTGCAAAAAAAACTTGCCAAAAGAAGCGGGAAAAATTATCCACGGAGGATTTTGGAGAGAAATTTAATCAGAAATATCAGAACATTTTGAAAAAGCCGAAAAAAGAAAAGCAGAGCTGGAGTCAAATGGACAGAAAGTTACACTTGTACGTGAGGAGCCATTTGCTGCATGAGAGATTCGTAGATTTCAAAGTGTACCTGATGATTTGGAAAGAAAAGTAGGGGACCGTGTTGCTGAAATAGAAGAATTTTAGCAATGGATGATATGAGAACTTAGAAAATAGAAACAGGTCAACGGAGTGAGACTCAATTGATATTCAAAGAGAGGAACAAATACAAATGATCAACCGAGAAGATATGCTGGAATTGACGCGGCATGGATGACGCCTGCAAGAACATCATTCACAAGAATAGCAGGCTGTTATGTAGATGCAGACGGAGATTTTGAAGGAAGCTTTTAACATCAACTTCCTTAAACTCTCTCCGTCAGAAAAAAAAAAAATCTCGCAATCGCCAAAACGATTCCATTTGCAGAGACAAACACAAAACTGAAGAAATACGAGATCCAGCCGGAAAATCAGAAAGCCGGAAGTATGTGGCAACTTTTAATGGCGCTCAGAGACTGTGAACTCAAAAACGATGCCCTGATGGATACTCTTTATGATATCATCATGGAAAACATCCGGATCACCACCCCTTATGCGATCTATGTTTTCCATGATAACCACGATATCCCATCCAAAGCCACCGACAAAGAACGCCTCTCGGAGAATCGAAGAGATGTTCCCTTACCTCATCTGCGCCATCTGTCCCCTTGTCGGCGAATACGAACCCGGATCCCCAACATCCGGCTTCCTCTTCCCCGCCTTTACAGACCGCAGCGGTGACCTGAACCACATAAATATCTATGGCATAACTGAAAAGAAACGTGAAGAACGGTAGACTTATATCTTTATAATAATGTGTTGTTGAAATATTTTAAAGATACAAATTTTTAAAAAACTAAAACAAATCATTATACTCAAATTTATGAATATGGTTAAAACCCTAGACAAACAAATCACCATCAGCCATGCGCGCCGAGCTGATGCTCCACAAGGGAAAATTTTCGCTGTACCAGAAAAAACGGATAAATAAATGAATCGGGTCAGAATTCCCTTGAGCACTATTGAGACTCAGTATATTGTGGAAGCCATTGCAGGAGCTCATCGGAATGCCCAGTGCGTGGGAAGCAGAAAATTTATCCGTTTTTTCGTATCCCTTCAACAATAAACTATTCATCCATCAGCAAGCTCCGGAACTCCGTAAAGAAACGTCCCCTGCTCTTCTTTTTGGTCATCTTTAACCAGCATCTCAGGCTTTCCATACTGATCCGCCCGGCTGAGAACAGCAGTTCCGTATAATCCCATTTCGTATATCCATACTCTTTTTCCCAGTCGCAGATTTTCTTCATTCCATAATAATAGCAGGTGAAATATCCGGCGCATTCTGGTGTGCCTGTATCTGGGCGCTTACAGCATCCTCCAGTGTCACTCCAAAAATAATATTTCGCAGATCAACCAGGATACGGACAGAGGCATGATGACGGCGGAATGCAACGAACAGAGGGAAGAACGGGTCTCTCCGCAAAGATAAAAGGTAAATGCGCGTTCAGTCCGAATACAGGTTCCCCTCTTCCAGAGGTACATTTTTTGCTCCTATTTTTACAGTTCCGGTGTTGGATCGATCGTCGCGCGGATAAACTGGACATGGTGTCCCGGATAAGTTTCGTGCATGGTATTCATCTTGATCCAGCCATCGGTAATGTTCTGATAATTATACTGATTCAGGAACATCTGGCCGCGGAGCGGTTTGACACGGAAATCACCACCCTCATAACCGCCCCAAGGGTAAGAATCCTTATAGCAAGGCGGAAGAGGAACGCACAGACAGGTTTCATCTTCCGGAAGACGTACATATTCATGAGCGACAGCACGGGTACGTTTTAGATAATTTCTGGCACGTGTATACTTTCCTCGGCACTGTCCAAGGACCGGCATAGCGGAAAAGCACATCGCTGACTTCTTTCATTGTCTTCGGAGTTCCTTCCGGAAGCTCTAATTTGGAGGCGATTTCGAATACTTCAGCACGGGTCTTTTCAATTTCTTCTTTATGCCATGCAAGCAGTTCGTCGAGAGATACACCAAGACGGTTTTTCAGAAGGCTGCGGTAAGCTTCCGGATCCATCTTGATGGTCTTTGAGAGATCATCCTTTAACAATTCTTCAGAGTCAGACTGGCAGTCAGAACCGAGTAAATCTGCCATTTCCTGAAGCTGATCGATAAAAATCCGGAAGGACTGTGATAAAGATGCAATCTGTTCTTCTGTGAAATCCGGGAAATATTCATTTAACAGTTTCTGGTCGCGCTGCATATCCAGCCTTGCGCGGGCAAAGGCAAGAAGAAAGGGAAGCTTCATTTTCTCCGTATTGTGTGTGGATCAGATTAAGGATCAAATCCTGATTTTTCATGAAATGCCTGTAATTTTCTGGTCAGGACATCGAGACGTACTTCATTAGAACGCAATGCAGTGAGCGATTTCCTGAAGATAATAGACAAAATCCAGGGAGATTGGTGCTTCGATAGATTGTGTTCTTTTCTTCGTATCCAGGTTTTCAACCTGTGTTTTTAAATTTCCAAAGAGATCTTTTCGGGAGTCGGGAGAAAAGGATATTTTCAAAAAAAAGAACGGTGGCTTTTCGAGTTGGTCATGCAAAATGGCAAGTTCTCTGTCAAGTTCGCGGTAAAGTATTGGTTAAGTAAAGTATTTTTCATGAGTAAATGGCACTCTCCTTTTTTAGAAATTTTTTTGTTCTGATTGTATCTTACCGCAGAAAATGTCAAAATGAAAAAGCAGGACAGATAAAAAGATTCGTGTAGCCGACTTTGCCCCTTTCTGTGATATGATAATCAAGAGATTATTATGAGCAGAAAGGGGCATTTTTCGATAGCGACAACATCTGAAAATAAGCCAAAACAATATATGTCTGTCGGGATCCTGGCGCATGTGGATGCCGGAAAGACGACGCTTTCGGAAGGAATCCTTTATCTTACCGGTCAGATCAGAAAGCTTGGAAGAGTTGACCATGGAGATGCATTTCTGGACACGTATACGCTGGAGAGAAGCCGGGGGATTACCATTTTTTCCAAGCAGGCGAATTTTGTGCTTGGAGACAAGCAGGTGACTCTTCTTGATACACCGGGGCATGTGGACTTTTCAGCAGAAATGGAGCGTACCCTGCAGGTTCTTGATTATGCAATCCTGGTTGTCAGCGGAGCGGATGGTGTGCAGGGACATACACGAACCTTGTGGAATCTTCTTGCAAGGTATCAGGTTCCGACCTTTATTTTTCATAAATAAGATGGATCAGGACGGGACGGACAGACAGGACAGACTTACTGAATTAAGAAAAAGCGGAAGCTCAGCGGAGGTGTGTGGATTTTACAGAAGCGGGTGAAGAATTTCTGGAAGAGCTGTCTATGTGCGACGAGACGGTAATGGAAAGCTATCTGGAAAATGGAGAGATCACGGCGAGCCAGATTCAGACGCTGATCCGGGGAACGAAAAGGTATTTCCATGCTATTTCGGTTCGGCACTGAAGCTGGAAGGTGTGCAGGAAAACCGGGAGAGCCGGTAAGCGGTCTGCAGTTTTTACTGCATGCAGTGAGGATGTGCTGGACGTAACTGGCGCCGACTGATCCTGACTCATGTGCTGGAAAGGGAGCATCAGGGGCGTTCTGACCGGATCGGTGCTTACTGATGTGAAGATTACGCTTGCCAGTGGCGAGCCCATCTGAAGCATACAGAGGGGCGGAGATTTCCGCCAGGCTGTGTACCGTGCGATCCGCCAGGGACTGATGCAGGCAGAGAGCGTACTGCTTGAACCGTATTATGCATTTCGTCTGGAAATTCCGTCAGAGATGACAGGCCGTGCACTTACGGATATTCAGCGGATGAATGGAGAATTTGACAGACCGGAGACGGAAGATGATATGGCTGGGTCAAGGAAGTGCACCGGTGTCTGAAATGCAGGATTATCAGAGAGAAGTAACCACATACAACAGGGAAGAGGGAAACTGTTCTGTACGCTGAAGGGATATGCACCATGCCAGAACCAGGACGAGGATTGTAGAGGCGATTGGTTACGATCCGAACGGGACCTGGAGAATCCGACAGGTTCTGTATTCTGTGCTCATGGAGCAGGATATAATGTACCGTGGCGGGGAGTGCCGGAACATAATACATATTGAGGCACAGCTTCCGAAAATCCTGAAGAGCGGAAAAGGCTGGCAGGAGAGACAGAAAAAGTCTGGATGAGACTGTACCGGTAAATTTACGCAAGGAGAAAAGCGGGATCAGCAGAAGCGTAACCAGAGGCGGCAGGCATTATGCACGTAATGCCAGAGAAGACAGGGAACTGGAAGAGATTTTTTATCCGGACTTACGGACGGGTAGAGAGAAAAAGCCGATCGTCTTCCAAAGACTGTGACTGCAGGGAAAACGCCAAAAGCAAAAGAAAGATGAAGAAGGCGTACAGGAATATTTGCTGGTAGATGGTTATAATGTTATTTTTCGCATGGAGGATCTGAAAAGAACTGGCAAAAAGAGAATATTGAAGCAACAAAAAATAAACTGATGGATGTGCTTTGCAATTTATCAGGGGTTCAAGAACTATCCTCTGATCCTGGTATTTGATGCCTACAAGGTTGAAGGCGAAGCAATGGAAATCTTCAAATACCATAACATTCATGTTGTGTATACAAAAGAAGCTGAGACGGCGGATATGTACATTGAAAAAGGTAGTACATGAAGTCGGAAGAAAGTATCATGTGACGGTAGTTACATCAGATGGTGTGGAACAGGTGATCACACAGGGACAGGGAGGTACGATCATATCTTCCCGGGAGTTCCTGGAAGAGGTGAAGATCGTGAACCGGCAGATTCAGGAAGAATGGGAGCTTCACAAAAGAGTGCGAAAAATTATCTGTTCGATCATATGGACAGAGAGCTTGCCGGTCATATGGAAGAGAGGTCGCATGGTAGGAAAGAATTGGGTGAGAGAGCAAATGATCAATAAAGAGGAATTTCTGAAAACCTGTAATCTGACAGAGGATGACCTTACATGGCCGCCTGGATTTCCTGGGAGGAGCTGACAGAGATCTATGAAGATTATATGTCAAAAACGAAATTGTTCCGTCATCTGGGGAAAAGAATTTGTAGATGAATATATTTATGATATTGAGCGGGCAGGGATCCATTCATACCGTTACAGAACCAAGAATCAATGCACCTTCTGGAAAAGATCATTCGGAAGCGGAAAGAAAATTGCAAAATTTGAACATATCAACAAATCGAATTACCACAAATACATCACAGATTTGATTGGTATCAGGGTTTTCTTCCTTTACGGGATTTTGATGAGGATCCGGAGGTTATATCGCAGAACGTCCAAAAGTATACAAGCGTTCCGGGGATACAAGGATTTATGACAGTACGCAGATTGAAGTGCGGACAGGCGGGTATTACCGTTCACTGCATTATATTATCGGTATCACGGATACTATCTGGAAATTCAGGGCAGAACGCTTTTTGAAGAAGGATGGAGCGAGATTGACCATGATATTGTGTATCCGTATTACAAGGATGATGAGATGCTGACGGAGTTTTCCGGACTGCTGAACAGGCTTTCGGGAATGGCAGATGAGATGAGTTCGTATTTCAGAAAGATGAAAGAACTCAGAGAAGAAGAACCGGATAAAAAAAAAAGGATCTCTTATAAAAAATAAAAATAGAAAGCAAAAAGAGTGAATTATAAGACTACAAACCATCTAAATATCTGATTGATACGGCCATTCAGAATATTGAAGGCAAAATTCCCGTATTGCTGAAATTCTTTCTGAAACAGCGTTTTTCATTTTCCCCGAACGAGTATATTGCTATCCATCGCAAACTCTTTCAGGGAATTTATAAACACGCCGGAAAGATTCGAGATTACAACATCACAAAGAATGGGTGCTTGATGGAGCAACCGTTATGTATGGTAGTGCATCAGAACTGAGAGCTACACTTGAATACGATTTTTCACAGGAGAAAGATTTTGGGGATGCAAAAGTGGACATTCGAGACAAAAAAGTGGATATTGAAAGTGTACTTTTCGAAAAAAGTAGTGATTTCTCAGTAAAAACGACAGTTCATAATCATAGACTTTTTGAGAAGTTTGGTTTTGATGAGGTATTTGGAAGAAGTGCAGTTATGGAACTTCTTGAACTGAAAAGTTCAGGTGCTTCAAAACTTCTTGCCAATTTGACGCAGGCAGAGATTATTGAGCCGGTATCCGGTCACGGAAAAGGAAAATATAAATTTAAGGGGATGTAAAAAACTCGATTGAGTTTTTTTTTACATCTCCCTTTTAAAACTTTTGTCAGAATGAAAAATTGAATCATAAATATCTGTTTCCGGTTTAATATTTTCAAAATAAATCCAACATATAGAGAAGTGGGAAGCGAGCGTTGCTTACTTCCCACTTCCCGGTTATAATTGGAATAACAGAAATTAAGTCAGAAAGGATGGATTCAATGGAATATATAACATCTCTACAGGCAGCAGATAAATGGAATCTTTCAAAACGTCAGGTAAATGCGCTGTGCAAAAGCAGACAAATATATGGTTCAGTAAAAAAAAAGGACAGCGTTGATGATACCGGAGGATGCAACTTTTGAAAAATATCTCAATCATTACGATGTGATTTATCTGGATATTACCTTGTAGGAATTAATTACAAAAAAGCAACGAAAGAACATACCTGTAAAAAGAAAGAAGAGATTATTCTTTAATCAGGCATTTATGGAGGAAGAAAACCATGCGATTTCTTCATTTATCAGACCTGCACCTCGGCAAGCGTGTGAATGAATTTTCCATGCTGGAGGATCAGGCATATATTTTAAAAGAGATACTGAACATTATCGATGAGCAGAAGGTGGAAGCGGTTCTGATCGCGGGCGACATTTACGACAAGCAGTGATTCCGTCCGCAGAGGCGGTGAGGCTTCTGGATGATTTCCGACAAGGATCGCCGCGAGGGAGCTTCCGGTGTTTTTCTGATCAGTGGAAACCATGATTCTGCAGCAGAAAGAATTGCTTTCGGTTCAAGATTGATGAGCAAACAGACAGATCTATCTTTCACCGGTATTTGAGTCGGATGTAGAACCGGTAACGATACCGGTACGGTGAATCAATATTTACATGCTTCCATTTGTGAAGCCGTCTTTGGTAAAAAAGTGTATCCGGAGGAAGAAATCATCACCTATCAGGATGCTGTAAATGCGGCAGTGCGGATATGGAGATCGACACAGACAAACGAAATATCCTGCTTGCGCATCAGTTCGTGACCGGTGCGGCAAGATGTGATTCAGAAGAACTGTCTGTAGGTGGTGTGGATGATGTGGACGCATCTGTCTTTGACGGATTTGATTATGTGGCGCTTGACATCTCCATGGCCCGCAGACGGACGATTATTTTCACATTACGCTGACTGATGAAGAGGATATCCCGGATGCGATCGGGGAAGCTACGATGCATTTATCCGAATATCATGAAGCTGTCTTATGACAATCTGCGGACGAGAGCGGCAGGGACAGTGAGAGGAACGGCGGAAGTAGAGGAGAAATCCCCGATGGAGCTTTTTAAGAGAGTTCTATGAGCTTCAGAACAACCAGCCCATGACGGATGAACAGGAAGAGATTGCCAGAGGAATGATGGAAGAAATATGGGAGGATGAGAGATGAGACCGATAAAACTTACGATTTCGCATTCGGACCGTATGCAAAAAGAGACAGAGATCATTCTGATGAACTTGGTGAGCGGGGGCTTTATCTGATAACCGGCGATACCGGTGCCGGAAAGACCACAATTTTTGATGCAATCGCATTTTGCACTTTACGGGGAAGCGAGTGGAAATGAAAGAGAGCCGGGGATGCTTTCGAGTAAATATGCGGATCCGAAGACGCCGACTTTTGTGGAATTGGAGTTCTTCTATCAGGGGCAGAACTACCATATCCGGAGAAATCCGGAGTACATGCGTCAAAGGACAGGGGCGAGGGCATGACGCCGCAAAGAGCGGATGCGGTACTGGAATTTCGGATGACAGGCTTCCGGTCTAAAGGCAAAGAGGTCACGAAAGCAGTGACAGAACTGATCGGGCTCGACCGCGGACAATTTACTCAGATTGCAATGCTGGCGCAGGGAGATTTTATGAAGCTTCTGTTTCAAAAAACTGAGGAGCGGAGCAAAATTTTCCGGGAAATTTTTCATACCAGACCGTATCTTGCATTTCAGGAGAAAATGAAAAATACAAGCGGCAGACTGCAGGAACAGTATGAGGATGTCAGCAAAAAGCATTTTGCAGTACATGAAGGATATCAGCTGTGATGAGGATGACGTGCTTGGCATGGATGTGAAAAAGATCCGTGAGAGCAAAGCGGTGGTTCATGCGGACAAGGTTCTGGAACTTTTGGAAACTCTGACAAATCAGGATGCAGATTCGGTGAAAGAAAGAAAAAAGAAGAATTTAACGAAGATCGAGAAAAATCTGGAAGAGCTGAACCAGAGAATCGGAAAGGCAGAGGCAGTGATCCGTGCAAAAAAGGAACTGGAAAAAGCGGAGCAGACGATAGCAGAGAAGACACCAACGCTGGAAGAACTGGAAATGGCACTGAAGAAAGAACAGGGAAAAGTGCTGAAAGAGAAAACAATAACAGAAGAGATCGGAAAGAGGCAGGAAAAGCTTGCAGAGTATGACGAATTGAAAAACTTCAGAAGCAGATTAAAGAGCTTGAAAAACAGATTGAGATATTAGCGGCCGGGAAAGCCGGTATCAGGAAAAAAGAAAGCGCAGATGCAGACAACCCTGGAACAGAAAAGGAATTTACTGGAAGAGCTGAAGGATGCGAAATTAAAGTTCTGAAAGTTACAAGCAGAACAAAAGAGGTTTCAGTAAGAAAAGAAACGGCAGAAACAGAAGAAAAGTGTGGAAGAGGCGCAGAAAGCATACCTTGTCATGCAGGAGGAATGTACAGAGCGAAAGACACAGCTTGCCTGGATGGAGGGCATTTCTGGATGAGCAGGCGGGGATTCTTGCAAAGGTTCTGAAAACGGGAGAGCCGTGTCCGGTGTGCGGATCGGTCCACCATCCATGTCCGGCACAGATGACGGAAGGTGCACCGGAAAAAGAAGAGCTTGAAAAATACCGGAAAGAGACTGCCGATGTGGAGAAAGAGACGAATGATGCAAGCTTTAAGGCAAATGAAAAGCTGGTGCAGTTAAAAGCGCTGGAAGAAGAAATCAAGAGTGTGAAAAGTTTTGACAGCAAGCATACAGGAAGAAGAGATTGAAAAATCGCTGCCATTGATCGGTCAACAGATGGATGCCCTCGAAAAGTCAGAAAAGGAATTACAGAAAAGCTGGAAGTAGCTAAAGAAGCAGTGGCAGAAAAGCAGAAGCTGGAAGCTGAGATCCCGGAACTGGAGCAGATGCAGAAAAAGCTTCAGGAGGAAGAACAGGAGCGAAGGGATCAGCTCCTTGTGTCTGAGAGAGATAAAGCAAATGCAGAAGAGCAGGCTGTGAAGGTGCGTGGCAAACTGGAATTTCCGGAGAAAGCAGAAGCAGAACAGAAGATCAAAGAGCTGGATAAGCAGAAAAAAAAGAGATCGATAAGGATCTGAATGTTGCCCAGAAGGCATTCCAGGACTGCAGTCAGTCGGTAGAAGCGGCAAAGACGAAGAAGAAAACGCTGGAGAAGCAGATTGCAGGTAATAAAGAAACCGATATGGAAGAGCTTGGGCAGGCACGACAGGAAGTATCAGGTGCGAAAAAAAGAGCTTCAAAAACAGATGGAAGAGATCAGGATCCGTTATGAGAACAATCTGAAAATCAGGAATGCGATTGACAAGCAGAGTGCGAAACTTCTTGAGCTTGAGCGGAACTGGACACAGGTGCGTGAAATTTCCGATACGGTAAATGGAAAGATCAAAGGCGGATCAAAGAAAAAGATCAAGTTTGAGACCTACATCCAGACCAATTATTTTGACCGGATCATTGCCCGTGCAAATACGCGGTTTATGGTGATGAGTGGAGGACAATATGAGCTGAAACGCCAGACTGATACGGATGACCGGAAGAGTCAGAGTGGTCTGGAACTGAACGTAATCGATCACTACAATGGTTCTGAGCGAAGTGTGAAGACGCTTTCCGGCGGGGAATCCTTTAAAGCTTCTCTTTCGCTGGCACTCGGACTTTCTGATGAGATCCAGGCATCGGCAGGCGGAATCCAGCTGGATACTATGTTTGTCGATGAAGGATTTGGTTCACTGGATGAAGAGTCACTGGAACAGGCGATGAAAGCACTGAATGGTCTTACGGAAGGCAACCGTCTGGTGGGAATCATTTCCCATGTACAGGAATTAAAAGCAAGGATTGAGAAACAGATTGTGGTGACAAAGGAAAAAAGCAGGCGGAAGCAGAGTGGAACTTAAGATTGACTGATCTGTACCGGAGAGAAATTTCATGCTGAGATGAAGCGGAGCACCAATGGAGGTGGGGAAAATTCACCGAAACTGGAAGGAGAAGATGATTTTTATGAGCTGTTTTTTTGCAGGACTGGAGCAGAAGGAAAATAAAAATCTAAATGAATAAAAATACTATGAAGAAATGGTTTTGACTTTCAGATATGCAACAAGTGTGTTAAGATAGGTACAGACTATTCATAAAATGTGCAAGAATATACAATTTGAAAAGAGCGAATATAAAAGGAAAAAAGGAGTAAAAATCATGCCAGTTTTTGATTTTAAACACACACCAGATGAAAAAAATACCAGGAATGTACTTATACAACATTCCGCTCGAATGAGACAGAAGCGACAGCGGAGAAACCGATGCTGGTTCTGGATAACAGCAACCGGAAATGGAAGCATCATTCCTGTGGTATTTTCACCAACCCGATTAAAAAAGACATCCTTTGAATTTGACGAGGAAGATGGAACTGTAAGTGCGGACATTCTCCAGATCGATGCGAGATTTGTAAGCCTGATCAAATGGCTGGGCGAGAATCACATCAATGTCCGTCTTTCCGGTGAAAAACCGTGCAGACGGCTATGCAGTATACAAGATCCGGGAGATCGCATTCGGTGGGGCAACCAAGCTTTCAGCTGAAGATGGTTTCCCTGCAGTTCATGATCGAGCGTCTTTTGCAATCAGTGCACCGCCAGAAGAAGCTGTGGAGGAGGAAATGGAAGAAGACGGCGACAGCATGAAGCTGACAAGCCTGCAGAGTATCACCGATTTTATGAACTGTGCAGGAAGAACCCCTTCCTGACAATATCCGTCTGTGGGCCAGAAGAAACCTGGCTGTTGCCCGTTCCCGCGAAGTTTCACCAGAAGAAAGACGTCATGCCCAGCGTGCTTTGTCCATCATGATGAATATTCAGTGGAAAAGTGATTATTTTAAATCAATTGATCCGGAAGAGGCCAGAAAAATTCTCGATGAAGAGCTTTTACGGAATGGAACGTGTCAAACAGAGAATCATCGAAACAATCATCCAGATCAACAGAACGCACACTCTTCCAGCGTATGGAATCCTTCTGACGGACCGGCCGGAACCGGTAAATCGCAGATCGCTTATGCAATTGCACGTATCCTGAAGCTTCCGTGGACAACTCTGGATATGAGTTCCATTAACGATCCGGAACAGCTTACAGGAAGTTCCTGTGTATACGCCAATGCGAAACCAGGAATTATTATGGAAGCATTTTATACAGAAGAGGAGAATCCAACCTGGTATTCATCATCAATGAGTTGGACAAAGCAAAGATCCGGAAAAGGAAATGGGAATCCGGCGGATGTACTTTTGACACTCCTTGATAACCTTGGATTTACGGATAACTATATTGAGTGTAATGTTCCGACAGTTGGCGTATATCCGATTGCAACTGCCAATGAAAAAGATCAGATCAGTGCACCGATCATGTCCCGTTTTGCAGTTATCGATATCCCGGATTATACACCGGAAGAGAAGAAGATCATCTTCTCCAGATTTGCACTTCCGAAGATCCTGAAGAGAATGAGCCTTCGTCAGGACGAGTGTACGGTGACAGATGAAGGTCTTGATGTGATAATTGAACTTTACTCCAATACATCAGGAATCCGTGATCTTGAGCAGGCAGTCGAACATATTGTGGCAAATGCACTGTACCAGATCGAGGTAAATCATGTAAAAGAAGTTGTGTTTGACGGAGAAGCAGTGAGAGCATTGCTTTCATAAGAAAATTAAAATATGAAAATGTAAATGATGATACCAGGGTCAAAAGATTCTATTTCTGTTAATATTTATAGATGCAGTAAAATTGCAGAAGGAGCCGGAAAAAGAAAAATAGGGTACGGGTGACTTTACACTATGGAGATGAGATCCAGTCAATTGTGGAAGCCATTGCTGACACAATTGACGGTTTCGGGAGCTCATCGGAATGCCCAGTGCAACGGAACCCGTACCCTATTTTTCTTTTCCGGCAGTGCTTATCATTCTACCCCTGTCTATAATAACTCAGGAAATCAGAAATTTTTCCCACAGCTTCTTTCAGAACTTCAATTCGTGGCAGATATACCACCCGGAAATGATCCGGCTGTTTCCAGTTAAATCCACTTCCCTGTACGATCAGGATCTTCTTATCCTGCAAAGAGATCCAGTGCAAATTTTTCATCATTTACAATGTTGAACTTCTTTACATCGATCTTCGGGAACATATAAAATGCAAATGACCTGCGGTTTGACGGCAGTGATTCCCGGAATGTCAGTCAGTGCCTTGTAAATATATTCGCGCTGTTCGTAAATACGTCCGCCCGGAACGAGGTAGTCGTTGACGCTCTGATTGCCCCAGAGAGCGGTCTGAACGACAGACTGTGCCGGAACATTGGAGCAGAGACGCATATTGGAAAGCATCTTGATTCCTTCGATATAATCTTTTGCGATTGCTTTATTTCCGCTGAGAACCATCCAGCCAATACGGAATCCGGCGATCATATGGGATTTGGAAAGACCGCTGAAGGTGACGCAGAACAGATCCGGTGCCAGTGAAGCAATGGAAATATGTTCTTTTCCGTCCATAACAAGGCGGTCATAAATTTCATCTGAGAAAATGATCAGGTGATGTTCCCTTGCGAGATCAACAATCTTCTGCAAAGCACCTCTTTCGGATAAAGTGCTCCGGTCGGGTTGTTCGGATTGATGATTACAAGAGTTCGCTGACACCATTTCGGTGTAAAATGTCACTGATCGTGACATTTGGCAGCTTTTTGATCTGGGAATACTGCATGATTGCTTTACGTGCAGAGAAAAGTCCCTGAGAAGGAGAATATCCTTCGCAGTCAGAAAGTTGCTGACTCATATCATAGATAACTTCATCCGGTGTACGGAAGCCGAACGGAGCCGGATTACCGATATTGAGCTTCAGTACATGGGTACCGCGTTCTTCCATACGGGCAGCTTTCTTCAACAACCGGTCCACGGACATCGTATAATACATTATCGAGTTTGGATGATTTTTTGAATATATGCATGGCAGAACTTCCTGCATTATCGTTATCATTTTTGTCGGTTATTGTCTTTTTTCATCGGTGTAGTTCCCCTTTTTGAAGAGTTTGAAGTTCCGACAGAACCAGAAGTCTTAGTGGTAGACGGAGCTTTTGGGGCAACGGAGTTGTTTTCCCCGAGCAGTAAAGTTTTCCTGACTGTCACCAGCGATCAATCGGCATCCACGTGAAGCGTATCTGCCAGAAAATGGAGGATATCATTTCTCGGAACAGTTTTTCCGCTCACGTACTGGCTTTACATGGCTTTTACCTAATTTTACATTATTTTCTGCGGCGATATGAACCAGATCAATCTGTTTCAGGTTCTGTGCATACATCGCCTCTTTAAGTCTATCTGAGAAAGTTGTCATTTGAAAATCTCCTTTCAAACTAAAAAGTTCAATTTAAAAATAAAACAGTGAAGTTCAAAACTTAAATTGATTATAGCACTTCGAATGATTTGGTTCAATAACAAATATTATTTTTGGTTCAAAAAAGTTTGATTCTAGCAACGGCACCCTGAAAAAAGGCGGTATCCCGCCAAAATTCAGATGCTCTGGTAACTTAGTTGCCGAGTAATTCACAAATAATGATAAGTATTACGTTTCAGGACGATAAAAGTTCCGGTAACGCATAAAGTTAAAAGTTCAGCAATTGCAACCGAGCACCAGACTCCGTTGATCCCGAGAAGCAGTGGAAGTAGCAGAACCACTGCCATCTGGAAGACCAGTGTTCTGAGAAACGAGATCAGCGCAGAGAGCAGACCGTTGTTCAATGCGGTAAAAAAATGCAGAGCCATAAATATTGAACCCGTTGATCAGGAACGCAAAGCTGTACAGACGGAACCCACTGCGTGTCAGTTCAAAAAGCCTCTGGTCATAACCGACAAACAATGGCGAGTGGTGTTGCGATGAGTCGCGCGATGATAAATAAAGGAAACAGCCCAGGTTCCAATCAGCCGGATACTCTTGTGGAAAAGATTCTTTAGTTCATCCTGATTGTTGGCACCGTAGTGATAGCTGACGATCGGGGCACTTCCAATCGCATAACCAAAGAAGATCGAAACAAAGATAAAATTGACATACATGATCGTTCCGTAATTTGCGCAACGCCGTCCTCACCGGCAAATTTCATGAGCTACATATTATAAAGAGCATTTACAACAGAGCTGGAAAGATTGGTCATAAGCTCGGACGAGCCATTGGTACAGGTCTTTAATAAGATTCTGCCATGAAAATGTGTTTTCCAAGCTTTAATAAGCTGGAATTTTTCCGTCCAAAGTAGAATAACGGAAAAAGCCCTCCGATAAACTCTCCGCATACAGTCGCAAATCCGGCACCAGGAAGTCCGAGGTGGAGTACAGCTACAAATAAAAAGTCGAGAACCATATTGGTCACACCGGCGATCACGATCACGCGAAGTCCCAGATGTGGCTTTTCGGCAGTTACAAAAAAGCTCTGAAATACATTCTGCGGCATAAAAGCAGGCGGCCGAAATGCAAAGAATACGTCCATATAAAATGCAGTTGTCAAGAAGAGTACCGCTTTTGCACCGAATAAAATGGCAACCGGTTTTACAAGGAACATACTCAGGGTTGCGATAATGATTCCTCCGATAGCAGTGATATAGACGAGCATGGAAAAATACTCATTGGCATTTTCAATCTTTCCTTCACCAAGTGTTTTTGCAACAATGGCACTACCACCGGTTCCGATCATGAAGCCGAGAGCGCTGATGCCCATCAGGAAAGGCATGATCAGATTAACCGCTGCAAAAGCGCTTTTTCCAACAAAGTTGGAGACAAAAGTCCGTCAACCACACTGTAAATGGATGTGAAGATCATCATTATAATAGAAGGAAACACAAATTGTAGAAGTTTTTTATAAGTAAAGTGTTCGGATAATTGAATTTTCATAGTTATAGATCCTCCTCAAGGTTAGAAAGCCTAGAACGTAAGGTCTGATTATATTTGGCATTCAGGCGCAGAAGCTGTTCACATTCTTCGGGACTGAAAGAAGCTAAAAAGTATCATTTTCGATCTGGATGAGAGGAAGCACTTTTCCTGAATAAGCTTCTTGCCGGAAGCTGTAAGATGGATATGCATACTTCGTCCTTTCCGGGTGAGAGGGTAAGATAACCGTCGGTCTGCAGTTTTCGTATAGAATCAACCGTCTGCTTTGGCATGCAGGAAGCTTTGCAGATATCACGCCGCAGGCAGTTATCGCCTATTTCAAAAATTGTATAGAAGATGTCTAACGCACTGTCCGAAAGTTGAAGTTTTCGGGCAATCTCGTGATAGATGTCATTTGCTTCTTTATATATGTGATTGTATTCTTTTTAAATATTTGCTGATAAGTACAGTAGAATCCGTGTTCATGGTTCACCTCATTTAAATAATTATGTAGATTTCGAAATCAGATGATAGTAAGTCTGAAATCGTACTCGGTATATTGTAGTCTGAATTCGGACTTATGTCAAGCGGATAATAAAAAGAAATAAGCTGTGCATAATGCATAAAATCTATAAATTTTTAAGGAAGGATTAAGGCTGTGTATGTATAATATCGAAAAAAAAAAAAAGGTATGTAATCATGTGATTTGTATACATTTACAATACAAGTATAGAGAAAATGAAAGTTGTATTGTTTACACATAACGCACAAAAATCTAGTTTTCACTGAAAAAAAACGATCACTATAAGGACATAATGCACAAAATGAATAAAAAACATTACATTTTTGGTGGATAAAATACACGTTTAAAATACAACTTTGAACAAAAAACTTTCTTGTATTTTCTTGAAAAGCACGGACTCAAATAATATAATCAAATCATCAAGAAAACGGAGATGGAGGAGAAGATATGAAAAAGTTTTCAAAAAAAGTAACATAACTACAATGGCAACTACAATGGTAGTCGGACTTATAAAAGATGTGGTGGTAGTGGAAGTGGATCTTCTGACAAAGAGTGCTTCAAAATCAGGCAAGATCAAAATTGGTGTTTCTATTTGGTCTTCAACAGACGTACTTGGATCACAGTGTAAGAAGATCCTTGATGAAGCAAAGAAAAGCTCTTGATGTCGAAGTACAGTATGTTGACCAGGGACATGTTTCTGAAAAAGTTACAGCATCTGTAGAACAGCTTGCAAAGGCAGCAGGATGCCAGGGAATCATCATCTGTAACTCATCTGATACAGAAATGACATCTGCTATCAAGACATGTAATGACAACAAAGTTTATCTTGCACAGTTCTTCCGTGTAATCAGTGAAAAAACAGCGCAGATATTTATCAGGCAGCAAAAGATTCTGCTTATTACATCGGAGCAGTACATGAGGATGAGCCGGCAAACGGTGAAGCTCTTGTAAACATCCTTCTTGATAAGGGTGACCGTGACATCGGTCTGATCGGCTGGGAGCAGGGAGATGCAACCTGGCTTGGAAGATGGGAAGGCTACAAAGCAGGCGTTGAAAAATGGAATAAAAAGAACACCCAGATGATAAGGCACAGCTTTCTGAGCCGCAGTACGCAGGTACAACTTCCGAAGGTGGTTCCAAGGCAGCAGAGGCTCTTATGGCAGCAGATCCGAACCTGGATGCACTTATTCCAGCAGGTGGTGGTGGAGATCCCTCCAGGGTGCAATCGCAGCAGTTGAGCGTGCCGGAAAGACCGCAGATATCGACGTCGTTTCTACAGACTTCCTTCCAGACCTTGGAGACAGACTTGAGAATGGTTCCATGGCTGGTGAGTCCGGAGGACATTTCTGTGATCCATTGATCGCATTCATGATGGTATACAATGCAGTAAAGGGTAACTACAAAGACTTTGGTGGTAAGTTCGAAGATGTTCCATTCCCATATCTGTATGTATCATCTGCAGATGATTACAAAAAATTATGAGAAGTATTTCGTAGACCAGCTTCCATATACCGATCAGAACTGGTTGATATGTCTAAGCTGAGTCTGGAAGACTTAAGAATTACTGCACAGAGCGTATCTATTGAAGATGCAGCAGCACGTGCGGGTAAATAAAACAATAACCACAAGGGGTGGCGCTGCTTGCGGCGCCACCTTTTTCCATCAATGTGACGTTTATCAAAATTGACAAAAAGAGGTAGATAATATGAGTACTACGAAAAAATTTCGGGGAAAAAGCAATGGGGTATCTGATCCTGCTCGGTCTGGTTGTGCTTTCCTGGGTATCTTTAAAATACTTTCGCCGCATAACTTTGGATCTTTCGGCAATATGCTCAACTACTTTCAGGCCAGCCTGATTGCAACTGTGGGTGCGGTCGGATTCTATTTCGTCATGGTTATGGGAATGTTCGACTTCTCCATTGGTGCCAACATCATGCTTTCCGCAATCGTTGGGTGCGTATTCGCCACCCGTTTTAATCTCGGATATTTCGGATTGATCGTCGGATGTATCTTAACAGGAACAATTGTCGGCATTAAACGGTATGTTTTATGTAAAACTCCGTATCCCGTCCATGATTGTAACAACAGGACTTGCACTCTGATCTATGAGTCTCTGGCAAACTACATTGCAGGCGGCGTAGAGCAGACACTTCCATCCAATTTACGTGCATTTGGCCAGATGCCTTGGGATATCATCCTTGCACTTGTGGCATGTGTCGTTGCTTACATATTCTTAAATTACACAAAAATTGGAACATACACCTACGCGATCGGCAGCAACGAGTTTGTAGCCAAGAACATGGGTATCAACGTAAATAAGTATAAAGTTCTTGCATTTATTTTAAGTGGTGCATTCCTCGGTGTTATGGCGATCCTGACCATCAGTTACGGATCTTCCATGGTAGCCGTTACCGGAATGGCATCTATGAGCCGAAACTTCGTACCGACCATGGGATGTTTCTTTGGTCTGGCATTCAAGAAATACGGTATGCCGTTACAGGCAATTGTGATCGGTGAGTTTGTCATCAATATTATCTTCTTCGGATTCATTGCTCTTGGAGCACCAACCGCTATCCAGGATGTGATCACAGGACTTGCACTGCTTATTATCATTACTCTGACAACAAAGGCTACAAAGGGCGAGATCGTCAAGTAATGAAAGGGGGAAGACAGCAATGAGTGAAGTAAGATTACAGGTAAAAAAATTTCTGCAAGAACTTCGGTATTACAAAGCCGTACAGAACGTTTCATTTAACGTTAACAAGGGAGAAGTTCATGCACTGATCGGAGAAAAACGGCTCCGGAAAATCCACAATGACCAATATGCTTACCGGTATTTACAGCATTGGAAAGCGGTACATTTATTCTGGATGGCAAGGAAGTTCATCCAAAGAATCAGGTAGAAGCAAACAATGAAGGAATTTCCATCATTGTACAGGAACTTGGTACATTGTCCGGACTGACCGTTGCAGAGAATATTTTCCTCGGACATGAGGATCAGTTCGTTCATCTGGGGATCAAAAATACAAAAAGAATGAACAAAAAGGGCAAATGAGCTTTTACAAGCAGTATGGATTTGAAAGAATCAAGGCAGGAGATATGATTGATGATTATAATTTCGAAGGATCGTAAATTCGTTGAGATCGTAAAGGCAACCTATATTTTAATCCAAAGATCGTCGTTGTCGATGAGACGACGACAGCTCTTTCCCAGGAAGGACGTGAAGAACTGTACAAACAGATGAAGCGTATCGTGACAATGGAAATACCGTCATCTTTATGTCTGTAAAGATGAATGATGTAAACCAGTTCGTTTCAAATCTGTCCGGTGGTAATAAACAGAAAGTTGTTCTTGCAAGATGGATCGGAAAAGATTCTGATATCGTTGTTCTGGACAGTCCTACCCGAGGAATCGATATTAAGGTAAAACAGGATATCTACCAGTTGATGAACCAGATGAGAAAGAACGGTAAATCCATCATCATGATCTCAGAAGAGTTGATGGAGCTGATTGGTATGAGTGATCGTATCATTATTATGAAAGATGGAAAAATCAGTGGAGAACTTGAACGTAATCAGAACCTGGATGAAAATGGTCTGATTTCGATGATGGTATAAGGAGGCAACTATGGGAAGTCAAGTAAGTGCAAAAACAAACGATAAGGAGCAGCAGCTTAAGAAAGCGTCTAAGATGGCGATGGTTCGTGCGCTCCTGCCAATCGTAGGATTGGTTGTTATTTTCCTGCTGTTCAATGTCCTGACAGATTTCCGTATGATGGGAAATATGTCACTGGCATTCTCGCAGGTATATGTTACAATGATTGCAGCTATGGGCGTATTCTTCATTATGACGATGGGCGGCCTGGACTTTTCTCAGGGATCTATCCTTGGAATTGCTTCAATCATTGTATGTATTCTTTCAAAACATGGAATTGCAATTGCAATTCTTGGTGGTATTGCATCAGGTGCGTCATCGGTGCGATCAACGGATTCTTCTATGTATACCGTAAGATCAAATCATTCATTGTTACAATTTGTACCATGTTCTTATTCCGTGGATTTATCAAATATATGACAACGAATGCACCTGTTTCCGGTTCTGCAACATTGATCAATTATGACAGTACAGGATTCAAAGTGGCTTGTACAGTAGTTGTTCTGGTTATTGGATTTATCGCATTCCGTTATACAAAATTCGGAACATATTTAAAAGCGATCGGAGCTGGTGAAAAAGCAGCAATGTTCTCAGGAATCCGTACAGACAGAATGAAATTCCTCATGTATGTACTGGCAGGTGCACTGACAGGATTTGCAGCGTTTATCAACGTTATCAAGGTCGGATCTGTTACATCTTCCGGTGGTAACCAGTTAGAGACACAGATCCTGATCGCACTGGTATTAGGTGGTATGCCGATTTCCGGTGGAGCAAAAGTAAGATTTGAAAATATCGTTGTCGGATCTCTTCTTTACGTTGTACTGAACAGTGGACTGACAATGATGGGATTCTCAACACAGATGATGCAGCTGATCCAGGGAGTTGTATTCCTGATCTTCGTAGCAGTATTCGCAGACCGTGAATCACTTACAGTTATCAAATAATAAAATTATTTATTCATTACGGGCAAAGGCATTCTTTGATGTTTTTGCCCGTAATTGGTATATGGAGAGGTTATGAAGAACACGAATCAGGAAGGCTTAAAATATCAAAAATTATATAACTGGGCACATACCTTGATCACGAGTGGAGTGATCAAGAGTATGGATAAGTTTCCTTCAGAGACGAGTCTGCAGAAGAAATTTGGCTATTCCAGACAGACCGTAAGGACAGCACTGCAGCAGCTGGAAGAAGAAGGTCTGATCACCCGTGTGAGGGGAAGTGGAACGTATGTGTCTTATGAGGGACAGTTGATTGATGACAACCGTCCGCAGGTAGGGTTACTTTTGAGCTATTATTCCGAATATCTCTTTCCAGAGGTATATGACGGAATAGAATCATCCCTGAGCGAAAAAGGATATCGGATTGGTGTAGCGGTTACCAAGAATCGTCTGAATGATGAGGCAGCGTATCTGGAAGGAATGCTTAAGAACAATGTATCAGGACTGATCATAGAAGGGTCACGCTCTGCATTTCCGAACCCGAATATCCGTTTGTATGAAGAGATTAAGAAAAGAAATATCCCTACAATTTTTTATTCATAACCATTATGAAAATATGGCATTTGACAGTGTGGAAACGTCCGATACACGGGCAGCGTATGAACTTACCAGGATATTGATCGAACATGGACACCGGAAAATCGGAGGAATCCTGAAATATGATGACATGCAGGGGATTGCACGTTATAAGGGATTTATACAGTGTATGTCCGATTATGGCATCAAATACGATGACGACTGTATCCGCTGGTATTCCACAAGAGAAATGGAAGATAAGTTCAGTAAAAAGGACTTGCACATATTTATCGTCATACCAGGGATTGTACAGCACTTTTGATCTACAATGACGAAGTCGCATGGGTGTATTTGGAGTTCCTGGAAGAAAGGGGAATACATGTTCCGGAAGATCTGTCTGTTGTATCCTTTGATGATGCGGAATTACAGGATACGACAGATATAAAATTGCTCTCTGCCATACATCCGAAAAAATAAGCTGGGGCGGATTACGGGAAATCATCTGCTGCGTATGATGGATGATGAGAACTGGCAGACAAAGAATTATGCATATCGCTTTCCAGCAAAATTAAATGACGGAAATTCGGTGAGAAAGTTATAAAAAAATAAATGAGTGGATTGACAGAATATGTGAATGGTGATATTATGTTAATATAGTATGTTACTTGTTAGTGAACGAGGCATTAACTATGTATAAATTAGTAGTATTTATGCAGAGTTAGTGTCTCTTTTTTTTTGTACTTATAATGATGTGAAAATCATCATCACGTATAGCATCTTCAAAAGAGCCTACACTATGCATAGATACCTGTACAAAGAAAAAGGAGAAAAACTATGAAAGACAAAATCTTTGGCGTATTGCAAAAGAGTAGGGCGAAGCTTCATGCTCCCCGATCGCAATCCTTCCGGTAGCAGGATTGCTCCTTGGCCTTGGTAGTTCTTTTACCAATGCCACAACGATCGCAACTTATGGACTGCAGGGAATCTTAGGAGAAGGAACACTTCTTCATTCACTGCTGGTCATCATGAACAAAGTCGGAAGTGCAATTTTCGACAACCTTCCGCTTATCTTTGCCGTTGGTGTAGCCATCGGTATGGCAAAGAAGGAGAAAGAAGTTGCAGCGTTATCTGCACTGATCGCATACTTTGTTATGCACATTTCTATTAACAGTATGCTTGAAATCAGTGGTAAGATCGCGGCAGACGGAACCATTTCCAAGAATGTGCTTGAAGGAACGATTGCTTCGGTATGTGGAATTAATACACTGCAGATGGGTGTGTTTGGCGGTATCATTGTAGGTCTTGGTGTTGCGGCACTTCACAACCGTTTCCACAAGATCGTACTGCCGAATGCGTTATCATTCTTCGGCGGTTCCAGATTCGTACCGATCATTTCAACGATTACTTATATGTTCGTCGGAATCGCAATATATTTCGTATGGCCAATCGTGCAGAACGGTATCTATGCACTGGGTGGTCTGGTAACAGGAACGGGTTACTTTGGAACACTGATCTTCGGTATTGTAAAACGTGCACTGATCCCATTCGGTCTGCACCATGTATTCTATCTTCCATTCTGGCAGACAGCTGTCGGCGGAACGATGGAAGTCGGCGGAAAGCTGATCCAGGGAGGTCAGAATATCTTCTTCGCACAGCTTGCTGATTCTGCACATATTACGCATTTCAGCGCAGATGCAACGAGATATTTCTCAGGTGAGTTCATCTTCATGATCTTCGGACTTCCGGGAGCGGCTCTTGCCATGTACCGTACAGCAAAACCAGAGAAGAAAAAAAGCAAGCAGGCGGACTTCTTCTTTCCGCAAAGACTGCATGTATGTTAACAGGTATCACAGAGCCTCTGGAGTTCTCTTTCCTGTTCGTAGCACCGGTTCTTTTTGCAGTGCAGGTGGTACTGGCAGGTAGTGCATACATGATCGCACATATCCTGAATATTGCGGTAGGACTTACATTCTCCGGTGGATTCTTAGATCTTCTGTTATTCGGTATCCTTCAGGGAAATGCGAAGACAAGCTGGATCAGAATCATTCCGGTAGGAATTATCTATTTCTTCCTGTATTACTTTATCTTCTCATTCCTGATCAAGAAGTTAGATCTCAAGACACCGGGACGTGAAGATGATGACGAAGAGACAAAGCTTTATACAAAAGCAGATGTAAATGCGAGAAAAGCAGGCAATACGGAAGCTGGTGCAACAGCCTGGTTCGGAAGATTCACTGAGTGCGGAGATCACAAGAGGACTTGGAGGATCTGTGAACATTGAAGATGTAGACTGCTGTGCGACAAGACTTCGTTGTACGGTAAGCAATCCGGATCTGGTAAATGATGGAATCTTAAAGGCGACCGGAGCATCGGGCGTGGTACACCGTGGACAGGGCGTACAGGTCATTTACGGGCCGAGTGTGACAGTTATTAAGGCGGACCTGGAAGATTATCTGGAACATGCGCCAAAAAAGAGCTGTATGAGCCACAGAAGGATACAGAAAGTACTGGTCAGAATGCATCAGAAGATGCTACAATAGAAGACAAGGCAGGAGAAAAGAAAGTAGTAGATACAATCGTGATCTCAAGTCCAATCACAGGACTTGCGGCAGATCTTTCCACAACGCCGGATGAAGCATTTGCCGGACGTATGATGGGAGACGGTGCTGTTGTGACACCGGAAGATGCGATCGTAAGAGCACCGGAAGACGGAGAAGTATGCTTCGTATTCGATACCAAGCATGCGATCGGATTCATGACAGAATCCGGAGTAAGCCTTCTGATCCATGTTGGCATTGATACAGTAAAACTGGACGGAAAAGGATTCGAGTGCTTCGTTGAGAACGGACAGGCAGTGAGGAAGGGTGATCCGATGCTGAAGTTGGATCTGGATTATCTGAGAGAGAATGCACCGTCTGTAGCATCACCGGTTCTCTGCACAGAGCTGGAAGACAACCAGAAGATCCGTCTTCTGAATGAAGGTGAGATCAAGGCAGGAGATGAGCTTTTCGCGATTGATATCTATGAAGCGTAAAAGAATCTAATGTGGAAATGCGAGTGGGGATATGATGTACAGGATAGAAAAAAGTTTTAAATCATAATACTGTAATGGCCATCCATCAGGATGATCACAAAGAAGTCCTGATCATGGGAAAGGGAGTCGGATTCGGCAGGAAAGTTGCAGAAAGAATCGAAGTAAGACCAGAAGACCGTTTATATTCTCTCCAAAAATATAAAGAACGGGGCGGGGCAAAAGAAATCGTAAAGTCCATCGCACCGGAATTCTTAGAAGTAACGAATGCCGTGCTCGACGAGGCGGAAAAGATATTCGGGAAGATTGACCGTATGGTATTGTTCCCGCTTGCAGACCATATTGCATTTGCAGTAAAACGTATTCAGAATCATGAGCAGATCAGTAATCCGCTCACAGAGGATATCCGAGTATTATTTCACATGGAATTCAAAGCGGCAGAAAGTATCCGCCCGCTTCTTCAAAAGCAGTTTGGCATTGATATAGAAGATGATGAGGTTGGATATGTGGCTCTTCACATTCATTCGGCGATAGAGGATGAGAAAGTATCGCAGGCGATGCAGATGGCAAGATCCGTCAGAGAGTGTATCAGCATGGTAGAAGAAGCAATCGGAAAGCCGATCGATATCGCATCGTTATCCTATAACCGTCTGATGAACCATATCCGTTATATGGTAGCAAGAGCCTTAAGCGGTGAGAAGCTGAAGGTGAATATGAATGATTACATGGAAGTGAAATTTCCAAAATCGTTTGGAATGGCACAGGCAGTCTGTGATCAGGTAGGTGAGAGCCTTGATAGAAGAATAGAGCACTTCTGAAAATGGCAGAAAATACGCAAAAATAAGTTTTTTTGAAAAAAAAAAAAAATTCAAAAAAAACACTTGCAAAAGGTATTGTGTTATGATAATATAAATCTCGGTCACGCAAGAGAAATAAAAAACACAAAACAGTGACTGAGATATGGCTCCATGGTCAAGCGGTTAAGACATCGCCCTTTCACGGCGGTAACACGGGTTCGATTCCCGTTGGAGTCACTCCCATTCGCTGCATTGAGGATTGCTTCCAGTGCATTGTCTTCGAATACCGTTTGTGTGCATCCTGCGCCATTCAGTTTGGCAGCAACATAGGAATGCCCTTCTGCTTTTGTCATGCCTTCCAGATTATAATTCATGACAATTCTCTGGCGGAAAGGTTCGTGGATGCTTAGACGCAGGGTGCTGTTGAGCTGTGGCAGACCGGAAAGAAGAACAACAGCCCGGTCTTTGGAATCCATTTCAAAGTTGAACAGCATTTTTAAGTCATTGAGTACAGCGTTTCCGATATAGTTCGCTTCATCTATGATGATGACAGGCGTCTGTCGTTTCTCAAGTACGAGACGGTTAATTTCATCCTGGATGATTTTGAAGTTATCGGTCTTGCGGAATGCAGGCTGGGCTCCAAGTTCAGCGGCAAGATTCCGGTAAAAATCATTTACAGTCAGGGTGGAAAGACTGGAATAAACTACTTTATAAAGGGAAGTATTCAGTCCCGAAGCCCAGTTCCTGACAGCGGTGGTCTTTCCTCTTCCGGCGCTTCCGGTCAGGAGGCCGAAGCCTTTTGTGGTAAGCAGGTAGTTCAGACGGAACAGAACCTCCTTGTATTCCTGTGTTTCTACGAGGACTTCCTTTGAGTTCTTTAGGAAAGGATTAAACTCCAATCCGTATCTTGCAGTGTAATCCATAATCATTCGTCTCCTTTGCATAAGCGTACTTTTCTCTTTTTATCAATGCGTTTTCGGTTTTATTGAGAAGCCGGATTGGTGTCAGCGTTCCATCAGCTTCCACAATGAAGATTTCTTTCATATCCGGGGAATAGCGCAGGCGGATATGCTGCCGTGCAAAACGATAATCAACTTCGTATTCAATCTGGTCGATGACGATTACACTGTCAGCAGATACCCGGCGTTCAATCTCCAGAAGGAAATTTTGACGGATGTCTTCCTCGGAAAGTCTGCGGATCTGCTCCGGTTCCGAAAAGAAACGGTCCTGTGGGGACAGTCCACGGAGGGAAGAATGGGGGATTGGTTGTATTGCTGGACAAAAGCGTACAGACTTCCCCTTAGTTCTTCCAGTGAATGGAAATCCCGCATATCAAGGGCTGCCATCCACTGATCCTTCATCGTCCGGAACCAGCGTTCAATCTTGGCTTTTCCGGTGGGAGTGTATGGCTGGCAGTAACTGAGTGTTGTACCGATTCTTGCGGCAAGGAGTTCCATTTGCTTGTTTTTGTAAGACTTACCATTGTCAAAGTTGAAAACTTTTGGGCGCCCATACTTTGCTATGGCTGATTTCATAACCGACATCAGGTTGATAAAGTTATCATGATAGAACACATCAATTCCGGTAATGAAGCGGCTGGCATCATCGATCAGGGCAATGATATAGATCCGGTGTTTTTTGCCATCCGAATCTGTAAGGCGGGGACCGACGCTGCTGTCCCCGCACCAGACCTCATTGATATGAGGGCGTTCATAGCGGCGCATATCCTTGTTCGGTGTCTGCCGCAGTTCCGACTGAAGCCGTTTCACAAAGCGGCTGACGGTGGATTCGGATACCTGTCCGTTTATTACAGAGCCATCGGATTTCAGCTGCCTGTAAATAGCGGCCGCAGACATGCGTGGATAGTTGGTCTTGAAATACCGGATTCTCTCCTGAAGTTCTTCGTCAAGCTTGCGGCTCATGCCGGCATCTGAGCGCTCTTTCGGGACGAGACCTTCAAAACCATGGTTCTGATAGTCCAGATACCATTTTTCAATGGTGGCGGGAGCATAATGATGGAGCTTCCCATCGGGTCCCATGAGTCCTTTTGCAGAAATTTCCGTGTAAAAAGCGGTCTTGCTTGGATAACGTTCATCAAGTCCTGCAATAATCGGTGCGATGGCGCCATAGCGCATCAGTGCGATTTCCTGTTGTTTTTCTTGTTTCATAGATTTCATCTGCCTCCTTTTTCTAAAGGATAAGGGATAAAACCAGACCTGTCGTGTAAGGTTATGTTGGCAGGATAAAAAGTTTATTGGAGGTTGATTTAATCTGCATGAACTGTCTGGAAAAGAGGGAAAAGCATCCTGAAATCAGGCTGGGGATATCGGGGAGGTAAAGCCTCATGGAGAGCAGCCGCTACTTCCAATGTAAGCGGTAGTTCCGGATGATGGATTTCAGGTTGTTTTCATCCACGAGGTATTGTTCTTCCAGTATGTTCCGGAATCCGGTTTCATGTTCATAAGCCTGAATCATCCGCAGATTTTGCAGTACACACGAACAACGGAAAGGGAGAGGATCCTGTCAGCAAGCTGGATGCTGCGTTTATAAGAGCCATGACGGATGAGACAGCCGGAGTGACCGCAGACACATGAAATAAGGTTCAGATCAAGGGAATCTATTGTTTTATTGTAAAAATCCTGAGAAATAAGGTTGTAGTTTTCTGTTTTAACTGTTATCATAGGTATGTATGAATGTAGCGAGAGCTATGTTTGTTGTGGTCAAGCATTTTTGTAACACTTATGGCTAATAAAATCGGTGGATTGCAGTTTGGAATCTATCGGAACTGTCAGATTTCATCAAGGGTGTTTCACACCGCTGTCGCAGCTTTGCCCTTGACAAAAGCTAACCGTTCCGATTTTGAGTAATCAAGCAATCTGCTCGGGCAGCCCTTTTTTATCCTGCGATTCGTGCCTGATATGGCGTACGGTAACCGTTGGAGCTATGCGGGCGTACATGATTGTAGTGGACATAGGAAAATTCCTCCACTGCTTGGTAGAGTTCTTCCTCTGTTTTGAACTCATACAGATTTGTGCATTCATTCTTCAGTGTATTGAAGTAACGCTCCATCGGTGCATTGTCATAGGGATAACCTGCTTTGCTCATACTCTGCGTCACATTCACTGACTTGCAAAAATCAGTAAATGCCTTAGATGTATACTGTGAGCCCTGATCGGAATGCAGGATCAATTCTCCTTTGATAGCTGGCTGAGAATCCAATGCTTTCTGTAGAGTGCGGATGGCAAGATCACTGGTGATGTGCCGATCCGTTATGCTGGCAATGACACTTCTATCATGAAGATCAATAATACTGCAATTGTATCTCACATCATGGTTCTTCAAAAATAAGTATGTGAAATCTGTGCACCATTTTTGATTGATTTTATCCGACATAAAATTCTGCTGAAGTTTGTTTTCAAACACCTTGTGTGGTTTTCCCTGTTCATAATCTGTTTTTTGGGGACGAACGATGGATCTCAGTCCCAACTCCGCATTCATGTACTTATGTATGGTTGCAGGGCTGTAGTGATATCCCTTACGTGCCAGATAGACTGTCATGCTCCTGTAACCATCGACACCATTGTGTTCATGATAGATTTCATGAATCTGTGCCTGGACTTCTGCTTTATGGGCGTGATAATCCGCCTTCCGGTGTTTCCGGTAGTTATAGTAAGCGTTCGGATAAATTTTCAGCCGTCTAAGCAGCCAGCGGATACCGAATGTCTCATGATATTGGTCAATAAATCGATAAGCCTCTAATCGATTTCCTTTGCGAAGAATGCCGCTGCTTTTTTTTTTTAAGAAGAGATTCTCCTTTTTGCTTCTTCCAATTCCTTACGGAGACGGAGGTTTTCTTTCATAAGTTCCAGATCATTAGGAGCATCTGGATTCTGCTGGGCTTTTGTATGGCATTCTTCGCTAAATTCAGCACACCATTTGGAGATACTGGCTTTTGATACACCATACTCTGCAGTGATGCTTTTTGTAAGTACGTCCCTCTTCGATATGAAGGCGAACGATTTTCTTTTTAAATTCAGGTGTGTAACTTTGTGACATAATACTTCCTCTTTTCTCTGTAAGATGATTATATCTTATTAGCCACTTCTGTTACAACTTTATTATAGCACTTCATCCATGGAACAGAGGATTTCCCTTGAAGTTTCCTTTACAGAAATGTGTTGCAATAAAGAAATCTTCCGGTTTGTGTTCCAGAGCTTTTGTTGATACAAGCTGGAACCAGTTCAGAATCTGTCCTTTTTGTATATCCAAGAGCAGTTATCTTTTTTCTGGAAGTTCTCATCGATGAGATAAGTCCATGATGTATCATCAATCTGAAGATAACGGCAGCCATGGTCGTAGAAATCTAAAATTGCATCCTGATAGGCTTTTGCAATATCATCGATCAGTGCATGGATGTCTGTCCCGTAATAAGGTGTCTCTTTATTACCAAGCTGAAGGAAGTGATCGATCAGGATCATATTCGGACCGGAAATACATTTTTTAGCCGTAATACCGTCATATTTTTTGTGTCAGAGAATGAAGATAGTCCCACGCACAAAGCTCCGGATGTGCCTTGTTCTTATCATAGAAGAACTTACCGGTAACGGTTCCAAGCTCAATTTCATTACTGGTTCCATTGATTTCTTTTGTGAAATGAATGGTATCGAATCCATCAAATTCTTTGAGCCAGTCCAAATGCCACCACCTGCGGCGGAATTCTCCGTCTGTTACATATTTCAAACCGTGTGCCACTTCCTTTTCTACCAGTGATGCGATTGCAAGATCTTCGGCTTGTGTTAATTCTTCTTTTGTAATCTTACCGTCTTTATAAGCTTTACGTGCTTCTTTAATTTCTGCAGGTCGTAAAAAAGAACCTACGATGTCATAAGTTAATGTGTCTTTTATCATATGAAAACCTCCGATTTTTTTGATTATTTGTCTTTGCTTAGTTGATGATTTTATTATGCCAGATGTAATAGCTTTTTGCATAATACTTAAAATTGTGGGTTTGGTATAGTTTTAAACTATAACATATGAAAAAAGAAGATCAAAATTGCTGTTTGTGGATATTTAAAAATTTTTTATTATCCTAAAAAGTGTATAATATAAATATGACATGTGTTACATTAGAGTTGAAACCACAGGAGAAAATGGAAATCAAATATGAATAGCAGAAAAAAAGTCTTATGGAAGATATTCATTTCAACATTATATTTAAGTGCATTTACATTCGGCGGCGGTTACGTGATCGTGAGCCTGATGAAGAAGAAATTTGTAGATGAGCTTCACTGGATCGAAGAAAAGGAAATGCTGGATCTGGTTGCAATCGCACAGTCTTCACCCGGGGCAATCGCGATAAATGGAGCAATTGTTGTAGGATATAAGCTTGCAGGAATTGTTGGTGTACTGGTATCGATCATTGGAACAGTCATTCCGCCATTTGTCATTATAGCGTTACTTTCTGTCTGTTATAATGCGTTTCGCACTAATGAACTGGTAAGTCAGATGTTGGAAGGCATGCAGGCGGGAGTCGGAGCAGTGATCGCGTCAGTAACCTATGAGATGGGCGCGGGCATAGTGAAAGAAAAGGACGGAATCTCGCTGCTGATCATGGCAGGTGCATTTGCTGCATCCTGTGTATTTGAAGTAAATGTTGTGTATATTGTGATCATATGTGGATTGCTGGGTGTCTTACGCACATGTATGAGCAGGAAAGGAGCAGGCAAATGATATATCTGCAGCTTTTCTTAAGCTTTTTACAGGTTGGAATGTTCAGTTTTGGCGGCGGTTATGCGGCGATGCCCCTGATACAGGGACAGGTTGTGACGGGACATCATTGGCTTAGTATGTCGGAATTTACGGATCTTATTACAATCTCCCAGATGACACCGGGACCGATCGCAGTGAATTCGGCAACCTTTGTCGGAATCAAGATTGCGGGGATACCGGGTGCCCTGGCAGCAACATTTGGATGCATTCTGCCCTCTTGTATTATCGTAACTGTCATTGCAAAACTATATTTAAAATATCGCAGTATGGAGGTATTGCAAGGTGTGCTGGGGTCTTTAAGACCTGCAGTTGTGGCGATGATCGCGGCGGCAGGAATCTCAATCCTGATCACGGCATTCTGGGGAAGCAGGGATCTGATCGCAGTTACAGGGACGAAGTGGAGTCTGGTACTGATTTTTGCAGTCTGCATGATATTACTTCGAAAAGTGAAAATGAATCCAATATGGGTGATGATTCTGGCCGGAGTGATGAAAGTGGGAATATCACTCATTTGAAGGTGGATGAAAGGGAAAAATACGCCGGAAAAAACAAAAAATGTGGGAAAAAAGCAAGAGAGGAACAAAAATGGGGGAAAAAACGATTGAAAAAAATGCGATCACGGAAGGTGTTATCTGGAAACAGTTGTTGATATTCTTTTTTCCAATCATGCTGGGAACATTGATCCAGCAATTATATACAACGGTAGATACGATCATAGTGGGACGTTTTGTGGGAAAAGCGGCACTTGCCAGTGTCGGCGGACCGGCAGCAGTATTATCGACGATCGTGGTTACATTCTTTAATGGTCTGGCGAATGGAGCCGCGGTTATCATCGCACAATATTATGGTGCAAAGGACAGAAAGAGTCTGCATGTGGGACTACATACGGCATATTTGTTCTCTATTGTGATCAGTCTGATCGTATCGCTGGTTGGTACGGTGCTGACACCGTGGCTGCTTACAATTATGAATACACCGCAGGATATGATGGCAGATTCCACAATCTATCTCAGAATTTATTTTATGGGAATTCTGTTCACACTGGTTTACAATATGGGAGCAAAGCAATCATGAGAGCGGTCGGTGATTCCAGAAGACCACTTTTGTATCTGCTGGTCTGTTGTGTGATGAACATCATCCTGGATATCGTTATGGTGGTAGGAATGAAGATGGGAATTGCCGGAGCTGCGCTTGCAACTGTGATTTCGCAGTGTGTCAGTGCAATTCTGGTTACATGGTCGCTGACCAGGGCATATGATGCTATGAAATTAAAGTTCCGGGAGCTTCGGATGGATGCCAGAGTATTGAAAAAAGAATTGAAGATCGGTGTTCCGGGAGCGCTTCAGGCATGTGCATACGGTGTGACGAATGTGGTGCTCCAGGCATCGGTCAACAGCTTTGGTACGGATACCGCTGCTGGATGGGCAGCTTATGGAAAGCTTGACTTGATCTTCTGGACGGTATCGAGTGCGCTTGGAGCAAAGCAGTGACGACATTTGCCGGACAGAATTACGGAGCAGGAAAGATGGACAGGGTATATAAGAGCATCCGGGTGAATGTGGTGATCTCTTATATATTTACGGGAGCGATTATTGTAATACTTTTTGTATTCTGCGAGCCATTATATCATATGTTCACGACAGATCCGAAAGTTATTGAGATTGGAGTATATATGTTGCGTTTCCTGATACCGAGTTATCTGTTAAGTGTACTACTTGAAAATCTGTCGGGAGGCCTGCGCGGACTGGGAGATGTATTCTGGCCGACGATATTTACGTTTGGAGGATTGTTCTTTGTAAGACTTCCGTGGATCATGATTCTTACGAAGATCCATCATGAGGTGGAAGTTCTGCTGATCAGCTATCCGCTTGCATGGGGAGGGACACTGTTGTGTCTGATTCCGTATTATTTCTGGCGAAAGAAAAAGAGAATGAAACTGGCAGGAAGATAGAGACAAAAAAGAGCTTGTGAAAAAACAGATAAATGTTTTATCACAGGCTCTTTTTATCGCCATGCGTTCGTAAGGAGCTGCCAGTGGCAGGTCCTGTAGATTGCCATATGTCCGGAAAAAGCTGCCGGTATATTAGTAATTTCAAGTTTATTCAGATATTTATCAATGATATTCAGCCTTTTTTCAATCCCTTTTGCTCTGTGGCTGATGATTTCAAGCAGAGCCTCTGTTACAAACTGTGGTCCGATCATAGAATTGAAAAATGTATTACTGTCTACAGGTACTGTAAGAAGTATGTCGGCATATTTCGCAAGAAGAGAACTTGGTTTGTCCGTAATGACTATAATAGAGGCAACGGCGTCATGTGCCATCTCTGCAGTTACTTCATCCTGCGAAGAATAACGAGGAAAACTGAACAGTACCAGACAATCTGTATGTGAGATGTTACACATATGGTCGATCGGACTCATAGAAGTGGTGGTTGTCATAGTCACATGCGGAACCATCTGCTTCAGATACAGGAGAAAGAAATCCGCAAGACAGATATTGCCTCTTGTTTGCTGCAATATATTTGTGCTTGCTGGAGACAATGAGATCAGCAGCCTGCTCAAATGTCTCGATAGAATTCTGAATAAAGATTTCTTCCAGGTTATGTGCGGCATTCTTAAAATGCCGGTTGATATAATCAGAAGAGGTGTCTAATTTGGCCTGCTTTGCGATACGCTGGGATGGGACCGTAATACTGCTGGAAATGCTGAGTACCTTATCCTGATAATCTTTACGCAATGCTTTCTGAAAATCCATAAAGCCGTCAAATCCGATCGTACGGCTGAAACGGATCACGGAAGATTCACTTACCCCAAGTTTTAATGCGATCTCCGTTGATGTCATAAAACAGGCTTCCGAAGCATTATCCAGAACATATTCTGCAATGATCTTTTGTGTCTTGGTAAGATGTGCAGAATGAAGCAATTCCTTCATATCTTTCATAATATAGTTCCTCCGAAAGTAATATTGATAATTAGATTTAAACATGAATCTGCAAAAGTTGCAAGACAGAGAACGTGGAAAAGGGAAAAATCACTCGGAAATGCGAAAAAAAGAGGCAAAAACTTATAGATAATGATAATTTTTTTGTCGTTATTTATATATCATGTAAATGAAGCATGCTCCAATCTTTTTGAGTCTAAATCGTCAAAAACATAAAAAATATTGTGCATAATGCATAAAAAGATATGTGAAAATAATAACATATATGTAAAAAATGCAAAAATAATTATATACAAAAAAACAAAGGTATGCTATTATCAAGGCATCGAACGACGAAAGAGAGGGAAAGAAATGTTACAAACAATTGAAAACGTGAATGCGGCCGTTAACAATTTCGTCTGGGGGTTCCGGCAATGTCTGTATCATCGGTGTAGGGCTTGTACTTTCAGCTCGTACAGGATTTATACAGTTCCGAAAATTTGGGTATGCCATTAAGAATTCTATCGGACGTATCTTCACAAAGTCAGAAGCGAAAGAAGGTAGTATCACTCCATTCCAGGCAGTGTGTACGGCGCTTGCGGCAACGGTAGGAACGGGAAATATTGCCGGAGTTGCCGGTGCGATTGCAATCGGAGGAGCAGGAGCAGTGTTCTGGATGTGGGTGTCCGCATTGCTTGGAATGTGTACGAAGTTCTCAGAAGTTACACTTGCGGTTCATTACAGAGAGAAGAATGCAGAGGGAGATTATGTTGGGGGCCCGATGTATTATATCAAGAACGGTCTTGGCAAGAAATGGTACTGGATGGCTTCGGTCTATGCGATCCTTGGAAGTTTGACAGTACTCGGAACAGGAAATGCAACACAGGTAAATACCATTACGACATCCATCGATTCAGCACTTATAAGCTACAATGTGATTGATGACGCACAGATAAGTATGGTGAATCTGGTGATCGGAATTGTGATTGCAGCACTGGTAGCGGTTGTTTTACTTGGTGGAGTAAAACGTATCGGTACCGTAACAGAGAAGCTGGTTCCATTCATGGCAGTATTCTATATCATCCTTGCAATCGGAGTAGTTGTACTGAATGCAGACAAAGTTCCACATGTATTTGAGATGATCTTTGTAGGAGCATTTAACCCGTCCGCATTTACCGGCGGTGTGGTTGGAAGCATGTTTATGACTATGAGACGTGGTGTTTCCAGAGGTATCTTCTCGAATGAGGCCGGAATTGGTACCGGATCGATCGCACATGCATGTGCAGATACAGATGAACCTGTAAAACAGGGAATGTTCGGAATCTTTGAAGTATTTGCTGACACGATCGTGATCTGTACACTGACAGCACTGGTTATCCTTTGTGGAGGCGAAGGAATCCAGTACGGCGTGGCAGCAGGTGCGGAGCTTACCATCTCAGGATTCGTAACAACGTATGGAAGCTGGGTGACGATCTTTACTGCAATTGCAATGTGCTGTTTCGCATTCTCAACGATTCTTGGATGGGGACTTTACGGAGCAAGATGTGTCGAGTTTGTATTTACAACAAAGGTTGTGAAACCATTTATGATCGTGTATGCGTTGGTCGCAATCCTTGGTGCAACAGTGGATCTTGGTATCATCTGGGGAATTGCAGATACCTGTAATGGTCTGATGTCTATCCCTAACTTGATCGCATTATTCCTGTTGTCAGGAACAGTGGCAAAACTGGTAAAAGATTACTTTGCAAAACAAGAGAAAAAGAATTAGAAAGACAAAAAATAACTTACTAGTGAAAAAAATAACTTTTATTGCATTGATAATTGTGTTGTGTTAGTATGAGTTCAGGAAGAGATGAAGAATATTCTTCAACAAAATGGAGTTAAGAAAAATAATCTTCATTCAGAAAAGTAAACGGATTAAAATTTTAGGAGGTTTTTCAAAATGAAAGTAGGATGTGTAAAAGAGATTAAAAACAACGAGTTCCGTGTAGGTATGACACCTGATAACGTTAAGAGTTATGTAAATGCAGGACACGATGTTTATATCGAAAAAGGTGCTGGCGAAGGTTCAGGATTCTTAGATGCCGAATATGAGGCAGCTGGGGCTAAGATGATTGATACAGCAAAAGAAGTGTGGGATACAGTTGAGATGATGATCAAAGTAAAAGAGCCGCTTCCGGAAGAATATCCATTATTCCACGAAGGATTGATCCTTTATACATATCTCCACCTTGCAGCTGATAAGCCGCAGACAGACGCGCTCCTTGGAGCAAAGGTAAAAGGTGTTGCTTATGAGACTCTGATCGAAAGAAACGGAAGCATTCCTCTGCTTGCTCCAATGAGTCAGATCGCAGGACGTCTGAGTATTCAGGAAGGTGCAAAATACCTTGAAAAGAGATTCGGTGGAGAAGGCGTTCTCTTAGCAGGAGTTCCTGGAACACCAAAGGCTAACATCGTAATCCTCGGCGGCGGATCTGTAGGAACAAACGCTTGCAAGATCGCAGTTGGAATGGGAGCTAACGTAACAATCATGGATATCAACCTTCAGAGACTTGCTTATCTGGATGATATCTTCGGAGCACGTATTCAGACACTTGTTTCTAACGATGCAAATATTGAAAAAGCTGTAAAAGAAGCAGACCTCGTAATCGGATGCGTTCTGATTCCAGGAAAATCAGCTCCTAAGATCTTCAAGAAAAAATATCTTAAAGAGATGAAACCAGGCGCTGTATTCGTAGACGTTGCAGTTGACCAGGGCGGATGTGGCGAGACAACAAAGGTTACATACCATGATGATCCAATCTTTATTGAAGACGGTGTTGTTCATTACTGTGTAGGCAATATGCCGGGAGCAGTTCCAAGAACATCTACAATCGCACTTACAAATGCAACATTATCCTATGGACTGCAGATTGCAGGAAAGGGACTGGAGCAGGCTTGCAAAGATAACGAAGTTATCTACTCTGCAATCAATACATATGATGGAAAATTAACATGTAAGAACGTAGCAGACAGCTTTGACTGTTATGAATACACAGATATCAAATCTGTTTGTTAATCAAATCGTTATTATACATTATAATAAGAAGAAACTAAAACTAAATCGTCATGCGTTCGAAAGAAGCTGATTAATTCCTATGAGTGGAAAAATGCCGGTATCTTGGGGGTACCGGCATTCTGTGAATATATCTGTCCGGTCGGAACACTGGAGGGAGGAATCCCGCTCCTTTCCACACATCCGGAACTGCGCCGTGTGATCGGGACATTATTTTCCGTGAAAATGGTAATCCTGGTGATCACACTGGTGGGATGTTTGAGTATCTGCAGGTTTTTCTGCAAAGTGATGTGTCCGCTGGGAGCAATCTATGGACTTTTGAATAAAGTCAGCCTTTTTCATATGGATGTGAATATGGGAAAATGTATACATTGTGGTAAATGTACGCATGTCTGCCCGATGGATGTGGATCCTGTAAAGACACCGGATTCTGCGGAATGTATCCGTTGTGGAAAATGTGTGAGTGCGTGTCCGAAAAAGGCGTTGAAACTTGGAATGAGATAAAAACATTCGTCAAATTGTACAAAATAGATGGGAAAATCAAAAAACACTTGAAAAAAAATACATAAAATCCTATAATGAAGGTAGGTTAAGGAAATGTTAAGAAATGAAAGACATTGGAGGTGTTGGTATGATTAGTTTTATCATTTGCTTGGCGCTACTTATAGGAGGGTATTTTGTCTATGGTAAAGTGGTTGAGAACACTTTTGCACCGGATGACAGAGAGACACCGGCGGTTCGGATCAATGACGGTGTCGATTATGTGGTAATGCCACAGTGGAAATTGTTCCTGGTACAGCTGCTGAATATTGCTGGTCTGGGACCAATCTTCGGAGCTATGCAGGGAGCATTGTGGGGACCGGTTGTATTCCTGTGGATTTCGGTACGATTTTTGCAGGTGGTGTACATGACTATTTTTTCAGGTATGCTTTCTGAAAGAAATGACGGAGCATCTATTTCCGAAGTGTGCGGAATTTATCTTGGAAATGTAATGAAGAATGTGATGCGTGTATTCAGCGTTGTACTTCTGGTCATGGTTGGTACGGTGTTTGCAGTAGGACCGGCAGGACTGATTGTTACGTTGCTTGGCAATAAAGGAGTTACCGGTGCATTTGCTAATCCGGAAGTATGGCTTTGGATCATCCTTGCATATTACTTTGTTGCAACATTTATTTCAATCGATAAGATCATCGGACGTATCTATCCATTGTTCGGTATCTGCCTGATCGTTATGGCAGTCGGTGTTATCGTTGGTATTTTCACGAATCCGAATTATACGATTCCTGAGATATGGACGCATTTCACTAACATGCATCCGGTAGGCAAGCCGATCTGGAGCTTCATGTTTATCACTGTAGCGTGTGGAGCTATTTCTGGTTTCCATTCTACACAGTCCCCTCTGATGGCTCGTTGTATGAAATCTGAGAAACAGGGACATTTCGTATTCTACGGTGCAATGGTTGCAGAAGGTGTGATCGCACTGATCTGGGCAGCAGCAGGATGTTCTATTTATAAAATCACAGGTGGTCTGAGTACAGGTCTGAATGATATTCTTGCAAATGGTCAGTCATCAGCAATCTATGATGTATGTATTAAGACTATGGGCGGTGTCGGTGTTGCACTTGCAATGATCGGTGTTATCGTATGCCCGATCACTTCCGGAGATACCGCATTCAGAAGTGCCCGTCTTGTACTTGCAGACTGGTTCAAGATTGATCAGAATAAAATGCAGAAACGTCTGATGTTATGTGTTCCGCTTCTGGCAGTCGGAGCATTTGTCGGACATCTGGATTATGCAATTGTATGGAGATATTTCAGTTGGACAAACCAGACACTTGCTATGATCGTTTTGTGGACAGCAAGTATGTATCTGTTCCGCGAGAAGAAGAATTACTGGATCACAGCAGTTCCTGCAACATTTATGAGTGCCGTTTCCATGACCTATTTCTTCTGTGCAGATGAATGTCTGGGACTTTCTACGAAGGTTGCTTATCCGGTAGGAATTATTCTGGCAGCAGCATTCCTTGGAATCTTTATCCATGCTACAAAGAAACCAATGAAAGCATAGTTGTAAGACAGCGTAATTTGAATACATAAAAAGGCAGAATGAATTGACAGAAATGAGATGATGAAAAAATGAAACCACAAAGACTGGGTAATGTATCGATTCCGGATGAAGAATTGATAAAAGATAAAAAAGAATGTAAGAAGATCGGACCTTGTGGCATTGGAAAAAAGGCGGTGTATCTTAGCAGCTTCTATATTGACAGAAGGTATTACATACCGATCAGTTCTGTAAAAAGGATCTTCAAAAGAATCGCCATGAGTAAGGGTGGATT
>VOFI01003393.1_pt1 | contig 49795 bp, 66 predicted proteins | sample 5384131 | NCBI WGS metagenome assembly VOFI01 (sample SAMN12384728, study PRJNA508395) | human gut metagenome | isolation source: healthy gut H | host: Homo sapiens
GTACATAGTTCCCAGTTTTGTGCTTTCCCCAATCAATCGTTCCTCTATAACATCCATTGAGTTCAGTAAATCTGTCTGCTCCATATAATTGAACCAAAGGATTTCCTCAGCGTCTTTGTTGTAATTTAGTACTCATTCTCTGACAGAAAATGCTTCTTAAAATCTTTGTAGTATATAACTCGCCACCCTCATCAAATGCCAGTTTTGCTTAACTGCTTCAATAAAGTGGAAAGGTCATTTTGCTGTCGCTATTTCAAACTTAAAATTGAAGTAATCCGCAGTATAGAGATGATGAAATCTTGTTTACAAATTTCTCTACATATTTTTCCACATCAAAGCCGCTTTGCAAGTGAATACAGTGTTGAATAATACCAAACTCAAAGTCATGAGAAGTAATAGCCAAGGTGTACGTTCACTTGTTCCGACCAAAGATTTGATAATACCCATGCAGTGGGCCAGCTCCATGTATAGACTTTTTATTAGACGTCTTTTGCTTGAAATGCTGTTGCGTGTTTTCAGTATAGCGGATTGCTTCAATAGGCGATACTGAACCTACTATTTGGCAGGCTTATTTACGCTAATAATCACTGTAACAAGTGCAAATAAAGCAGCACCGATAAAATAATTGGATTAGCAGTTACTTTTACTCCTGCGTCCGAAGCATAAACTGTGCCGTTCATTAAAAATGGTACTAATAATAAATTAACAAAGAAACCAATTAGCATAAGCCAGATGGAATACCGATAAAGGAAAGTAACATAACCTGTTTGCTGATAAGTTTGCTTTGTTGTCGTTTTGTTGCCTAAAGTTTTAAGCTGTCCGTAGGATTGAATATCTTGAATGACAGAATTTGGAAAATATATTGCCGCCATAATCAAATACCCTATTATCATAATTAAAAGTATGCCAACAATCCCCGAAATCAATAAAGCTGGATTTTCAAAAAGTTACTGCCTTGATATGCAGGACTAACACGAGCGATCACATAATTGTCATCTGATGCAAACTTCAAAGCAGTATCGTCCATAAACCACATATCAGCACGCGCCATTTTTCCAGTCCGGGATTATTGATATGATAAGACACTGCCTTTGTATAGGCAATCTGTTCCTAATCATCTCATTGCCTTTATATTATCAAAAACCTCATCGCTTATATAATTCAAAAACCGCTTGACCGTCGCCAATCTTGTTTTCTGGATATTTTGGTCGTGAACGGTATCTATCAAACCAGAGCCTAATGTAAAAATGGTTGTAAAGAGTATAGTAGTTAGAGCTTTAATGTACACTGCAATGATATTTCTACTCTTTCCTGCTGAAATAACGGTTGGATAATTTTTTTTTTTTGATAACAGGGCAGTGCTATTTCCAAATAAAATATCATTCATGTTTTTGCCCCCCCTTATTCTTGCAAATTTTCTCCTGTCCTCACGTGAGCGGGGGGTCATGATCTGCAAGCTGGCTATCTCTCTCGCTATTAAAGTACCCATCACAATCGTTTGATGAAATTTCTGGCTTTGTTACTTCAACAGTCCCAAATACATCGTTGCTTGTTTCTACTGTCGCAAGATTGCCCGTTGGTTCTCATCGGCTAATATAATGGCAGGCTTTTGAGACAAGGGCGCGAGCAATCGTTATTACACGCTGTTGCTGACCGCCGGATAAGTTGTTCGGCATATTTTGCAGCTTATCGTTGCTCCTTGCTGGTTTTCGGGAATACCTTTGCCGGTATCGGTAATGCTGACTTTCAGGTGCATTTCCCAGCTTTCAACGCAAACACGAATAGAACCGTACTCCGGCGTGTACTTAACTGCATTATCCAATATGTTAAATAAGGCTTCTGCTGTCCATTTGCGGTCATGGGAAACAACCAATGTTTCCGGGCAGTTTACTTCAACTTGTATGTGCTTTCTTTCAGCGTTCCCAGAAAAATACCGCCCAGCGCCATAACGCAAGGCATCATAGATACAGGCTGCTGTTTGTGCCACTGGCAAGTAGAAATTCCGCTGTTTATCCGGTGGCACTTCTTGTTCTAATAAGGTGGCATTTATCATTTTTAAGTTTGCTATCGGTGTCTTTACCTGATGAGAAATATCGGAAATTAACTCCTGTAAGTCAGCTCGTTCACTGGCAACGCTGTTTTTGCTTTCCTGCATAACCTCATAAAGACGTACCAGCCGATGATTGATTTTATAAAATAGGTTTTCTTCTTCGGCAACCTGTGATACATCTATTTTTCCATTCATCATTTCGTCTAAGGTGCAGCAAAGCATTTCAGAAAACAAAGTCAGCTTTCGCCGTATCAGTATCACAAAAGCAGTAACACAAAGTAGAAAAAGCAGACCAAAAGCCATGCTACAAAATACCACAGACATTTCTTTGGTCAGGATATATAGAACCGAAAACATGACCACTGATAAAAGTAAAATGGTAGTTGCCAGTATTATGCAGACTTTATTTAAGGAGAGTTTTTTTGAAATCATTTTTGCGCTCCTCCAATCCACATATAGCCCATACCGTAAACGGTTTTGATGTAGGAATGCTGGTTCGTTTCAATTTTACTGCGGATGCGGCTGATCGTTGTGGTTAGTGCGTATCACAAAGCACCTCTGCGTTTTGGCTCCCGTTCAGCCGGAAGCGGATCTGCTGTTCTTCCCCAATCAAAATCCGCTCTTTCATTTTCTTCCTGTCCAGCGTCAGGACAAACAAAATCCTCTCAAAACATTATATAATTCAGTTATATCGTTACACTCATGGTATCGCAGAATCATTGTTTTGTCAAGGATAGTTCGCTATGATGATTGCAGTTGGTAATTTCGTACTAAACAGTACCTTGACAAGTGAATGACCGTCCAAAAGGGATATGACCGGCAGGAGAAGTGACGCATCCAGCGCACCAATGCCGGGAAACGCCACAGGAATGGGGCAGTTACAGAGATGTAGCTTTTAGGATAACGGCTTTTGGGGAGAACGGCAGCAGGAAGCATTTTAACTTATTTGATTTATGGGAGGAACAGAATGAACGATAAAAAGAGATTGAGCAGCTATGACGATTTACCGCTGGTTCTGGATGTGGCGGACATCCAGCGGATTATGGGAATTTCAAGAGCGAGCGCCTATGAGCTGGTACACACCCCCGGCTTTCCGGCGTTCCGCAGTGGCAGGCTTATCAAGGTCAGATTGCTTTCTTTGAATGGATGGCAAGAAACCGAATCCGGGATAAAAACGGCGATTATATGTTTAACGCTGTCCGTACAACAGACTGGCACGAGCCGGAAACACTGGAACACTGGCGGGAGCAGTGGGCGGCTGCCGTTAATACAAAATTTGAGGAAAAAGGACTGGATGTGCGTATCGACCACCGTTCCTATGTGCATTCTGGTGGAGGAAAAAGTACCTACCCCCGGCTGGCTGAACTATGAAAGATACGGGACTTTCGCCAATATCTACGCCGGTGCGCCCGCAGAAAAAGCCTATGCGTGGACGATAGCACAGGTCAAGAGCATTTTGAAAGAGGGTCACAGCGTTCACAACAAGCAGAGCAACATTTCATTCAAGAACAAGAAAAAGGTGCGGAAGCCGCAGGAAGAATGGTATCGTGTAGAAAATACCCACGAAGCCATCATTTCCGAAGAAGTGTTCCAAAAAGTTCAAGAGCTGATTGCAAGCAGACGCAGGAAACGCAGAAACGGTACGACACAGATTTTCGCAGGATTGATAAAATGTGCAGACTGCGGATGCTCTTTAGCCTATGGGGAAAACAAGCAGAATAAGAACCCATACGGGTACTACCATTGCAGCAAGAACGGGCAGGGATTACGCCAGTGTTCCATGCACTATATCCGCTATGATGTACTGTATGCCTATGTGCTTGCAAGACTGCAATACTGGTCTATGCTGGCACAGAAAGACGAGGACAAGCTGCTGAAACGGCTGCTCAATGCCAGCGACAGGGAAAGAAACTCTGCGAAGAAAAAGCAGGCTGCGGAGCTGAAAAAGGCAGAGAAGCGTAAAGCCGAGGTTGACGGGCTGTTTGCTAAAATGTATGAGGACTGGTCTGCCGGACGCATAACCGAGTATAATTTCAATATGCTGTCCGAGAAGTACCAGAACGAGCTGATGAAAAAGGAGCTTGAAACAAAAAAATAAGACAGCTTCACGAAACGATGGAAGCCGCCGTACAGACCGCAGCGGATGCTGAAAAGTGGATTGCCCTGATGAAACAGTATGGAACTGTTGTTGGAAATGTTCTCAATATAATACTTAATTCAGTATTTTTATTTGCATTCAACTGGGGTGTGATGGGAGTTGCTGTTGCCACGGTTATTTCAAGAGTTGTAAATCTTATTATTGTAGCAGGTATGGGGGCTGTGCTTATAAAAAGCAAAACAGAGTCCTGAGCGAATTGCATCAAGAAAGATATTTGCGCAGATTGTTAAGATTGGTTTTCCTTCTGCGCTTGAAACAGCACTTTACAACATCGCAATGACCTTTATTGTGCGTTTTATGAATCAGATGGATGTGGATGGAATGAATGTTACAGCGCGTTCATATGCGATACAGATTGCAAATTTCTCGTATTGCGTGGGAGCTGCCCTTGCTCAGCAAATGCAATTATGACCGGCTGGAGAATTGGAGCAAAAGAGTTTGAGGAATGTAACAGGGGGACGAGAAAAGCTGCGATATATGGTGTCATTACAGCGACATGCTTTTCCGTGACCTTTGCATTTGCCGGACATTTTATCGTGCATATATTTACGGATGATACACAGATGATAAATCTTGTGGTAAAGTTGTTAATAGTAGATATATTTCTTGAACTTGGAAGGGTAACAAACCTTGTATATGGGCAGGCGTTAAAAACGAGCGGAGATGCATTTTTTCCGGTTATATTAGGTGCGATATTTATGTATTTGTTTGCAGTTGGCGGAACCTATTTTCTCGGAATACACAAGGGACTTCTGGCTGTAGGAGCATATATTGCTATGGCAGGTGACGAATGTGCGAGAGCAGTGGGGATGGTACTTAGATGGAAGAGTGGAAAATGGAAGAGTAAAGGTCTTATAGAAGTATAGGAGAGAGTATGTACTTTGAATTAAAGGAAAATAAACCACATGGTACAAAGGATGATCCGTTTAGTACATATCATATAAAAAATGAAGGACGATCATTTCAGATACCGGTTCATTGGCATGATGAACTGGAAATTATATATGTAAAAAGCGGTTTTTTTGACTGTTAGTATATCAGGAGAAAATTATATTGGAACCCCCGGGGATGCTTTTGTAGTGTCGCCGGGTAATCTGCATTTTATGGGTTCACAGACTGATACAGTGGATTATTTTACTTTCCTTTTTCCGTTAAAATACATATCTTTTTGCATAAATGACATGTTGGATGATAAATTATTGGAGCCGTTAAAAAATGGTCATCTGATGATAAGTCCAAGAGTAAAAGATACAGCAAAAGAACTATGTGAGCAGTTGGTTGAAATATATGTGGCAAAAAATAAGAAAACTGAGTTTATCATCGTGATCACAATGAAGGCGTGCCGGGATGTTTCTTTTCGAAAGAAGCAGAAGCAACTTATGATCGCAGTATTAAAGCATTGGCGAAGGATCACGGTATCATTTAATATGTGTTTTAATCTTTATTCCCCCTGTGTGTATGATAAAATAGTAACAGGAATTTTATCGACAGACAGGGGTTTTAAAAAATTATGTCAAAAATTGTGAATGAACCAAAGATCAAAAACAAGTTTGTAGTCAAAATCAGAGAGCTTTTAGAGCACCGTGCGTTCTGGCTTTATCTCTTGGTGGACGAGGCAGAAAGCCGGATGTAGTGACGAAGAGATTGCAAGATTATGTGATATTGCAATGTGTGGAGATCATGGAATCGGAAAATGCTTTGGCATTCGACTATTTCAATGAGAATCAGATCAGTTTTGAGTGGATCGTGGATGAAGGCGGTGCCGTGATTCGATTCGCTCCAATCGATATAGATAAAGAGAAAATGTTAAATATTATAGAAATCAACAACTTTAACGCACCGGAACTGGACGTCTACGCACGTTATACGGAAGCACAGCTTCTGAATAAAGACCGTCCGGAAGATGGACTTTTTATTGCAGAAAGTCCGAAAGTGATTGACGGGCGTTGGATGCCGGATATATTCCAATATCTGTTCTGGTTGAAAAGAAACAGATGGAAGAAAATGAAGAGACGCAAGAAGTTCTTGCAAGATTTGAGAATACAGGCACTTCTATTTTTACAGCAGAGTTTGCTGTCCTTACGCAATTGACAGGATTCAAGCTGACGAGGGGAATGCTTTGTGCATTGAAACGCCGACCACTGGAAGATGTCAGGAAACTTTGCGAGGGAAAGAACAGGATTGCCATTCTGGAAGACGTGATGAATCCAACGAATGTCGGAGCAATCTTTCGATCGGCAGCAGCGATGCATATGGATGCGGTATTACTGACTTCAGGATGCAGCAATCCATTGTATCGAAGAGCATCCAGAGTGAGTATGGGAACGGTGTTTCAGATTCCATGGACATTTATTCAGGATGATAAAGAACGCAGATGCGACAGGAAAGAAATCTGGCCGGTCCAGGCAATCGAGAACCTGAAAGCACTTGGATATAAGACAGCAGCACTTGCATTGACAGATGATTCCGTAAGTATTGACGATCTGCAACTTATGAGCGAAGAAAAACTGGCAGTGATTCTTGGAACCGAGGGGGGACGGACTTATGCAGGAGACAATCAAAGCTTGCGATTATACTGTGAAGATTCCAATGTCACATGGTGTGGATTCTCTGAATGTGGCAGCAGCAAGTGCAGTGGCGTTCTGGCAGTTGAGAAAATAAAGATTTATCGTAGGGATTCTTTTTCAAGTTCGGACGAAATCAGATAGCGCTTATAAAGTTTCTTCTAACAGACATTGAGGGATTGATGCAGGCTCCGGGTTCTGTATACAGGAAAGACTAAGAAAAACGAAAGATTACTAAAAACAAAGCAATGCTCGGCAAACTCGCTGCCGCTTCAGACAGTTGCCTCGCATTGCTTTAACGTAACCTTTCGTTTTTCAAGACTTTCCAAGCACACAGAACAGTCACCTGAATCAATCCCTCAATGTCTGTCTATCGGTAAGTTTTCAGCGCCATCTGATTTCTACTCTCTCGAAAGAAGAACTCTACTTGAGAAGCAGACGTACCGGATATTCTATAGAATGATATCCATATCTCAAACGTGTTAGTATTTAATAAAATTTGTCGTAGGAATTCATCTTTTTTCAATAAACAGAAAACAGAAAATATGGACTTCGAGAAGTTTCATGTTAGAAGGGTGGTACAGGGACGAAGACGAATGTGGAGCATGCTTGCTCATACTTGAAAAACAATGGATTGCGTTAAAGAAAGGATTGACAGCTGTCTGAGCGGCAGCGAGTTTGTCAATCCTTTCTTTGCTCTTAGCAGTCTGTTGTTTTTCCTAGTATGAACAGTATGCGTAACCCTGAGTCGGCGTTCCTGTACCATTCTTCTAACAAGCGACTTTCTAAAATAATATTTTCAGTTTTCGTCCGCACTCAAACAAGAATCTCTACGCTAAATCTTTATTTCCCGGCAATTTATAGAGGAAATTCCCTCATCATTTCCCCACAAAAGAACAATGTCATATAAAATGTTACATTTTTCACAAAAGAAATCCTCTTGGTGTAAAGTTTTTGTAAAACAAGTGTCTTGTCACCTGTAAATGACAGTGCTATAATGGGCAAGAATAAATCAACAGAGCAATAGACATGAAAGTGTGTTACAGCAGAATTTTATGTCAGGAGAGAATAAGAGAGGTACGTGCTATGACGATCAGAGAAGAGATAGAACAGTTAAAGAAAGAAAAAAATGCCGTAATTCTGGCGCATTATTATGTAAGACCGGAAGTTCAGGAGATTGCAGATTATGTAGGAGATTCTTTCTATTTAAGCAAAGTTGCGGTTGGTCTGAAAGAGAAGATAATCGTATTCTGCGGTGTTTCATTCATGGGCGAGAGTGCAAAGATCCTGAATCCTGAGAAAACAGTGCTTATGCCGGATATGGCAGCAGATTGTCCAATGGCACATATGGCATCTGCGGAGACAATCGAGAAGATTCGTTCAGAGTATGATGATCTTGCAGTTGTCTGCTACATTAATTCAACAGCAGAACTGAAAAGACATTCTGATGTCTGTGTAACTTCATCCAATGCAGTGAAGATTGTAAAAGCACTTCCGAATAAAAAATATTTTCTTTATACCGGATCGTAACCTTGCACATTATATTGCAGGATTGGTTCCGGAAAAGAACTTCATATATAATGAAGGCTTCTGTATCGTACACGAATACATGGAGGTTGAAGAGATTCAGGAAGCGAAAGCAGCACATCCGGAAGCAGAGGTTCTTTCTCATCCAGAATGTCCGGCAAAGGTTCTGGAACTTTCTGATTTTGTCGGAAGTACTTCAGAAATTATCGCGCAGGCAGGAAAATCAGATGCGAAAGAATTTATCATTTGTACAGAAAGTGGTGTTTTGTATGAACTTCAGAAGAGAAATCCTGAGAAGAAATTTTACTTTACAGAGACAACGCCGATTTGCAGAAATATGAAGAAGGTTACACTTGAGAAAGTGCTTCATGTATTAAAGACCGGCAAGAACGAAGTTTTTGTAGACGATAAGCTTCGTGAAGAATCTAAGAAACCGTTAGAGAGAATGTTAGAACTGGCCAAGTAAACAGAGGACAGATAGGATTGACAGCAATCGAAGATCAAAGAAAAAAATGAGATCAAATCGACAGTCGCTGTCGGAATGGAGATATTTATTATGAAAATGGAAGCAGATGTAGTCATTGTCGGAACAGGTGTCGGAGGGCTTTTCAGCGCATTGAGTCTTCCGAGAGATCAGAAGATCATTATGATTACAAAGTCAGATTTAGAGAGCAGTGATTCATTCCTCGGCTCAGGGAGGAATCTGCATGCTGCATGACAAAGATGACTATGACAGTTATTTTGAAGATACAATGAAAGCGGGACATTATGAGAACAGAAAAGAATCTGTTGATCTTATGATCCGCAGCTCAAGAGAGATCATTCATGACCTGATTGGCTATGGTGTAGATTTCCAAAAACAGGAGACAGATGAGTCTGGAAATGAAGCCGCAGACAACGGTGGTGAAAAGGTAGAGATTCAGGATATTTATGCATTTACTCGTGAGGGAGCACATTCACGTCCGAGAATTCTGTTTCATGCAGATATTACAGGAAAAGAAATCACAAGTAAACTGCTTGCACAGGTAAAGCAGCTTTCTAATGTAACATTACTTGAATATACAACGATGACAGATATCATTGTGGAAAATGATGAATGTAAAGGAATCATTGCACAGGATAAAGATGGAAATGAATTCGAAATCCATACAGAGAATACAATCTGGGCAAGCGGTGGAATCGGTGGACGCTATAAGCATTCCACAAATTTCCCACATCTGACAGGAGATGCACTTACTATTTCCGAAAAACACGGAATCCGTTTAGAGCATTTAGATTATGTACAGATCCATCCAACAACATTGTATTCCAAGAAACCAGGAAGACGCTTTCTTATTTCAGAGTCTGTCCGTGGAGAAGGTGCGGTTCTTCTTAACAGCAAGAAAGAACGTTTCGTAAATGAACTCCTTCCAAGAGATGTTGTGACTAAGGCAATCAGAGAAGAGATGGAAAAGGAAGGCACAGATCATGTCTGGCTGTCCATGGAAAAACTTGGAAAAGAAACCATCATGGGTCATTTCCCGAACATTTACCAACATTGTCTGGAAGAAGGCTATGATGTGACAAAAGAATGTATCCCGGTTGTTCCGGCACAGCATTATTTCATGGGTGGTGTCGGTAGATTCAGACAGTAAAACATCCATGGAACATTTATATGCAGTAGGAGAGACAAGCTGTAACGGTGTACATGGTGCGAACCGTCTGGCAAGTAATTCACTTCTGGAAAGCCTTGTATTTGCCAAACGTGCGGCAAATAAAATCTCAGGTACAGAGAATGAAGTAAAAGTACGTGAATTGGCATAATAATAGTGATATAATATTAATCTATGCTGAAAAAAATAAAAGTTAAGAGAAGAGTAGAGAAAGAATATAGAGACAGGGACAGGAGATATAAAGATGAACGAAATTACAATGACACTTCAGGCAGATCATTTGATCCTTGAAGCACTCAAAGAAGATATTTCAAGCGAAGACGTAACAACAAATTCAGTTATGAAAGATTATGTAAAAGGTGAAGTAGAACTGATCTGTAAACAGGACGGAGTAATTGCCGGCCTGGAAGTTTACCGCAGAGTATTTGAACTGTTAGATGCAGATACAAAGACAGAGCTTTACTGTAAAGACGGAGACGAAGTAAAGAACGGCCAGTTGATGGGAAAAGTAACAGGAGATATCCGCGTACTTCTTTCCGGTGAGCGTGTAGCACTGAACTACCTTCAGAGAATGAGCGGAATCGCAACTTATACACATTCCGTTGCAGGACTTCTTGAAGGAAGCAAAACAAAACTTCTTGATACAAGAAAAACAACACCTAATATGAGAATCTTTGAGAAATATGCAGTTCGTGTTGGTGGCGGTTATAACCACAGATATAATCTTTCTGATGGAGTACTTCTGAAAGACAATCACATCGGAGCTGCAGGAAGCGTAAAGAAAGCGGTCGAGATGGCAAAAGACTACGCACCATTTGTAAGAAAGATCGAAGTAGAAGTTGAGAATCTTGAGATGGTAAAAGAAGCAGTAGAAGCCGGAGCAGATATCATCATGCTCGATAACATGTCAACAGAAGAAATGCAGGAAGCAATCAAGATCATTGACGGAAGAGCTGAGACAGAGTGTTCCGGAAATGTAACAAAAGAGAATATCGGACGCTTGACAGCTCTCGGAGTAGACTACATTTCCAGCGGTGCACTTACACATTCCGCTCCAATACTTGACATTTCAATGAAAAACCTTCATGCTGTAGAGTAAAGGGATTGTTAAAGAACAATTTACTAGCAGAGATTTCAATTTAGAAAGGAAGAGGCATGATGACAGGACCAGAAAGAAGAACTGCCATTATAAATCAGATAAAGACAAGCTCAGCACCGGTGCCGGGAAAGGCATTGGCTGCACAGTATGAAGTAAGCCGTCAGGTGATCGTGCAGGATATCGCACTCATCCGTGCCGCAGGACATGACATTATATCTACAAACAGAGGATATATTTTGCACGAATCACATTTAGTAGAAAGAATCTTCAAAGTGAAACATACCGATGACCAGGTTGAAGATGAACTCTATACAATCGTCGATCTGGGCGGAAGAGTTCGTAATGTGATGGTGAATCACAGAGTCTATGGTCATATGGAAGCATCACTCAATATTAATTCCAGACGAAATGCAGTAGAGTTCATAGATGACATCCGAAGTGGAAAGTCTACTCCGCTGAAAAATATCACATCCGATTATCATTATCATGTAGTAGAAGCGGATAGCGAAAAGACATTGGATATGATTCAAGAAGCACTGGAAGAAAAAGGATTTTTGCTGGAGCAAGAAGAGTGGGAGAAAGAGCTTTTTGCACAATAAAGATTTATCGTAGGGATTCTTTTTCGAGTGCGGACGAAATCAGATAGCGCTTATAAAGTTTCTTCTAATAGACAGCCATTGAGGGATTGATGCAGGCTCCGGGTTCTGTATACAGGAAAGACTAAGAAAAACGAAAGATTACTAAAAACAAAGCAATGCTCGGCAAACTCGCTGCCGCTTCAGACAGCTGCCTCGCATTGCTTTAACGTAACCTTCCGTTTTTCAAGTCTTTCCAAGCACACAGAACAGTCACCTGAATCAATCCCTCAATGTCTGTCTATCGGTAAGTTTTCAGTGCTATCTGATTTCTGCTCTCTCGAAAAAGAAGAACTCTACTTGAGAAGTAGACGCACCGGATGTTCTATAGAATGATACCCATTTCTTAAGCGTATTTACTTTAATAAAATTTAGCGTAGAAGACGATCCTTTTTCAGTAAACAGAAAACAGAAAATATGAACTTCGAGAAGTTTATGTTAGAAGGATGGTACAGGGACGAAGACGAATGTGGAGCATGCTTGCTCATACTTGAAAAACAATGGATTGCGTTAAAGAAAGGATTGACAACTGTCTGAGCGGCAGCGAGTTTGTCAATCCTTTCTTTGCTTTTAGCAGTCTGTTGTTTTTCCTAGTATGAACAGTATGCGTAACCCTGAGTCGGCGTTCCTGTACCATCCTTCTAACAAGCGACTTTCTAAAATAATATTTTCAGTTTTCGTCCTCATATCCGAAAAAATGATTTCTACGATAAATCTTTATTTCGTCCCCTATATCCCTTGACATCTCCCTTTTTATTCTGCAAAATAGTAAGAAGAGTCTTTCGAGATTCTACTTTATTATAGAAGAAAAAGAGGTCATTTATATGGAAGAAATCATACAGTTTTTAGCTGGGATTTTGAATAGAGAGTTTATTCGTGCGGTGTTTAGTAACCCGCGAGTAAAGGATAATGTAGTTAAGGCAAAGCTTCGACCGATGGAACAGAAGGGGGAGCTTTTATTTCAGTTAGAGTCTTTCACAAAGACGCAGGCATTTCATAAGAATCTGACGGTAGAAGAGACGAAGGATGAGCTTGCGAAATTGTTGGAAGAGTTTCGTCAGGTTCAGGTTGAGACGGTGAGTGAGGATATCACGGTATTGATCAGTAAGAAAGGGAAAGCAACGATTAAGAGAAAGCGCAAGAAGGTGCAGGCGAAAGCTGCGGATCTGTCTCATAACAGGAAGAAAAAATATATTTTGGAAGAAGGGATTGTGGTTCCGTTTCTTCAGGATCTTGGAGTTATGACACAGGATGGAAAGATTGTGCGGACGAAGATGGATAAGTTCCGTCAGATCAATCGTTTTCTGGAATTTGTTGAGGACATTCTGCCGCAGCTTGACAAGGACAGAGAGCTTACACTTCTGGACTTTGGATGTGGAAAATCATATCTTACATTTGCAATGTATTATTACTTACACGAGTTAAAAAGAATATGATATTCGTATTATCGGATTAGATCTGAAGACAGATGTGATTCTGCATTGTAATGAACTGGCAAAGAAGTATGGATATGAGAAGTTGACATTCCTTGTTGGAGATATTGCGGATTATGAAGGTGTGGATCAGGTTGACATGGTTGTGACGCTTCATGCGTGTGATACAGCTACAGATTATGCACTTGCGAAAGCGGTTGGCTGGAATGCGAAAGTGATTTTGTCTGTTCCATGTTGTCAGCATGAGGTGAACAAGCAGCTTGAAAAGCAGAGAAATCTGCATTCAGGCAAGAGAAATCGAAGACGGAAGTTATGGAAGTTTCAGAAATGCTGGGAGATCAACTAGCTTCCATGGAAGAAGTGCTCGGACCAATTATGGATTATGGATTGTTGCGAGAGCGTTTTGCAGCACTTGTGACAGATGGACTTAGAGCAAAGCGTCTGGAAAGCGAGGGATATGAAACTCAGGTATTAGAATTTATTGATATGGAGCATACGCCGAAGAATATTCTGCTGCGTGCAGTGAAAAAGGGGAGTCCTGCAGCAAAGAGCAGAAAAGAGGCAGAGGATTGTGAAAAATTTTTGAAGATTCAGCCAACGTTAGGTATGCTTCTGGCAGAGCAAAAAGGGAGATAAATAATGAAAAAAAGGGTAATAAAGATTGCCGCACTGGTTGTTCTTTTTTGCGGCTGTGCTGGTGATCAGTAATGTGATACTGAACCGTGGAAATGATGATCAGGTTGTGGATATGGGAGATGCCACGTTACCTAGAGTCTCATTTATGATGGGGACAGAAGATAAATGCGTTGCCTGGTTATGTAGATGATATGGATATTGCCGCAATGCGAGATACCATTACACCATTAGAGAGTGATGGTACACTGAAGATGCAGATTGAGAAAAATGGTAACCAGATCCGTGAGATCAGTTACAGTGTATATTCTCTGGATGGAACAGAGACATATGATAAAGGAACTCTAAAGTCTGCAGAAAGCGAAGATGTCACATTAAAGCTGGGGAAATCACTTGGAGATAAAATCCAGGAGGCAGTACTTCAGGTTTCGCTTGTGATCGGCGAGGAGAAAGAGACAAGGAAAGTTAATTTTTATACAAGAATTGAGAAAGCAGATGATATTACAGCATCACAATGTCTTACATTTGCACAGGATTTTCATACGAAAGCATTTAATAAGACGGATGTAGATTCATTGAATATTTATCTGGAACCTGGAGATGAGAGTGATAATACAACTTATCAGACAGTCAATATCCATTCAGATATTTCTCATATTCAGTGGGGAACTATGCAGCCACAGTTGCTTGGTGATGTGCGTTGGAGTATAAAGGAAAGTAATAGTGTGTATACCTCTCTCCTTGCGAATTACAGAGTTTCCTGCGTGGATGATGCCGGTGAGAATGCAGTTTATGATATTAAAGAATTTTTCCGTGTGAGAATCGCAGGAACTACAATTTACCTGTTGGATTACAATCGTGATATGCAGGAAGTATTCAGTGAGAACAGAAGTGTGATCGATGAAAACGGAATTCTGCTCGGCGTTACACCTTCAGATGTTCCGTATGAGACAAATGAGAAAGAAACGATTGCAGCATTTGTGGAGTCCAGAAACCTTTGGATGTACAATAAGAGTTCGAATGAATTATTAAATATTTTCGGATTTGCAGATGCAGATACGACAGATGAAAGGAATCTGAATGATCAACATGCAGTTCGTATCATCAGTATGGACAACAGTGGTAATCTTGCATTTGCTGTGTATGGATATATGAATCGTGGCGAACACGAAGGAGAAGTCGGTGTCGGAATCTATTATTTTGATGTAGAGAGAAATCTGATCCGAGGAGAAAGCATTTATACCAAGTAAGAAGTCCTATGCAATCGCAGCGGATGAGCTTGGCAAGATGGTTTATTATAATCATGCGGAAGAGCAGTTATATGTTTTGGCAGACGGAACTTTGTATCAGGTAGATCTGAAAAAGAATAAACAGACAACACTTGCAGAGAATCTTAAAGAAGGACAATATGCGGTTTCTGATGATGGACATCTGATGGCTTATGAGTCAGAGGGGAACAAAAAAGGTGGAACAGAGATTCAGGTTATGAATTTGAGCAGTCTGCATACTTATATAGTCGAGGCCGCAGAAGGAGAACAGATCAGCCCATTAGGATTTGTTAATGGTGACTTTATTTATGGAAAAATGAAATCCGAGGACGCAGGAAAGAAAGCTTCCGGAGAATCGATCACTCCAATGTATGAACTGGAGATCCGTAATTCTAAGAACAAAAAAGTTGCCAGCTATTCCTTTGTTGATAAAGGCATTTATATTTCTGATATTTTAATCGATGACAATATGGTAACACTGAATCGTGTAGAGAAACGCGGGGATATTTACAACGTTACTTCACAGGAGTTTATTACGAATAATGAGGAACGCAAAGATACAGCGATTAAAATAGAAGTATATACAACAGCACTGATGGAAAAACAGATGCGGATTACATTTGCAGAGGGAGCAGGAGAGAAGAGCGTGAAAGTGATCCGGCCGAATCAGCTGGCATCAAAGAATGAACTTGAGATGGTTCTTGCTGATAGAAGCGAAAGTGTGAAATACTATGTCTATGGGGTCGGTGAACTGGCAGGAATTTACGATAAAGCTTCTTATGCCATTCAGAAAGCACAGCAGATTTCAGGAGTTGTGATCTCTTCTGACCAGAAATATGTCTGGGAGACAGGCAATCGAGATCTTGCGTATTCGATAGAGGATGTTGCTCTTTCGAAAGAAGGAGAAGAAACATCACTTGAAGCATGTGAGCGTTATATGAAGACATATGATGCTCAGAAAGTAGATCTGACAGGATGTACGCTGGATCAGGTACTCTACGTGATCAATAGAGGATGTCCGGTGATTGCACTTACAAGTGCAGATCATGCAATTCTTCTGACAGGATATACGAAGAATGATATTACTTATATCGATCCTGAAAATGGAGAGTCACAGACAGTTTCCATCAGTGAGATGGAAGGAATGGTTTCGGAAGCGGAAATACATTTATTGGTTATATCAAATAGAATATGTAACTGTTCAGAGCCAAGCAAAATTTCAAAAACAGGTATAAAATGCTTGCATTTTTAAAACTGTTTTTGAAATTTTATTTGGCGGATACGCCACACCGACGAAATGCGTAGCATTTTGGAGGTTGGCTCTGAACAGTTACTAGAAAATGGAATAAAAACGACAGGTTCTTCAATAGTTCAAATGAAGATCCTGTCGTTTTTAGGTTGCATTGATGTTGGGAGTGTGTGATACTTAAAAAAAAGATAGTTGTAAATGTGATGTATGTGGGGGAATAGATATGTCATATTCGAAAAAGCAAAGAATGGCTTATGTGGTAGTTCTGCTGTGTGTGGCACTGGCTGCTATGTGTTGTCATATACCGAAAACAACAGATATTGAGAGTATCATCCTCGGATCAGAGCCGCACCTGTCTCTATCTTGGATTGTACACGGCCTGGGGGATTTATCTGCAGAAGCGAGTTGTGAATCCTAAGATAAGAAGATGCCTTGTTGAAATTGCCTGTCTGATGGTTTTCTGGATTTTTCTTCGAAGTATAAAATATCATATTATGACAGAAATACTTAGTTTGAGAACGTGCTGGTATTTATATTATATTCCATGTATGATGATTCCTACACTTGGACTTAATGCAGCAATATTAATGGGAGAAGAGGAAGAGAAGAATACGAAGAAACGTACGGCAGCACTTGTGATTCCTGCAATTCTATTTGTTGTTGCAGTTCTTACAAATGATTTTCATCAGCTTGTATTTTCATTTCCGAATGGGAAGCCGTTTATAGATCAAAATTATCAGTACGGACCGACCGATTTTTGGGATTCAGATATGGGCGATTTTTTGTCTGATCGCAATGGAAGTGATTTTGATCAGAAAAAGTAAAAGTCCGCAGAAAAGAAGATTTTGGCTTCCATTTTTTCCGGGAATAATGCTTCTGTATTGGAATTTTGGTAACGTTATCGGAACGCCACTCATAACGAAATATTTTGGGGATATGGCAGTATCTTGCTGTTTACTGATGTCAGCAATCTATCAAAGCTGTATTTATTGTGGGTTGATTGGGACAAATACACGATACACAGAATTATTTCAGGCGGGCGGCGGTATCACGGCAGAAATTACAGATGGGGACTGGAATGTGCGGTATCGTTCCGGAGATTTCCCGAAAATGACTGATCAGATGCGCAAGGACACAAAACAGGCACCACTGTTACTGGAACATGGAATCCAGATAAAGCACATTTCTTTGCGAGGCGGTCATGCATTTTGGGCAGAAGATGTTTCACAAGTATCGGATCAGTATAAAGAACTCGAGGAACTTCAGGAAGAATTAACAGAAAGAAATCATTTACTGCAGATTGCTTATGAAAAGGAAGCAGAGAAGAAGGCAATTGAGGAAAAGAACCGTCTGTTTAACATCATACAGAATCAAACATTTCATCAGATACGTCTGTTAGATCAATATCTCAATGAACTTCAGAAGACAGAATCGGAAGAAATTTATGACCGGATTCTTCGGAGGATTGTTGTGGTAGGAACTTATATGAAGCGTCGTAAGAATCTGATCCTGTCGCAGAAAGAAAAACAGGAGAAATTGACAGTAGAAGATTTGAGAAGAAGTCTGGAAGAATCCTGTGACAGCTTAAAGCTATGTGGAATCAACGGGAAATATTTTATTGATCCGGAAATAAACTTTCTTGAGGATGACAGTATTTTGAGCTGTTATGATTTCTTTGAGTGGATGGTGGAAGAATTAATTGATGTAATTCAATTTATTTTCTTGCGTGTTGCAGAGATTGACGGACAGAAGAAAGTCGCTGTAACAGTGAAAGGAGTAGAAAATCTGTCAGTGTTGACAGAGAAGAAACCAGAACTTTATGTAGAACAGGAAACAGAGGATGAATGGTTTGTTTCAATAAAAGTCTGAAAAGGTGCGAGGAGAAATCAGAATGTATAATTATGTAACAGATAGTGTAAAACTGCATAATACATTAATGGTTCTGATGGAAATAAGTCTGATCCTGGAATTGTGGATACTTTTTTCCAGAATAATGCGTGAGGAAAAACTGAAAAAAATGGTAAGCATAGGAGTATTGTTTTTTTTCTTCTTTTTTTGTGTGATGTGTGTGTTCTTAAATGATCATAGATATCAGATTGGAGACAATGACCATCCGTCATGTATGATTGACGTCCCTGTATGGACACTTTTTGCCGGTATGTTTCTGTTGCTCATATTGCTTTGTCTGTTGATCAGAAAAGAAATTATTGTATGTTGAAAAAGTATTTCTTTCTGGTCGGTTAAGGAAACCATAGATAATGTTCCATGTGGTGTCTGTGTGTCGGATCCGTTGGGACGCATTGTGTTATCGAATAAAAAAAATGAGAGAACTGGGCAGAAAGCTGACAGGAGAGGCACTCCAAAATTATGAAGACCTTAAGATCGTGCTGGGAGGCGGAAAAATAATTTCAGGGATTACGAAGCTTAGTGAAGAAAGCAGTGTCTTTTATCTGTCAGATAATACAGTGTGGATGTTTCAGGAATATATGTTGTCGGAATCAGAACTTGAAGGGTATATTCAGACAGTAGCATTTGATATTTCAGAGATTTATTATAATAGTGAAAAAATCCGTATGAATAATGAAAAGCTGGAAGTGTTAAATAAAAAATTGAAAAAAATGTATGCCCAGATTGATGACAGTATTCGCGAACAGGAAACTTTGAAGATGAAGATGCAGGTTCATGATAGTTTCGGACGAAGCCTTCTTACAATCCGTCGTATGCTGGAAAGTCATAAAGAAACAGATCACATGGAAAACCAGCTGGAAATTCTGAAACAATCGGTTTACATATTATCCGGAATCACGCAGGATGATCCGGATAAACAGTATCAGGAGACAATAAGACATGCACAGAAATTGGGAGTGTCTGTGGAGATTGAGGGAGAAATCTGCGAGGAAGCTAAAGTGGCATTAATCACAGATAAAGCAATCCGTGAGTGCGTTACGAACTGTATACGACATGCACATGGAAGTAAAGTGTATGTACAAAGTTATAAGATACTTGAAGGATGGAAGATACGTATAACAAATGACGGGGAAAATCCTAAAGAAAGGAAGTAAAGAGGGCGGTGGTCTTTCCGCTTTGAGAGAAGCTGTTGAAAGAGAAGGAGGTCAAATGATTACAAGATTTGCTCCAGGTTTTATTGGTGTTAGAACTGCCACTTGGAGGAACGGAAGATTGAGAACTGCTGGGTACAGTCACTGTAGACAGTGACGATTGAGACGAGAGAGGGAGAGGAAAATGATTCGCATATTAATTGTAGAAGATCAGAGGATCATGCAGAAATATTTTGAATATCTGATTGAAAGTAATAAAGAATTTCAGCATGTACAGACAATTGCAGATGCCAATGATGCCATAAAAGTATGTAATTCTACAAAGGTAGATCTTGTGCTTATGGATGTGCAGACATTTCATAATCATGATGGACTGGCAGCAGGGAAAGAAATCAGAGAAGCTCATCCTAAGACAAAAGTACTTATTATCACATCATTGATTGACCCGGAAGTACTTGCCAGAGCAAAAACAGGATGCGCAGACAGCCTCTGGTATAAAGATCACGGAGATGAGGAAATTCTTGATGTCATTCATCAGACACTGGAAGGGAAAAGGGTATTTCCGGACATTTCCCCGAATGTTCAGCTGAACTGGATTCAGAGTGATGAGATCAGTCCGAGGCAGCTGGAGATGCTTCGATTATATATCAAAGGGTTATCCTATTCAGAAATTGCAAAAGAATGGGATGTTCCACTGCAGGGGTAAGGTGGAATTTTCAGGAAATGATTTCGAAGACAGGGTATTCCTGTAAAGAAGATTTGATCGCGGCGGCGTTGGAAAGTAAATTACTTGTTACGACATTGAAATAGAGAGGGCATTGCAGGTTTTCTGCAATGTTCTTTTGTTATACAGAAAATCACCTATCACAAGTGCTAGTGTCAGAAAACTTTAAAGGTGCAATAATAATTATAACAAATAGTGTACATAACAGTATGCGCAAGGGTATTTGAAATCGGAATCAAAAAAGGAAGGAGGCGTTATTATGAAGAAAAAAACCGTCGGAATTTTATTAATTGTAACGATGATTATAATCTCAGCTGCTGCGTGTGGAAAAGAAAAAAACATCTGATGATAAGAAAGAATCTGCTAAAACGGAAAGTGTAAAGAAAACAGATAAAAAATCGAAAGAAGACTATGAACCAGCAGGAGTCACAAAAAAGAATATCAGGACATGACAGCACAAGATTTGTTGGACAGAATTGAAGATCCGGAAAATATAACAGAGGAAGAAGCAATAGCACTTGTGTCAACCTATGCATATGTAGACTATGATGAAGAATTTGAAAGAGAGGAAAATATAACAGATGAAGCAGTAAGCACGATTTACGACGAGGGTGGATGGCTGCCGGATTCAGAAGGCTTTATTGAGACTCTTATAACCAGTGAAAATTCAAATGTACGTGCATATGGATTTTCAATAATGGACAGTAATCTGACGACATACGAAACACTGGAAAAAAAGGTAGAGGAAATATTAGAGAAAGAAACAGACCCGGTTGTTTTGTATATGGCGTTAGAGTCCTTTTCCAGCTGCGGCTCCGATCCATACTTTGCGAAGTTTTTTATAAAGATGGCAGAACATGAGAATCCGAAAGTTCGAGAGCAGGCAGCATATGCAATCGGGTCTCCTTGGTCAAAAGGTGTTGAAGGCATGGCTGAAGCAATCGTAAAATTAATGAACGATGAAGATGAATATGTGCGGGAAACAGCATGTAGCAGTGCTGGATATCTTGCAGATGATGATCTGATCGAACCGTTGGTTGAAATTTTAGATGATTCAGGTCAGGTAGAATTACATGATGCATGTATTGAAGGACTGACGAGGATGTGGCTCGATTATCCATTCTATCACAATACAAGTGAGGCTGCATACCGGGCAACATTGGGCTATCTGTCAAAGACACCGAGAACAGAAGAGGTTCCTTGTTGGACATGTATTTTTATGTAAGTTACGTTGATGAAGACGAAGTGGACGAATGGAGAACAAGAGCAACCTACTTTGAGCCGGATGAGATTTGTAATATTATGATAGATATTCTTACAGATTCAGATGCAAACTGGCTTGCAAGAAATGAAACGATAGAGGTAATTTTGAAACTTGGAGACGCTGCACAGAAAGATAAATTGAAATCTACAATGGCAGGATTGAACGATGAGGATGCTTCTCATTTACAGGAAAGTTATGAAAGAGCAGTAGAGAAAGATTAGGAATGGAAAAATCAATTTAGGAAGGAGATGTGAGTATGGGATTATTTGATAAGAAAAATTGTGATATCTGTGGAGAAAAAATTGGTTTACTTGGAAACCGAAAGTTAGATGATGGTAATTTATGTAAAAACTGTGCGAGAAAACTATCCCCTTGGTTTGAGGAGCGCAGACACAGTACAGTAGAAGACATTAAACGTCAGTTGGCATACCGCGAGCAGAATAAACAGCTTGTACAGAGCTTTGTTGTAACTCGTCAGTTTGCTACAAACACATATAATGTATTTATTGACGATACAAAAGGCAACTTTACTGTAGCACATAATCTGGATACGACAGAGAATCCAGATATCGTACCATTGTCATCTATTGTAATGTGTAAGATGGAAGTACAACAGGACCGTAGAGAAGAGACTTACACAAAAGATGGAAAAACTGTCAGTTATCAGCCGCCGGTATATCGATACGAATATGATTATACAATGCGTATCAAAGTAAGAACAGAGTGGTTTGATGACATGGATTTCAGATTATGTAATTCACGTCTTGATGAGAAAGACCGTATGGAAATCATGGAAATTGAACAGGTAGCGAACCAGATTGTGGCTGCGCTTACCGGAAATCCTGTAATGAATAGCGGAATGTCAGGCATGTCAGGTATGGCAGGCGGAGCTATGGGAAATATGGGAGCTGCCGCTATGGGAGCTATGGGAATGAATAACGGAATGCCGGGAATGAACGGTGGAGCCCAGTACGGAAACATGGGAATGAATAATGGAATGCCGAACATGAACGGTGGAGCTCAGTACGGAAACATGGGAATGAATAACGGAATGCCGAACATGAACGGTGGAGCTCAGTACGGAAACATGGGAATGAATAATGGAATGCAGAACATGAACGGCACAGCCCAGTATGGAAATATGGGAATGAATAATGGAATGCAGAACATGAACGGCACAGCCCAGTATGGAAATATGGGGATGAACAATGGAATGCAGAATATGAATGGCAACGTGCAGAATGGAAACATGGGAATGAACCAGAATATGAATGCTAACGCACAGCCGCAGACAGGCGGTACATGGATATGTCAGTGTGGAGCAGAGAATACCGGAGCATTCTGTGAATTCTGTGGTACGCCAAAACCGTGATGATAATATGAAAATCCCATCTTAGAAAAGGGGAGTGGCTATGTGAAACGAAATTATTCACATGGCCACTCCCTTTGTTACATAAGAAAAATCTATAAAGCGTATTTTTTAAAGATAATTCCTCGATATTTGTTAAGTGCTCCGTAAAGAATCAGACCAATTGCAGCCACCGGCGGAAATCACTTCTCCGACACCAACTGTCAGCATCATGAAAGGAATCGGAAGTGGAAATTATGGAGGACATACCATGAAAACCTTAATATCTTGTGCCTACAATATGGATAATTGCTGTGTGGAAGTGAAATTCAGCGACGGCAGTATGATTGCGATTGACACTATCGTCGTTGAGAACGAGATTGCTGACAATATGTATCAGCGGTCAGAGCTGGATTATTTGATCTACAACGCTCCTTTGGAGTATGCAGACCTTATCTTGAACGGCGATCCCGAAACCTATTTGAAAACTGTAACAGAATACAAGCCTTGGGATAGCTGACAACACGCTGCCCGCAGGAGAAAATCCTGCGGGCGTTTTTCTGTTTATATTATTTCCCTCCGTTGGATCTCAATTTAGGAAAGAAGATGACAATCTTGAAGCCCTTTCCCCACTGGGAAGCTGCTTCCATAGATCGTCGGCCATCTTCTTAACCAGGTAAAGTCCCATACCGGTAGCCTTCTTTCTGCTGTCAGTAGAATCCCCGGTAAAGCCCTTTTGAAAAATGTACGGCAGATTATATTTTTTTACGCCAATGCCGTTATCTTCAACAGAAAGGATATCTGCGGTCTCCGAATGTATCACGGAAATTGTAAGCATGGGACTATCGCTGCTATATTTGATGGCATTGCTAACGATTTGTCCCAACATAAACTGAAGTCCTCTACGGTCTGTATAGACTGTTTCAGATTGCAGTTTGTTGAGAATGACAAACTGCTTCTCTTCAAGAAGTGGGGCATAGTCCTCCAGAACTTCACCCAAGCAGTCATTCAAATTGACATCCTCAAATCGGTAATCCTTTGTACTGCTCTTCAACCGGGCATAGTACAGCATCTGCGTGACATCCTCCTGAAGCTGACTGCGGACATAATCCAGCTTTGCTTGCAGGGAAGGAGAGATTTCATCGTTCCGGTTATCCAAGAGCATGGTCAGCAACGATAGGGGCGTTTTCGCTTCATGTGCCCAGCCCTCCACGTATTCTTCATAGTCCCGTAGGGCATCCGCCATATTGTTACTCTCGTTTTTGTATTCCCGTAAAACCGAAGCCAAAAATCGGACAGATTCTCCTTCTTTCTGACTAATGGCACTGAGCAGCCGTTCTTCATTGCAGATGGTAGGATCACTGAGGAAATCCCGGAACAGTTCCATGTGGGTGTTCTCCCTCTTGTTTAGTACAAACAGAATCGCTGAAAACAAAAGGATGCTCGTCAGAACTACTAACCCGATCAAGGTTTGAAATACCTGAATGTCAGAAATCCAAAGAATGACAGCGCAAAAGCAATCCACGCCCAGCAGCAACAGAAGCCAGGGGTAGTACCGTTCTATCATGTGCCAAAGCTGCTTCATAGAGACACCTCCGCTTCCAAACGGTAGCCCATTCCTCGAACTGCAACGATTCGCTGCTTCATTTCAAGGGCGGACATCGTTTTTTTCAGCCGGGTTAGGTTAACCTGCAAGGCATTTTCATCTATGTATTCCGTGGTTCCCCATAGTGCCATGCAAAGCTGCTCCGTCGTGACCAGAGCATCGCCGCCGGACAAAAGAGCGACCAACAGTTTTCCCTGATTTTTTGGAAGCACCACAGAGGTATTATGAATATAAAGCGTGTAGGTCTGCTGGTCTAACAGGAAATCTGGTCCCTCTATGAGATTGGTACGGCCTTCATACCTTTTGAGAATATTGGATACCCTGGCAAGAAGTCGATCTTTTCTGCACGGCTTCGTCAAATATTCATCGGCACCCAACTGGAACGCTTGCAGTTCATCCTTTACCTGATCTCTGGAAGTCAGCACCAGGACGGGGATAGCAGTTTTATTCTTTAGCTCCTGGCAGATTTGAAAGCCACTGATCTCCGGCAAGTTCAGGTCTAAGATCACAAGGTCAGGGCGGAGGGCTGCCAAGAGAGCCGAGCGGCATCTTCAAACTCGGTAATTGCCTCCACAAGATAGCCGTCCTTTTGGAGCATATCGCAGAGTTCTTCCCGCATATAGACTTCATCTTCCACAACAGCAATTCTTTTCATGACAGCACCTCCTTCCAAATTATTCTTCTCTCTGCGGCTGCATCAGTGTCAGCAAATACCGATCACTGGAGCGCTTGACCACTCTCATATAAATATATTCTATCACGCAAAGTAGTAAAATCATAGCAGCAGATACAAGCAGCATTTCAGACACTGTCCCACGGGTTCGGGACGAGAGTATCCCTGTAAATAACGCCCTGACTCCAAACAGACTGCTGACAGCCGCAACCAATACAGGAAGTCCCATAAACCAGGTAATTTGCTTTCCAGCAGACTGGCAAAGGGTTTCGTAAGTAGCTCCCAGGCGGATCAGGGTCTGGTATCTGCGCCCGGTTTTCTGCTGACTCATCAGGAACTGAACACCCACGATGGTGTTGGCAACTACCAGGAAAACAATCGCAAGATAGAGGGTAATATAACTGGATGCTATGGTGTAGAAAAGCTGACGACCTATATTCTGAAGATAGCTTTCATATTCAATGCCAGTTTCGTCCAGCTTCTCGTTCAAATCCAAATATGCAGTCATAAGGCTATTTCCATCCAGAGCCTGCTCACTGAGCACCGCATTGACATAGGTATCATACATTCCCTGGCTATAATATAGGAATGCTTCATCCGGAAGAATCAATGCAAAGGACAAGGTTATAGAACGGTCCGTGACCAAATTCACAGACTGAACCTCTCCTGTAAGATGAATCGGACTACCATCCAGTTCCACCTTGGGCTGTCCGGCCAATACTTGGTTCAGCATTGCGGTACGACTTACCGTAGTAAACTCTGTATCAATATAGACAGCGGCCTCCTTTTCGCCTAATTGGAGAGCCGGTTTGCCGGACAATTCCAACAAACGATTATAGTCCGATAAACAAATCAAATATGGGTATGTGGCATAACCAAGATTGTTCAGAAGGACATCCCGGTCTTCCGACTGGGGCAGGCTCCGAAGAGAGTCCATAACAGCGTCCATGCTGTAGGCATTATCATAATCTTCTGTGGTGCGAATACGCCCAACCCTCATTTCAAAAAGCTCTGAAAATTGATTTTCCAAACCGTTTTCTTTCAGGGCTGCCTTTATATTCGGAAGAACCTGCGATGAATCTTCTGCAGTATGATCTTCAAAAGTATAGTCGATTACATGGCCAGAAGACAGGCTATTCGTTCCTGCAATTCCTACGCCCGCACCAAAACAACACAGCGCCGCCAGAATCAGCAGGGAGCTGATGGCCATGGAGGTTGACTGATGAATAACATTCTCCTGAATCTGCCGGAAGGTAAATACATGAAGCTGCTTATTTCCTTTTCCTTTCTTAACAATCAAAGCAATCAGCGCACGCATCCCATAGAAAAGCAGCATCGTACCAACTATGCCCAACAGCAAAGTCAGTCCCATCATACTTACCTTTGTCCATGCAATTCCCTGAATCGCCATGTAGTAAGCCACTGCCAACATCACACTTCCGCATATAGCAGCCAGTCCATAGATAACAGATGGCATTTGCTTTTTGGGGCGGTTCGTTGGCTGGGATAGCAAAGTACCGATCTCCTGGCGGCTGATTCGTCCACTCAAAATCAGAAGTGCCGTCAGCTTAATTGCCAGAAATCCTGCCAGCGTCCATTCAATTGCAGACCAGGATAAAGAAAACTGATGACCGATGATCCCCATGCCTACCAGCTTGGCGGTGACAAGACTGACAATTTCTGAAAGCACCACAGCCACAGGTAAGCCTATGAGCATGGCAAGAATACTGGTCAGGAAATCTTCCGCCAGAAGCATACCAAACAGTTTACTTCTACGCATCCCCAACATTAGATAAACACCAAACTCATGCCGTCTGCGCTCGAACTGATACTTGCAGGCAAAATAGATCAAAAAGAACAGAATACCGAGGGTCATCCCATAAAACGCAGGAATCAGAAGCAGGAGTTTGTCAACTGCGTCACTCTCCATTTTCTGCAAAAAGAGCATCACATCTTGAGTGGAGATGGAAAGAATCATGTAAAAGGCAACAATAGAAATCACCAGGGAGCTGAAAAACAGACCGTTTTCCTTTCGGCTGCGGTGGCTGTTCCGAAGAATGAGATTAGAGAACATTTGCGCTGCCCCCTCCCAGTTGCGCCATCACCTTCAGGATGCGCCCGTAGAACTCCTGCTGGCTTTCGTCTCCACGCCGAAGCTCATGAAAGATCACGCCGTCCTGGATGAACAGAATGCGCTTGCAAAAGCTGGCGGCATTGGAATCATGGGTTACCATCAGGATCGTAGCTTGTTCGTCACGATTCAGGCCGGACAGCTTCTCCATAAGACTTCTTGCGTTCTTAGAATCCAGCGCACCCGTCGGTTCATCGGCAAGGATCATTTGGGGATGTAAGATCAGAGCCCTTGCTGCCGCAACACGCTGACGCTGGCCGCCGGACATCTTGGACGGAAACTTATCCAGAACATCAGTGATTTCCAGATAGTCAGCCAACTGCTTCAGCCGCTGGCTGCTTTCTGCTTCGGATACCCCATGCAAGGAAGTCGGGAGCAGGATGTTTTCCCTGCCAGTCAGGTTGTCCAGCAATTCAAAGTTCTGGAATAGATAACCAACTTTTTTGCCACGGTACTCTGCAAGAGCCTTTCCCTTGAGGGATTGCAGAGTATCGCCTTCCACCTGAATGCTTCCACCTGTGGGTTGAATCACAGTCGCAATACAATTGAGCAGTGTGGATTTACCGGAACCGCTGCTTCCCATAATGCCGAGAAACTCTCCCGGCATCACCTGGAAGGTGATCCCATTCAGTGCCTTTGTTTGACTTGGCACATTGCCATAGATTTTTGTTAAATTTTCAATATTCAAAATGGGTTTCATGTGAATACCTCCTATCATTTGTAATAAAATGATAGCATGGGAACACAGCAAATACCACTTACAGTTGTTGTAAGGATTCAGGATATAAGTGGCGGCTCAAGGGGGACGAGCATATATTTTTGTAAGAGCATCAGGCGACAATGATAAAATATACCGGATCGCCTCCTTGGCAAACCAGTTCGTTTTAATTGTATCCCAATCAGCAAGTCGGATAATCTCTGCTGTGCCGTTCTCAAAATCAACTGAAATTTCGCCCCATTCGCCGTCGCAGTCTGCTTGATATTCGTAGATTGCGGCGGCGATTTTCTTTTTGCGCTTGGTTTTGGTTTTCTGTTTCAGCCGGACAGCATGGAGCGCACCTTCGGCAACCAGCAGTTCTGTCAGTTTGTCCACCGCTTTCCGGTAGGCTCGCTCTGCACCGCTGGCTGTGCTGCCCTCAAACATAATCGCCAATTCTTCAAAAGTGGGGCGGTTCTTCCATGAGCCAACTCGCCCGCAGGTCATACAGATTGCTAACCGTTTTTCGAGCAAGGTCTGTTCCCGGTAATTCAGCTTCTCAAATGCCCGCTGTACCTTTTCTGCTTGTATGCCGTTCCAGAGGATGTCGGTATAGTTCCAGCTATCGTCAAGGGCTATATCCTCGCCTGTTTCCTCGCCGTCCTCGTCCGTTATATAGAACGGCTGCTGGTTGCGGATTCCACGGACAACTTTCAGATATTCTTCCGCAAGAGCAAGGTCGCAGTTATACTTCTTGGAAAACTGGTTGACCGCATCTTTGGTGTTATGGTACAGCCACGCCATTGATCGCACCATTTTGTAATTGGTCAGAGAGGATACCGACCATTTTTCTTCGCCCATGCGGAAACGGAGCATAGAATCCCAGATGAACGGATAGATGTATGTAGCATACTCCGCACCCTTGGCAGGATCATAGTCCATCAGCTTTTGGAGCATTTGCTCCCGGCAGGAGATCTTTATATCCAGAAAACGGTCTGTGTCGTACAGATTGCCGCCGTCCACACTGAGAAAGGTTTTGATGCGCTTGTTAAGTTGCAGTTCGTAGTGGTGGAGAAAGAACGAAAAATATAGCAAATTCTTTTCCCGCAAGGCAGACAGGATATATTCATTCGGACTGTCTACTGTAGGCGGTTCCGGTTCCAGCTGGAAGATGCGCTCTGCAACATAGGGTGGGATGCCATCATCGGATGGATTGACAGCGTGTTTCGGTATGTATCCGGTCATATTCCATGAAAAATCATTCAGCATAGCGCACCTCCTTCCAGTTTAGTAATACTCATAAATATCCCGTGATCAACTAATGGGTTATTTATTACTTTATTTTCTTTAACATACGGTGATAAATAGGTGCATTTGGTGCAGGAGTTGTGATTGGGAGCAGAAGTCCCTCTTTGATAAATTGTTCCACAAAAGCAATCCACCCATCACCGATCACTAATGGATTCTTTCCAAGAACCTGTCCAACAAGCACGCTTTCCTTAAACTCGTCGTCCAGTGTATCCAATTCTCGAAGAATAAATGTATCATACAGAGTTTCTGATACGCTGACCAGTTTGCCGTTTATAACAGCACGAAGAGGAGAATTTTCCTGTTGGAGTTCTCTCCAGCGGTTAGCCAAACTACGAAGGTAATTTGTTGGCAACTTCTTTCCAAGAGATGCCATCCGTCCCAAGTGATAAGGTTCAACTTCTCCCCAACCGTTATACTGGACAATGCATCCATCTGGTCTTGTTTCCCACATTGGAAGCTCCACAATGGTAACATCCAATTTTTCAAAGCCGATTGGTCGTAGTTGTTCCAGAAGCCAATACAATCCGCAAACACATCATCTGGTTCTCGTCCGACCCAAACACGAATCGGCTCTCCGTTTTGTGCTTTTTCCAGTAGTGTAGCATAGTTCTTTCGGGATGTATTGAGAAGTTCAGTTACGATTTCAGATGCCATATCGGGCAGTATGCTTAGTAGCAAAGATAATGCCGACTCACGCTCCAAACAAATTCCTGCTTCGGAGATGTTGCCCACAGACAATGCCAACGGAAGATTAACTATGTCCTTACGATTTCCCTCCAACGGTATAGCATTCTCCCAACCAGAACGCTCCCGTTCTTCTGCTTGATGCTGGAACTTTTCTATTTCTTCTTTTGAAACTGTCCCATCAGAGATAATTACACTGGTTGCTCCGCCTAAAAACCCTTATGTCCAATCGCAACCGCCATAGTCCCTGCGGCACTGTCGCTAAATACTACTTTAACATAACGTTGCTCACCTCTTAGCTAAATTCAAATTCGTTTTTTATTGTGCTTCTTTCTTCAAAGCCGCCTGTCCCATTTCTTTTTCATAATCACCCTTGGCGTAAGCGACATTGCCCAGCGCCCGAAGCATCTTATCTTTCGCCAGTTTTTTCATAACCTCTGCAAGATCAGCGTCCAGAGCGCCACGCTTCACATAGCGGTTTATGGTATTCAGTCGCTTCTCATAAATCTGTTTCAGCGGATGATCGTCCGCAAGTTCCCGCTGTTCTCTGCCTTTCAGGTTACCGATCTGCCGGCAGGTGCGGTGCAGCTTGTCCCCCGGAGCATAACCGCCGCAGTATTTGGTGTGCCTTGCGTTGGTGGTCAGAAACCATTTGCCGCAGATCCGGCATTTTTTCGGTGCATGGCCAACACACAAGCCCTCAAAGAGATCAGAACGGAACATTCCCACAAAGGATACATAGTGCATCCGTTTGACGAGCTTCGCAACTTTTTCGCCGGGACGGATGACGGATACATACTGAACGGAATTGTTCAGGGTAGACATCCAGGCATTGCCCTCCGTGATGGAAAACTCCGGCGGGAAATAATTGCCGAACATTCTGGCAAAGCCCTCTGCGGTGCGGTCAGCTTCGTTGCCGTCTGATTTTTCTGCAAAATCAAGCATGGTCGTTTGGTATTCCCCCAAGGGAGTATGCCAGATGCCCGAAAACTGCGGTATAGCGTTGGAGCATCATCGCATCGGCAAAGTTCTGGATTTCTTCAAATTGCAAAGAATTGGTTGCGGCTTTTATGGCAAACTCCACATATTTCAGCGCATTGTCCACAGTAAAGACTTTTTCAATCCGTTCTCTGTGCTTTGAGATATTCATATAGGAGAACGGCGGTGTTTGACTGAGAATATCAAGCATCGTCAGAGCAGCTTCCGTTGCAATAGGACAGAGTGCAGAAGCATCCTGTCCGGCGTTTAATATTCCAAGCAGCAGATTGATTTTCTCGCATTGCTCGTTCATCTTTGCAATGGTATCCGCAGGAACATTCAGCGCATCACAGGCAAGAGCGCCGACAGGAAGTGTTTTTCCCTCATATATGACCGTATCCTGCCAAAAATCCAATGTCATCAGTTCTTGGTTCATGCTTGCCCTCCTGTCCTGTTTTTTCATTTGTCTTAATTCTATCATGCTAATGTAAAGAAATCTACATCTATCCATAAGTTGTCCTGTTTTTTGAAACGAGGTTGTCCTCCGATTAGCCTGTTTTTTGAAAAATCCGGCATAACCATAGTAGAAAGAGCGAAACACCTGCCAATCACGGCGGGTGTTTCGTACTTTCTGAATACTATGAACGGAGGTTTTCTATGACGATTTATGAAACCATCAAGGCGGCAATCAGCGTGAAGCAAGCCGCCGAACACTACGGGCTGAAAGCCAGCCGCAACGGTATGGCTTGCTGCCCGTTCCACAATGACAGGCATCCGAGCATGAAGCTGAATGAGGATTATTTCTTCTGCTTCGGCTGCGGAGTCAAGGGGGATGTGATCGACTTCGTGGCAAGGTCGTTCGATCTGAGCAGCTATGAAGCGGCGCAAAAGCTGGCTGCGGACTTTGGGCTTGACCCAAAACCGCCCACTGCCGCAGCTATGGTCAAGCCGAAGCATCCTTATATCCGTCAGTTCCGGGAGGATGAAATGCTGTGCTTCCGGGTACTGACGGATTATCTGCATCTGCTGGAAGATTGGAAAGTACGATACGCACCCAAGACACCGGAAGATGCTCTGGATGACCGTTTTGTGGAAGCCTGCCAGATGCACTGCTATATCGAATATATGGCAGATGTGCTGACGGTGGGTGATCTGGAAGAACGGGTGGCATTGGTGGACAAGCTGATGCAGGACGACAAAATTGCTTTTCTGCAAGAGTATACCGCACGAAAGAAAAAGGAGGTGGCGCACCGTGGCGAAGAACCGGAAAACGCCTAATATGAATTTGCCTGTCTGGTTTGACGGGCAGAACATCAACGAAGCTCTGTTTTGTGAAGAATTTCTGCATGAGCGCAGAATCATCTTCGCAAACGGAGCTTTTTTCACGCCCGATGGTCGAGTGACGGATGACCTTCCTCTGCGTGGGGAGATTTACGACAAGCTGAAATTTTGTGCCGTGAACAACATCCCACGGAAGATCACCAACATTCTGGAAGTGCTGAAACTGGAAGCGCAGGTGTCTGACTTTAAGGGCAACGGCGGTGAGGGCAAATCCCAAATCGGTGCGGTGCTGTCCACCATCTTCGGCACGAATATGAAAGACGGCAGCATCGGGAAGATTTCTGAAAACCGTTTTGCCCGTGCCGATCTGGAACACATCCTGCTGTGCGTGGATGATGATATGCGGATGGAAGCCCTGCGTCAGACCAACTATGTAAAATCCATCGTGACTGCACAGGGCAAAATGGACTTGGAACGCAAGGGCAAGCAGAGTTATCAGGGCTGGATGTTTGCCCGGTTGCTGGCATTCAGCAATGGTGATCTGCAAGCCCTGTATGACCGCAGCGACGGCTTTTACCGCAGACAGCTTGTACTGACTACCAAGGAAAAGCCCGTGGGCAGAGCCGACGATCCCGACCTTGCTGAGAAGATGAAAGCCGAAGCTGAGGGCATCTTCCTGTGGGCGTTCGAAGGATTGCAGCGGCTCGTTGCCAACAACTTTAAGTTTTCGGAGAGTGACCGCATCCGGGAAAACCGGGAAGCGGTCAAGCGTGACAATAATAATATCTTTGATTTCATGGAATCGGAGGGATACATCCGGTGCAAAGCGGATGCGTCCATCAGCTCCAAGGATTTCTATGAAATCTACCGGATGTGGTGCGAAGAAAATTCCCTTGCACCGCTGAAAGCCCGCAGCTTCAGCGACGCCATGATTGCCAATGCCGGGAGATTCAATCTGGAACATTGCAACAACATCACCAACTCTGCCGGACGGCGGGTGTGGGGATTTATGGGTGTGGAAGCTGTGGCAAGACCTCATATAAATGGGTTTTACGATGTTTCGTCATGTACGTACGTACCGGAGGAATGGCGGGATTGATTTTGCCAGTCATGCTCTGTACGTATGTACGCAGCATTTACCCCTGTTTTCTCCCATTATAGGAAACAACGGCTTTCAGAGACAACCTGTTTTCGGGTATTGAAAATCAATGGCAATGGAAACAGCAAAGTTTTTGACCGCAGGACGAAGCTATTTCACGAAATCGTGCTTCTCTGAACCGTGTACCCTGTTCACGGAACAATAGATGTTTTCATTTTTCCAGACCAAATCACACGAAACAGTAAAGCGGGATATGGTCATATATGGACAGGACATCACAAGCAAAATTCTGAACGGATTTCAGAGATTGCAGATTTTTCACTGTTCGGTGTATCTGCTCCGTTTTGGGGTGCAGAGATTGTACCGAACCACAAACAGAATTATGGAGGATTTTTTCAATATGAATGTACGCAATGAAATCAAGGCACAGATCATCCGTGCTGGGATGACCATGCAGGAAGTTGTTGACCTGCTCTCGGACGAGTACGGATGGAGCGACAGCGTTTCCAACCTGTCCGCAAAATTACAGCGGGAAAGCATCCGATACAAGGAAGTATTGGAGCTTGCCGATGTGCTGGGATGCGACATGGTATGGCAGCAAAGACGGGAGAAGTGATGCCGGCAACAGCCCCTCGCATCTCTCCGTCCCCATAGGCACACCGCAGTGCTGCCTATGGATGGCAGTGAAAACGCTGCCAACGTCTGCAAGAAACGTTCCGCAGAACAGCTTCATGCAGACGGGCTGACCATGGGAAAAGTTGCAGACATTTTGCCTTGGTCAGCAGAGGTCACCGCAGTGACCGCACACCCCCTCGGGAGAGCCCACGGCACTTTGCAGCCAGAATGGATGAAAGTGTTATAGTGGGTTATTACACTTCCGCAGAAGTGCATCCCCGCAGCCCCGCCCGTCTGCTACTCTCGAAAGAAAGGAAAAACCTATGGCAAGAAACGATGGAATTGACCGCACCTTTGCCCGTAACCAGGACTTGCCCACCCTCGATGATGTAGCGAAGGTTCAGGAGCATAACGAACGAGAAAAGGACAGCTACTCCAACCAGGATATTGATACCACCCAGACCTACCGGAATATTCACTTCAAAGCACCCACCGACAGCTATGCCGCCATGTTCGATCAGTTGATTGCCGATGGCGTTATCTCTACCCGTGGTCTGAAAGCCGATGCGGTGAAATATGGGGAGCTGCTGTTTGATGTAAACTCTGCCTACTTCCACAACCACGGCGGCTATGAATATGCCAAACAGTTCTATGCCGATGCCTACAAAGCCGCCGTGGAGATTGTGGGCGGCGAGCAGTATATCCTCTCCGCTGTGATGCACGCCGATGAGCGCAACCGGGCAATGTCCGAAGCCCTGGGCGAGGATGTGTACCACTACCACCTCCATGTGGTTTATATCCCGGTGGTGGAAAAGCAAATCCTGTGGTCGAAGCGGTGCAAGGATGAATTCCTCCGGGGAACGGTAAAAGAAACGATCACACAGGTCAGCCGCAGTAAGAAATGGGAATCCAAACCCGTTCTCAATGAAGATGGCAATCCGATGTTGAACGCAAAAGGGAAAAAAGATTTTGAAGTCGTCCTACAGTGTGCTGCAGGATGATTTTAATTTCATGCGAGCCGCCGGATATACCGATGTGGAGCGTGGAGAGCGTGGCAGTACCGAGGAACATCTGACGGTGACACAGTTCAAGGTACAGGCCGAACAGCAGCGTTTGGAAACTGTGACCGGACAGGTGGACACAGGCCGAGCAGAGCTTAGCGGATGCCAAAGCTGCCACGGAGAAGCAGAAAAAGAAACTGGAAGCTCTGAAAAAGGAAACTCAGGCTGCTAAGTCTGTTGCTATGACTGCACATGAGATTGAGTCGATGGGCAAGAAAAATCCCATTACGGGAAATGTTACCATGACGGCGGATGAGTGCCGCACGCTAAAGGATTATGCGGTCAGCAGCTTTGCGGAAAAGTCTGAGAAGCTGAAATACAAGCAGAAATTCGAGCAGGCAGATAAAAACGCAAAGATATGGAAAGACCGTTTTGAAAAACTGAACAAAGACTATGAGGAGCTGAAACAAAAAGCCCAGCCTTTCCTGGATGCGATTGAATGAAATTAACAAGATGATTATGGAAGATGCCCCGATGGAAGAAATCAACGATGCCATCGGCTATATTGATATTTGCTCCTGCTTCGATCCGATTTTTGAGCCGCCTATTGATTTTCTGGAAGAATGCCGCAAGCGTTGGGAAGCGGCACAGTCCTCTTTCTGCAAAACCATTGAGTGCAAGATCGGAAACACATGGTATGTGATTGAAACGGAGTGTGATGGAAATGAGCCACTTACCGACAAGGTAAAACGGCTCATTTTTTCTGACAAGGGGGTGATTTGTTAATGACTGCGACACAAAAGCATGATATAATTCCAATATGCACAACGGTACTGTCGGCTGACCAACCACCGAAGGAGGATATTATGTTGGATCAGCAGAAAATTACCATTCTCTATTGCCGTCTGAGCAACGAGGATGCCCAGGAAGGCGAGAGTAACAGTATCGCAAATCAGAGAGAGTATTTAACCCGATATGCCCGTGACCACGGGTATACAAACCTGAAAATTCTGGTGGATGACGGTTATACGGGGACGAACTTCAATCGTCCCGGTGTGCAGGAAGGCTTTGAGCTTGTCAAGCAGGGGCTTGTGGGCTGCTGGCTGGTCAAAGACCTCAGCCGCTTTGGTCGTGACTATCTGACTGTTGGACAATATACGGATATTATCTTTCCGAGTTATGATGTCCGCTTTATCGCTATAAATGATGGCGTAGACAGCAACCGGGGAGACAGCGAGGGCTTCGCCGCAATTCGTAATCTGTTCAACGAGTGGTATCCCCGTGATACCAGCAAGAAAGTCCGTGTCAGTTTGCGGCAGAGAGGAACCAGTGGGAAGCACATGGGCAAACCGCCCTACGGATACCGCTGTGACCCGGAGGACAAGGATCACTGGATTCTGGATGAAGAAGCGGCTCCGGTAGTCAAGCTCATCTTCGACCTTTGCATTGACGGCAAAGGCCCGGAGCAGATTGCAAGGATTCTGGAAGAAAAGCAGATTATGACCGTAAAGGCACTCTATGCCAAGCGAAAGAAAAAAAAAGCCGATGCCGGAAAGACCGTACCACTGGGGCAACCAGTCCATTGCAGGGATTTTGGAACGGCAGGAGTACACCGGCTGCACCTGCAATTTCAAGACCTATTCCAAGTCCTACAAGCTGAAAAAGCGGATTCCCAATGAGCCGGAGAATATGTTTTATCTGCCGGACACACAGGAAGCGATTGTATCTCAGGCACAGTTTGACAGGGTGCAGGAACTGAGGAAAAACAAACGCCGCCCCGCAAAAGCGGAACGGCAGGGATTCTTCTCCGGGCTTCTGTTCTGTGCCGATTGCGGCGGCAAGCTCCATTTCGCCACCAGCAAGAGCTTCGACGGCAAGCAGGACCACTATGTCTGCAATCATTACAAAAGCAACCGTGGTACTTGCACCGCCCACTATATCCGTGAAGATACGCTTCGTGAAATCGTTCTGGAACGCATCCGGGCAGTCAATGAGTATATCCGAAGCGATGTGGACGGTTTTCAGGAGGAATGGCTGCAATGCCGCAGGACTGACCAGGAGCGCAGCATCCGGGATGACAAAAAGAGCTATAATGCCAGTAGGCAAAAAAGATAATGCTATTCCATAGTGAACAGCAACGAAAACCCTCGGAGTGCCATCCGAGGGTTTTTCTATTCCTAATTCTTGTGTGGAAAGGTTTGAATCCACAGGCTAGTTACCGGCTATTTGTCGCCATCTAACCATTTGATGATGTAGTGGCAAACTACACCAGCCGCAACAGCGACAATAAAAGATAATGCTAAATCCATGGTGAACACCTCCGTTCTGTACCAGTATAGGAGGCGGTAACATTGCTAGTATATCATATGTTGCTTTGTGGTTCTATAATTTTGTGTCCTATATATAGTTTTTATCTTAATGAAAAATTAAACTTAATTAAGAAGTCTAAATCTACTGTAACCAGGCCGGATATGATAGACTATGAGTTGTGTAAAATACAATTCATGGAGGAAAAAATGAGTAGAATATACAACGCCCTGATCGAACTTGTTGCAGCAGCAGTTTTTATAATTCCGCTTTGGGGTATATATGAGAAGTTTTTTCTTTCAGAGCTGGAAACGAACGATGGTTTATATGATATTTGGATTTTATCTGCCAGTAGTACTAGCATTAGTACGGAGTTTACAGTGAATCTGATTCCATTTATTTATATGTTGTCAGATTTTGTTAATGCGTGTTTGAACGTACTCTTGTTCGTTCCGTTTGGTTTCTTTTTTTACCAATGTTATGGAAAGAGTTCAGAAGTATAAAACGTGTTGCCCCTGGCAGGAATCGTTGCAACGTTTTTTATTGAAATTTCTCAACTTTTTACTGGCAGAGCAACTGATATAGATGATATCATTACAAATAACATCGGTACTTTGATCGGCTACTTTACTGTGCGTTTTGTAACCGAAAACTTTACAAAGCGAACTTTATCAGATTCAAAAATTAATGATTTTTATTTGATCTGTGGTTCAGTAGGTGTTATTATGTTTTTCTTACAGCCATTTGTCTCAAGATGGTTATGGGGAATACTTTTATGATAAGCCCGGATATCAGTTTCAATAAGGAGTGAGCGAACATGACATTACAGCAATTAACCTATTTAGTTACGGTTGCGGATTGTGGGAATATTACGGAGGCTGCAGAAAAGCTTTTTATTTCACAGCCGTCGCTTAGTGCAGCAATTCATAATCTTGAAAAAGAGATGGGAGTGACTGCATTTACAAGGTCTAACAAAGGCGTTACTGTTACAAGAGAAGGCGAAGAGCTATTGTCCTTTGCAAGGATGCTTCTAGAGCAGGCTGACAATATGAAAGAACATTTTGGAAATGGAGAGAGAAGAACACCAAAGTTTTCTGTGTCTTGCCAGCATTATTCGTTTGCGGTAAATGCTTTTGTTGATCTGATCAAAGAATATGATGCAGACCAGTATAGTTTTATTATAAGAGAGACACAGACGGGCGAGATCATTGAAGATGTGGCAAGCGGAAAAAAGTGAGATTGGGGTTCTTTATCTTTCGGAACACAATGAAGATGTGATTCTGAAGCTGATAAAGAATAATCAGTTGAAATTTGAGGAAATGTTTGTCGCAGAACCGCATGTATTTATCTGTAAAGATCATCCACGGGCAGAAAAAGAAATGATTTCCATGGAAGATTTACGACCATATCCATATCTTGTCTATGAGCAGGGAAATAATAATTCGTTTTATTTTTCAGAGGAATTTATAAGCATGCTTGATTTCCCGAAGAGTATACAGGTGAGAGACAGGGCGACCTTATTTAACCCTGGTGATCGGATTAAACGGATTCACAGTAAGCAGTGGTGTGATCGATCAGAAATTAAATGGAAGCAGTATTATAGCGAAGCCATTAGATGTTGATAAAACGATGAGGATCGGTATTATTAAAAAGAAAAATATTGTTTTCAGTCGTTATGCGTCTTATCATGTAGATGCGCTGAAAAAGCATTCGTAAAAAATAAAGAGCGGGGATTTCGTCATAATGAAATCCCTGCTCCTTCTTTTTACTAGCAGAAGAATTCTTTTTGCAGCTCTTACCAGATACTCAGTATCTTTCACACCTGCAGTCTCATAAGGGGAATGCATTGCCAACTGCGGAAGTCCAATGTCAACGGTATTGAGCGCAACCTGAGTGTTGGAAATATTTCCAAGGGTAGAGCCACCGGCCATATCAGAACGGTTTGTGAATGTCTGAACCGGAACATCTGCCCGCTTACATAGGTCGCGGAACATGGCAGCAGATACGGCGTCCGTACAGTACTTCTGGTTTGCATTGAATTTCAACACGATTCCTTCGTTCAGGTAAGGACGGTTTGTCGGATCTGCTTTCTCTGTATAGTTTGGATGAACCGCATGAGCATTATCCGCAGAGATCATAAAACTGTCTGCAAGATGAACACGATAATCTTCTCCATCATATCCAAGTGCTTCGTGAACACGGATCAGTGTGTCAAAAAGGAATGTGGATGCGGCGCCCTGTTTCGTACCGCTTCCAACTTCTTCATTATCCAGAACACAGTGTACAGCCATACAGTCTCTCTTCTCACCGGAAAGAAAACCTTGAAGTGATGCGAAGGCACACTGCAGGTCATCAAGTCTGCCGCTGGAAATGAACTCTTTGGAAGCCCCCAGATGGAACCTTCCTGTCGGTTATAAAGGAATAGATCATGTCCAAGGATTTCATCTTTTTCTACCCCGGCAGCTCCAGCAATCTGTTCCATAAAAGTTCCTTTAGGAGAACCACAGCCATAAAGTGGGAGAAGATCTTTCTGTGCGTTGTAGTTGTAACCACTATTGATCTCACGGTTCATGTGAATCGCGAGATTCGGGATCATAACAAGATCCCGGTCAATATTGACGAGTTTGCTCGTAAATTGTCCGTTTGTCTTATCTTTTATTATAACGCGTCCGGCAACAGAGAGCGGACGGTCAAACCAGGGTGCACAGAGCATGCCACCATATTTTTCTACATTTAATTTCACATAATGTTTTTCCACTTCGATCTCCGGATTCTCTTTGATCTTAAAGGTCGGAGAATCACTATGACTTGTCAGAATGTGCATCTTGTCAATACCATTTTCCGGAATTGTAAACGCAATCAGGGAAGAGTCATTTCGTGTAACAAAATAGTGTTTGCCGCATTCTATATTCCAACGCTGATTTTCCTTTAGTTCAGTAAAATCAACTGCAAGAAGCTCTGATCTCATCTGTTGAACTCCATGAAACGCTGTGGGACTCTTTTGAAGAAATTTTAATAGTTCTTGAGAAACTGAATTGTTCATAGATATTTCCTTCTTTCAAATTGTTTTAAAAATCTTTTTTTGCTGATATATTTACTTTTTAGGATAGGGCAAATCAGAGAGAAATACAAGGCGGAAAAGCATAATAAAAACTTTTTATTTAAGAAGAATTTCACAACATACTGTTTTAAAATGTGCTATAATCTAATTTGGAATGTCAGAGATTCCATTGGAGGAGTACGAATGAAAAAAAATATCTTTGAAAATAAAATTAACACTAAAATATACAGGGTGCATATTCGTGGCAACAGGCATTGCGTTGTTTCTTGCTACAGTGATAAGTGGAACAGATGCGCAGTCAGCAAAAGCGATGGCGAAGGTGGTACTTCCAATCGTTTTCATCGCATCTCTTGCAATTGGATACTTTCTGGTAAGAGAGGTTCTGAAACGGACTGCAGATATGGCAGAGTCAGCGGCGGAAATCTGTAGAACAAAAAGATTTCTCCAGACAGTTGGAACTGGAAGAATCTGATGCGGAATTGGAGAGACTGCAGCTGACATTGAATGAATTACTTGAGGATGTGCGCGAGGAGGGACATTTTGCAGAAAATGTTGTACAGGAGATGTGGATGCCGGTCAGTGTGATCCTTACACGAAGCGCATGGTGCCTTGGCGACTGGCGACTGTCCCAGCGTCAGCGCTGGCAGATTGAACTGGTGCAGAAGAAGGCACAGATTCTTTCAGATTTTATTCAGGAAGTCTCATTTTTTGCAAAGGCAGATCAGGGATGCCAGCCGGCTTATAAAAAACGCATGAATATCAGTGAACTGACAACAGGAATTATAGAAGGTCAGATCAGCAGACTTCAGGAAGCAGATGAACCGGTGCAGATAGAATATGAGATTGAACCGGAGATTTACGCAGAAGTGGATGAGAACTGTTATCGGAAGATGCTGTTAAATCTGCTGGAGAATTCCATTGATTATAGCCGGGAGATTGGACTGATCAAAGTTGTTGTTGAAAGCAAAGGCAGTGAATTTACCTGTAAGATTGCAGATGCGGGAATTGGAATTTCGGAGACGGATCTGCCGCACGTATGGGATCGGTTTTTCAGAGGAGATCCTTTAGGTGCTGGAGAAGGTCATTTTGGACTGGGACTTTCTGTTGTAAAATGGATTGCTGAAGTACACGATGGATGGGTGGATGCAGAAAGTATCCTGGGATCCGGAAGCTGCTTTACAGTGGGGATGCCGTGCGAACCGAAGCCAGAGGCAGAAGAAGTGTCAGAGGAAGAGAAGACAGTTGATGCGCTGTTAGAAGGAATTGATGGAGCGGACGAAACAGAAGAGGAGACGGATGCAGATCTGACTACAGAAGCAGAAGGAGCAGTTGCGACAGATGCAACTACAGAAGAAGCTGAGACAGAAGTAACATCTGAAATAAATGAAACGGCTGAGACAGAAGGAGTTACAGAAATAAATGCGGCGACTGAAACAGAGGCAGTGACCGAAAACAGAGATAGCTCAGAAGAGTCCGAAGCTTTGGGTGAGACAATCGCGATGCCTGTGATTACAGAGGACACAGAGGAACAGTCATCAGAGAATTTTGTGCCGGATGCAGAGAAAGATGAAACCGATGTAAAGGGTGAAAATTCGTTTAGGAAAATCAAAATTTGTTTATCAAAAATCAAAAGCTTTTCTTGAGGAAGAAGATGACGAAGAAGATGACGAAGAAGATTCAGACGAAGACGAAGAAGCTTCAAATGAATGCGAAGTGATTCCATTTAAAAGCAAAGAGGATTCAGATGAAAAATAAAGAGGAGGACTTCTGACGTGAAAGACGTAGCAACAATGAAGGTGGAATTAAAGAAACTTATTGATACAGCTGCAGGAAGAATTCCGGCAGATCTGGTGATTAAAAATTGTAAGATTGTAAACGTATTTTCAGGAAAGATCCAGGAAGGAGACATTGCATTTTCAGGTAATCAGATTGCAGGTATCGGTGAGTATGAAGGCGTGAAAGTGATTGATGCAGAAGGAAGATATGCAGCGCCAGGATTTATCGACAGCCACATCCATATTGAATCTTCTTATGTAAGTCCTGAAGAGATTGGACGCCTGTTAGTTCCACATGGAGGAACAACAATTATGGCAGACCCACATGAGATCGTAAATGTATGTGGAATCGCTGGTCTGGACTATATGATGAAAGCAGCTGAGAACACAGTGCTTGATGTGAAATATGAGCTGCCATCCTGTGTACCGGCTACACCATTCGAGCATTCAGGTGCGGTGATCGATGCAGAAGCAATGAAAGAGCCGATCACAAGAGAAGGAATTGCTGGACTTGGTGAATTCATTCCCGGGCGTGATCAATGCGGCAGACAGTGATCTGGATAAGATCATTGTAGCAAAACAGGAAGGAAAATTTATTGATGGACATGGACACGGAATCACAGGAAAAGAGCTGAATGCATATGCCGCTGCAAGAATCGCAGCAGATCATGAATGTTCTACAGTAGAAGAGATGAATGACCGTCTGGAAAGAGGAATGTACATTCTTCTCCGCCGGGTTCTGCATGTCACAATCTTCGCACACTGATCAAGGGAATGACAGCAGAGAACAGCAGAAGATGCCTGCTCTGTTCTGATGACCGTCAGCCGAAGACAATCCTTCACGAAGGAGATCTTGATAATCATCGGCGTATCTTTGTAGAGGAAGGTCTTGATCCTGTGACAGCAATTCGTATGGCAACACTTAACGCAGCAGAATGCTTTGACCTGAAAGACAGAGGAGCAATTGCACCGGGATACCGTGGGGATGTTGTTCTTCTGGATGATCTGAAAGATTTCCATGTAAACCGTGTATTTATAGAAGGTGCCCTGGTAGCAGAAGAAGGAAAATATCTGCCAGAGATCAAAAAATGTGATATCTCTTCTGTTAAGGGAAGTGTGATCGTAAAAGATTTCTCCAAAGAGAAATTTAAAATGAATTTGAAATCAAACAAAGTAAATGTAATCAAGATTCTTCCGGGTGGAGTTGTAACAGCGAAAGATACAGCAGAGATTGAGTTGGATGCAAATGGAGAGTTCGTAAGAAATCCAGGAGTTGATCTTGTAAAAGTAGCTGTTGTTGAGCGTCATCAGGGAACAGGAAATGTAGCTTGTGGATTCCTGAAAGGATACGGAATCAAGGAAGGTGCGGTAGCACTTTCAGTGGCTCACGATTCTCATAACATCATTGTTGTTGGAGTTAATGATGAAGAGATGGAATTTGCCGTGAACAGTCTGATCGAGCAGGAAGGTGGTATTGTTCTTGTGAAGGAAGGAAAAGTGATCGAGAGCATGCCAATGCCGATTGCCGGACTGATGAGTGATCAGAGTGGTGAGTGGGTAGATCAGAAACTGACAGATATTCACGAGAAAGCATATGAAGAACTTGGAATCTGTGGAGATGTTGAGCCGGTAATGACACTGTGCTTTATGTCACTTGCAGTAATTCCGGAGATTAAGCTGACAGATATGGGATTGTTTGATGTGACAACATTTTCATTCATTCCTGTAGAAGTTGAATAATGAAGTTAAAAATCAAAGAAAACACCATTGACGTACTGCATGTATTTTGCTATACTTTAATAGTTAAATAAATACGGCGCAGTAGCCAAGCGGTAAGGCGTGGGTCTGCAACACCCTGATTCACCGGTTCAAATCCGGTCTGCGCCTCTGAAGAACCTGAAACTGATTTGTTTCAGGTTCTTTTTTTTGAGCACCTACGCCAACAATCTCAGAGATAGAAAAAAACTCATGTGAGTTCGTTAGAAGAGATTCACATGAGTTTTTCTTTAAAACAGTCCTTATTTATTTTCCCAGTTCTTTTTATAAATCAGATACAGCGGAAGTCCGACAAAGATCATACCACCGAGCATATTTCCAAGTGTAACCGGAATAAAGTTTGCAAGGCTGTGAAGTGGTGTCAGTGTCGCAATCTGTTCAGCTGTAATTCCGTAAGCTTCTTCTGCTTTCGCAACGTAAGCCGGATTAAGTGAAGCAAGGATACCGGCCGGGATATAGAACATATTGGCAACGCAGTGTTCGAATCCGCCGACTACGAAGGCACAGATCCGGAAGAAAATTGCCCATACCTTACCGGCAATATCTCTTGCAGAAGTAGCCATCAGTACTGCAAGACATACCAGAATGTTACATAAGATTCCGGAAGTGATTCCCTGCAGTGGTGAAATTGCGATCTTTCCAACAGCAACTTTGATTGTATAAGCACCGAGAAGCCCACCTGAGTAGTTTAGGTTTCCACTGTATACAATGAGCAGATCCACGCAAAGAGCACCGATCAGGTTGAAAAATACGATGAAAAGATCTCGGAATAATCCGCCCCATGTGACACGCTTGTCAAATACATCCATGATGATCAGACAGTTTCCGGTGAAAAGTTCGCCGCCGAGAAATACGATGAGCATCAGTCCGACAGGGAAGATACATCCGGCAAGAGCTCTTGCTACGCCAACATTTTCTACTGCGTGTGCTGCTGTGCTGCTTGTAGCACCGCCGAAAGCAATAAAGGCGCCGGCCATAATTCCAAGCAGAATCATTTTTCCAAGAGGAAGCACCGTTTTGTTCTCGCAGGCCTTGATACTCAGATCAATGACTTCTGCGGGAGTGTTAAAATGATTGTCCATGATATAACTCCTTATTCTTTTGTAATTCGGCAGCTCTCCTGCTGTGAATGGTAACACAGTAAGAGAACTGCCGTTGTTATATTGCTATTCGTCAAGAATTTAACGAGAATATTTTATACTAGAAAATATTGGATTTCAAGAGTGGAAAGGCATGTTTATATATAGATACAAAATTCGGGATTTTTATTGCTTTAGGACAGTTATTTGTACGGTTTATAAGCATCCGTAAGCAATAGTAATTATGCAAAATATGTTTATAAAGTTATTCACCTGGAAAATTTTAGAAAAATATTGTTTTGTGTAGAAAAAAAGATATCCTCATTTTATCAACAAAAAGATGAGTTACGAACAAAAAACACATTGAAATTTCAAGTGCATCAAATTATTCTATATCTACTTCTGGCCGGGAATAAAAACAGAAGGAGAAACACTATCGGATATCTTTTTTTCCAGGGGAGCGTAGTGCATGTTGTTCGGCTGATATGTTATTAAGACAGTATAAAAGAGTAAGAAGAGAATTAGGAAAAAAGTTTCATTATCGAGACATAAAAAAAAGTATATACGATAGTTCTATTTGAAAAAAGTAATAGTGTTTTCAAGAGTTTTTCAAAGGACATTTATATTCATCGGTTTCAGCAACAAAGTGATTCAGGAATAGAACTGAACCTTTTACAGGAGTACACGTTTATTTGCCTTGCCATTTTTGATGACATCATTCACAATGAAGGCAGAAATGCAGGAGACGAAAGCGGAGAAAGAATCGCTGGAGACAGAGATGCAGAGAACAAAAGATGAGATGGAAGCTGAAAGAAAACGTGCTGAGGAGGCGGAAAAGGAACTGATCCGGTTGAGGGCAGAACTGGAAAAACTGAGAAAATAGATGAAATACATAGTGATATCAGTTGTTTCTTATTTACTCTGCGCTCCCTGGAGTGTTATAATAACTGTTAAGACTGCCGGGAGGCATCTGTTTGAAGATTTTGATAATAGAAAAAGATAGAAGAATTATTTGAAGGAGTAAATGGTATGGAACTGACAACAATTCGTGAGTTATTTAAGAACAGAGAGGCATATCTGGACAAAGAGGTAACAGTTGGGGGCTGGATTCGAAGCATTCGAGATTCTAAGACATTCGGATTTATCGTATTGAATGATGGATCTTATTTTGATACATTACAGATCGTATATCACGATAACATGGAGAATTTCGCAGAGGTTTCCAAGCTGAACGTTGGAGCGGCCATCATTGTTAAGGGAACGCTGGTAGCAACACCACAGGCTAAGCAGCCATTTGAGATCCAGGCAGAAGAGGTTGTGATCGAAGGAGCATCCGCACCGGATTATCCACTGCAGAAGAAGCGTCACAGCTTTGAGTATCTTAGAACAATTTCTCATCTCCGTCCGAGAACAAACACATTCCAGGCTGTATTTAGAGTTCGTTCTCTGGCAGCATATGCGATTCACCAGTTCTTCCAGGACAGAGGATTTGTATATGTGCACACTCCGCTGATCACAGGAAGTGACTGTGAGGGTGCAGGAGAGATGTTCCGTGTTACAACACTGGATATGGATAATGTTCCAAAGAATGAGGATGGAACTGTAGATTATACACAGGATTTCTTTGGAAAAGAGACAAGCCTTACAGTAAGTGGTCAGCAACGGAGAGACTTATGCACAGGCATTCCGTAATATTTATACATTTGGACCGACATTCCGCGCAGAGAACTCTAACACAACAAGACATGCAGCAGAGTTCTGGATGATCGAGCCGGAGATCGCATTTGCAGATCTTGAAGATGATATGGAACTGGCTGAGGCTATGTTGAAGTATGTGATCAACTATGTACTTGAGAATGCACCGGAAGAGATGAACTTCTTCAACTCTTTCGTTGATAAAGGACTTCTTGACAGACTTCATAATGTAGTGAACTCTGACTTTGCGCGTGTAACATATACAGAGGCAGTAGAGATCCTTGAGAAGAACAATGATAAGTTTGATTATAAAGTATCCTGGGGATGCGACCTTCAGACAGAGCATGAGCGCTATCTGACAGAGCAGGTATACAAACGTCCTGTATTCGTTACAGATTATCCGAAGGAAATCAAAGCTTTCTATATGAAGATGAACGAAGATGGTAAGACAGTAGCAGCTGTAGACTGTCTTGTACCGGGAATCGGAGAGATCATCGGCGGAAGCCAGAGAGAGGATGATTATGACAAGCTTCTTGGAAGAATGAAAGAACTTGGACTTAAGGAAGAAGATTATGGATTCTACCTTGATCTGAGAAAATATGGTTCTACAAGACATGCAGGATTCGGACTTGGATTCGAGAGATGCGTAATGTATCTGACAGGAATGTCCAATATCCGTGACGTCATTCCATTCCCAAGAACAGTAAACAACTGCGAACTGTAATAATGTAAAGAAGTTTTAGAGTGTTATTCACACATGAACAGTAAAGTGTGTGGATAACACTCTTTTTTTCTATATCGAATGTGGAAAACCAGTCCGGTTTATCGTTTGAAGTGAAAGACTGCAAAGAATAAGAAAGTTATAGATAACTAACTCTGGTTTTAACATTATTTAAAAAGGGATTTTAATAAAATTTTCGCTATTTAACATAGATTTAACATAACTTCACAGAGTTTTTTATAAAGCCATGATAATCTCGGATATGTAAAGAAAGAAAAAAGCACTGCGTTTGAAAAACAGATGCAAGACAGTGATTTGTAATTGAAAACAGACATGAGAGAGGATCTGGAGGAAGAAAAATGAAGGAAAACATACAGATTGTTTTCGGGCTGCTTGGTGGCCTGGCGGTTTTTATCTATGGAATGAATATGATGAGTGAATGTCTTCAGAAAGCGGCAGGAGAAAAAATGAAGAAAATCCTGTCACTTTTAACGAGAAATCCTGTAATGGGAGCACTTGCGGGAATGCTTGTTACAGCCGTACTGCAAAGTTCAAGTGCAACGACGGTTATGGCGATTGGTTTTGTAAGTGCAGGACTGATGACACTGCCACAGGCAATTTCTATTATTTTTGGTGCCAATATCGGTACAACAATGACAGCACAGCTGATTGCATTTAAGTTAAGTGACTACATTTATGCAATCATTTTTATTGGATTTATTGTATATTTTATTTCTAAATCAGAACGTGTAAAAAATATTGGTATGACGATTTTTGCGTTCGGTTTACTGTTCCTTGGAATTGAGACGATGGGAACAGTTATGAAACCATTAGCATCAAGCCCTATTTTCACAGAACTGATCGGCAAAGTGGCAGACATTCCGATTCTTGGAGTTGCTGTTGGTGCATTAATGACTCTTGTAGTACAGAGTTCCAGTGCTACAATCGCAGTGCTCCAGAATTTTGCGGCTCAGCCGGGAGCTGATGGAGTGACAAGTATCATCGGTCTTGCAGGTGCGATCCCGATTCTTTTTGGTGATAACATCGGAACGACGATTACAGCACTTCTCGCAAGTATTGGTCAGCCAAAGGATGCGAAGAGAACAGCACTTGCACACTGCATTTTTCAACATTTCCGGATGTTTTCTGTTTATCTGGTTTGTAAAACCACTGGCAGCGTTTATCCAGTATATTTCCCCTAAGGGACCGGAGATTGAAGTGATTTCAAGACAGATTGCGAATACGCATACATTTTTCAACCTTGTGATGACGCTGATCTGGGTACCGCTTGTTGGAGTTATGGTGAAAATCGTAATGCGTCTGATCCCGGACGGAGAAGTGAAAGAAGTCAATGCAGTGCAGCCAAAATTTCTTGATAACAAACTGATCAGTCAGCCGACAGTTGCATTACAGCTTGCAGTAAGAGAATTGATGAATTGCGGAGAGCAGGTAGGCGTGATGCTGAAAAAAAGGCAGCAGAAAAGATTGATAGTGGAGATGGTGCTTCTGTTGAAGAATTTGTAAAAAAGCAGAGAAGTGACAGCTGAACTTACAGGAAAAATCACAGATTATCTTGCAGAAATGGCAGCGGCTGGGGTTATGACAGAGCAGCAGGCAGCAAGAGCCGCAGAGCTTCAGTATGTATTGATCGATATTGACAGAATCAGTGAACTTACGAAAAATGTCGCTGTTTCCATGCAGACAGAAAAGCTTGTGAAAAAGGACAAGAAGAGTGCAAAAAGAAGTTCTCACAAGAAGCATCAAAGGATATACAGAAGAGCATGGAACTTGTCAGTGAAATGTACAACATGGTCATGAAAATGGTTAATAACGAAGAGGCAAATGAGGCTGAAAATCTTGTCAAGATGAAAGAAAAGATTCGTAAGATGGATGGCGATATTCGAAAAGGACATATTAAACGTGTACACAAAAGGAAAATGTAAGGCAGGACTTACGGCTGCATTCAATGAGATTCTACATAATGTGGAGAGAATCGGAAACAGCTGTGTGAATCTGGCAGATGCGGCAGAGGACGGAGTGAGATTCAGCACATTTTTAAGAGAGATGGAGTAGAGAACTTTATTATGAGCAGGCAAACTTTCAATAGAAGAGAGTTTGCCTGTTTTCTATCTACGCGAACAACGAGCCAAAGTCCGTGCTTGCACGAGACCTTGGCGACTGTCGCGATAACTTGAGAAACTCGCAAAGCGTGTTTCTCATAGTTTATTAAATAAGAGTTGGTGCCTATTCATGGAAATCCTTTTGATTTATGCTGATAAAAGAAGAAAAAACTGTGCTAAAATAGTTGAGACAACAAGAAAGAACAGTTATAATATTAATCTGTTAATAGAGAGAAAAAGGAACTTTTACTAATATAGGAAGGAAGTAGTAAATGAAGATAGAATTACCAAAGAAGGTATTGTTTATCATTAATAATCTGCAACTTGCAGGATATGATGCATTTGCAGTAGGTGGCTGCGTGAGAGATTCTATTTTGGCGAGAAAACCGCAGGACTGGGATATCACAACGTCGGCAAAAACCAGAAGCAATCAAGGAAATATTTCGCCGGACGGTTGATACAGGAATAGAACACGGAACAGTTACAGTAATGATTGGCAAAGACAGTTATGAGGTGACGACT
>VOFI01002469.1_pt1 | contig 49790 bp, 48 predicted proteins | sample 5384131 | NCBI WGS metagenome assembly VOFI01 (sample SAMN12384728, study PRJNA508395) | human gut metagenome | isolation source: healthy gut H | host: Homo sapiens
CAGTTGCCAACTGGTGATAATCAACGTTCCAAAAATACATGACAATCAGAATCGGATTCTTGATCAACATATCCAATGAACTTGTAATCGAGTTTTCAACCTCACCCACATCACCACTCATACGGGCAATGATGTCTCCCTTTGCGCTCTTCTGAAAAGAAACCCAATGGTAAACTCATCACTTTAGAATAAACCATGATGCGGATATCACGAACGACTCCCGTACGCAAAGGAATCATCACTGCGGAAGAAGCAAAAATAGCACGATGTTTTCAATAAAGTCATGAATGCCAGGAACAAACCCAAAAACAGCAATGTAAGAGAAGGACCGTTTATTTCAATCATCCGAGTCACATAATAATAGAAATTATTCACAGCGATGTCCTTCAAGCCCCTCCCGCAGCATCCCAAGGAATAAACTCATAGACTTTATTGTCCATCTTAAAAAGAATCTGAAGAATCGGAATCAATAAAGTAAACGAAAATATATTAAAAACAGCCGACAGCAAGTTTAAGAATACAGCCCATCCCAGAAATTTCTTGTAAGGCGACACAAACCGCCGCATGAGTTGAAAGAATTCCTTCATTATATCTTATTTATGTTTAGGGCACAAAGATAACAGAAAATCTTTAGTGAATTTATAAATCATCGCATAAACCTACACTATATTTCTTACTTCAAGCCCAATAACTAACATTTGTTATCGAAATAATAACCAATATATTAAAACAGATCATTCCATTTTCAATCACTCTCCACCACAAAAGCTATCCCCCCCTATTAATTCCGATCAAAGTCACATATAGCAAAAATTATAACTCGCCGACAAGAACAAACAGTGCTGTTACACTTACATTTAGACCCCAATTTAGTTTTAGAACCTCTAAATATTATAAAAGTATCCCACTTTTCTCCATTTTTTAGTAACATTCTAATATAAACGTTCTATCTTTGCACAAACTATATAAAATATAGAATATAGCAATTACCTAAACCTGCTTAAAAGAATGGAAGTAAATAAACCTCTGCCGCTTATTAGCATCATTGTGCCTATATACAATATAGCAGAATATGCTTCTGAATGCATACAATCCTTAATCAATCAGACCTACAAAAATATTGAAATCATCTTGGTAGATGACGGCTCAACCGATCATTCGCCTGCTATCTGCGATGAATTTGCCGAACAAGACGAACGGATTAAAGTTATCCATAAAAGAAATGGAGGACTCAGCGATGCACGTAATGCAGGGTTAGACGTGGCTACGGGAGAATACATCGGTTTTGTTGATGGCGACGACTGGGTTGATGAGGATATGTACGAGACTCTATATCACTTGATATACGAACATCAAGCTGATATTTCAATTTGTACACACTATACAGAACTGCCCAACAGAACAAAAGTAAAATATAAATCAAAAAAGACAAAGATTTTTAGTTCTCAAAAAGCAATAGCGACTTTAATTGAAGACAAAATAATCCAAAATTATATCTGGGAGAAACTATTCAAACGTGAATTGTTTACAGAACTCCGTTTTCCGGTAGGATGGAGTTTTGAAGACATAGCTTTATGTTATAAAATATTTCATAAAGCCCGGAAAATCGTTTTTTATTACAGACTCCTAAATACCATTATCGGACCCGACCGGGCAGCATTACAAACAGCACACGTAATCCGCTCAAAGAGTTTCAATATTTGCAAGCGTTACATGGGCAATTTCAGTTTGCTGCCGAAAATAACATAAAAGTAAGGAAGCCCAAAAAGTTGGTTCAAAAAAAAACGTTTCATTTATTAATCACATTATTATTTTGCCGCCTTCTTCGTTAAAGAATAAGTATATCAATGATGCTTTCGAAATAGCACATACTTATGATTATTTAAGGAATTGGGAAATAGGAGTTGCAGCCACCCTAAGACGCTTTTTCGTATATAATTATTTTAATGCGTATGCCTCAGTAATTATCACCTACAGAAAATATATTCCGGCAAGAACGGTAAAATCGACAACAGAATTCTTCTTTGTAAGACGAGTGGCAACCTCTTTGGCTACGGCTATGAGATCAATTCTTTATATCTAAACAATAAGAGCAATATAAAAGTCCTTTATTTCAAAATAAGTATTACATTTGTATCATCCTCACCTTGGAAGAAGCTGTAACATAAAGCTTTTTCCGGTTTTAAATAATAACTGAACTAAGATGAAAACAACTCTTATTATCTCTACTTACAATCGACCGGAGGCTTTGTCCGTATGCCTGGACAGTGTTCGTTTCCAAACCGTTATGCCCGACGAGGTCATTGTTGGCGATGATGGCTCCACTTCAGAAACCAAAGATTTAATAGAGTCTTTCAAAAAGGATTTTCCGGTGCCTCTTATACACTTATGGCAAGAAGACAAAGGTTTTCGCTTGGCTATGATGCGCAACAAGTCTGTTGCGGCAGCAACAGGAGATTATATCATTGAAATAGATGGAGATATCTTCCTCCACAACAAATTTGTAGAAGACCACAAACGATTAGCGAAACCAGGACATTATTTGAGGGGAACCAGAGTGAATCTGGGGCAGAAACTAACAGAAGAAATCTGTAAATCAAGAGTAAACCGAAGAATTTATCCTTGGACAATCGGTATACAAAACAGGGCTGAGACAGCAATTCACTCTACACCGGTTTCTAATTTCTTTGCTGACAGATACAAAAAGAACGTATCTTCCGGACTGGGATGCAACATGTCTTTCTGGAGATCCGATTTTCTGGCAATTAACGGATATGATGAATTTTTTGAAGGCTGGGGAAAAGAAGATGATGACCTGACTCACCGTTTACAACGGAAAGGCTGCAAAAAACGTTCTTTAAGGTTCGCCGGCATCGTATATCATTTGTGGCATGGACACGAAAGCATGGAAAGTGACCAGAAGAATGCAGAATATTTCCGGAAAAACAATGAAAAGAATATAGTGTACTGCGAAAACGGAGTAAGTAAATACTTAAAACAAGAATAAAAATGGGTGACAGTCTGGTATATAAATTGCGTAGTGGGAAACCGCCTAAATTCATCTACTTCGCTTATGATATGTTGAAGATGGCTATTCCCTCCTATTTTTATAGAATGCAGCTGAAGAGAACAATCGCCCAACTATCAAAACGTCCGGACAGGGCCTATATTGAAGAGCGTGTTAGTTATTATAACAGGTTATCCGGAAATAATCATCCCATCCCGCAGGGAACGCATGTAGAAAATAAAATCAGGTATCTGATATACAGAGGAAAGTTAGGCAACTACAAAATGTCATACTTTCACAAGGCCTACTTTTTTTTGATGCCAGAGAATATACACGTTGGTTCAGTCCTGATTTAAGATGGCAATATTGTCCGGGAGATGTTTATTTCACACCGGATTCACCCACCATTGTAAAAAGCAGATTGTTGGCCGGTGATAACCAAAACTCCGTTATCCTAAAATTAGATGCACTTCGCCATTTTATGTTTGTAAATGATAAAAGATCTTTCACAACCAAAAAGGACTGTGCCATTTTTCGTGGTAAGATCCGTGACAGTCGTATCCGGACTCAATTTATAAAAATGTATATAAATCATCCTCTATGCGACTGCGGAGTAGTAGGTCACGAAGCAGGCATACCTCAGGAATGGATGGTTGCCAAGAAGACGATCCGGGAACATCTGGAATACAAATTTATTCTGTCACTTGAAGGGAACGATGTTGCATCTAACCTGAAATGGGTCATGTCTTCCAACTCTATTGCGGTGATGACCCGCCCTACTTGCGAAACCTGGTTTATGGAAGGAAAACTAATTCCCGACTACCATTACATCGAAATCAAGAATGATTTCTCTGATTTTGAAGAGAAACTCACTTATTACATAAACCATCCGGAAAAGGCTCAACAAATAATCGATCATGCCCACGAATATATAAAACAGTTCCAGAACAAGAAACGGGAAAGACTCATTTCACTTCTTGTTTTAGACAAATATTTCAAAGCGACTGGACAAAGCGGAGAAATGTAATAACTACAAACCATAAACTCAATCACCATGATACACATTGCATGTAACATCGACTCTAACTTTACGATTCACTGTGCTGTAACCCTGACTTCATTGTTCGCCAACAATCGTAATTCTGAATTTTGTGTTCATATCATAGCCAGTACTTTGCCGGAGGCCGATCAAAAAGCACTTTCCAGCATTGCAGAGTCATACGGAAACAAAATCTGTTTTTATTTCCCGGAAAAAGATCTTTTAAACAATTTTTCCATCAAGAAAAGTGGAAACAGAATTTCGATTGCAACATACTATCGTTGTCTCTTATCCCGGATACTGCCTGTAAATATTGACAAAATCCTATATATGGACTGTGACATTGTGGTCCTGAATGATATAAGTGAATTCTGGAATACAGATATTACGCAATATGCAATAGGATGTATAGAAGATATCGGTAGTGACGAAGAGGAATACTATTCCCGTTTGCAATACGACAAGAAGTACTCTTATTTTAATGCCGGAGTATTATTGATCAACCTGAAGTATTGGAGGGAACACAAAATAGACGAAATGTGCGAACAGTATTTTCTGGCACATTCCGATCGTATCCGGTTCAATGATCAAGATCTTCTCAATGCACTGTTGTATAAGGACAAATTATTCGTACCTTTCCGCTGGAATGTGCAAGACACGTTCTACCGCCGAACTTACAGCCACAAGGTGAAAGAGCATAGCGGCTTAAAAAAGAAGCTTTACTGCACCCGGCAATTCTTCATTATACCAATAAAAAGCCATGGAATTATGACAGTATGCACCCTTTGAAACAAGAATATTTTAAATACCTCGACATGACACCATGGAAAGGAACACGTCCTATTATTGACTTTCAGACACGTGTCATCACCGGATTCAAAAGACTCCTCTACATAACAGGAATAAAAAAATCAAAATATATTAATCTGAAAGACTATGAGCTTGCTCAATAAGTTTCAAACAAGTTTGTACGTCAAAGCCACGGGCTTTGGCGTACTCTTCGGCTAATATGGCAAACATCTCATGAGTACCGGGAAGACGCTCAAAATTTTTACATCCCGCTTCTATACCCACATTTCCAAAACGCATACGGTTTAAATCGATGATCTCCACTTCTACTTTTTCATCAATTGTTCGAAAAAGAATGTTACCGGCAGAGTAATCCTTGTGCAACAGTCCATTCTCATGCAACATGGCTGTAGTCCGGGCTATGGCACGTAAGATCTGCTCCTGATTCGGAAACACCGTTTTTTCAAAGTCACGATATGTATAAGGACAATCTGACTTCAAACACACAAAATAACTTCTACCGAACAAAAGCCATGAACCTGTAGAATAATATCCCACAGGCGCCGGTGATCCGATACCCAATTTACGGAGCATCAAAGCATAGGAATACGAACGTTTGGCCTTTGAGGCACGAAAAAAATTATAGATAATACGATTCAACAGATGAGGTAATTGGTAGGACTTTACAATCAGCTTCTTACCCTCTACATCAAACTCTTTAAGCTCGTTACGTCCTTTGTAAATCACTTTACCCCTGTTTCGAATACAGTAGGGAGCTCATGTACAAACGAAGATAATTCCTGAAAATCAGGGTTTACACCAATTTTCGTCAGCCTCTTTGTCATACCATCAAATTTTATCTAATCCTTTAGTAAATTTCAACCAGTAATATTTAAGCGGATTAGTGTATTTCAACTGTTTCCACGGACGGCTACTATGCGGACGGTGCCAAACAGTCAAGGTAGTAAACAGATAGTTAACAAAACCCTTTTTCAAGAGCCTGATGAGAAATGGTCACATCAAACCAGTTTTTCTCCGGGTTCAGAGAATGGAAATCAAAAGCACGTAAAAAGTCAGTCGTCAGCAAAGAGCAGCAGAAGCTAAGATGCTTCTTCTCCGGGAAGACTTGATTCTCTTTGCCTTTTGCATATAAATAGGGATAATTGATCGCCTCATGTTCATCTACTGTCACCGCGGCAGCTATACCGCAATCTTTGCGAGCCTGCGCACCATCAAAAAGAGACTGTAAAGTATGTTTCTTCACAATCACGTCAGATTCCACGATCAACAATCCCGCTTCGGCGGCAATGGCCTTCTCTTGTGCCATCTGGAGCACCAGCAAATAATTGGGAGAAGGATGAGAAGTGATCTCGGACAGATTGACCAATTCAAATCCCATCTTAAGGGATGCCTCCTTCAATTGTTTCGTATTTTCATCGGTGCTGAAGTCATTGTAAATAGTGTAATGAAAAGGAACGGTGAAATCTGATTTTAAAATAGCTTCAGCCGTTTGCAACGTCAACTCGATAGAATCTTTTACCGGAGTAATAATGTGGATACACTTCATTATGAATATAAATTGTCTAAGTTCAAACTTATCGTAATGCGCATTACCGGGCAAATCTATGCAATATTTTCCATATAGCCAATCTTTCCTGCTTTTTATTTCCTACCTTTGCATGCAAACCCCTAACCAATCATGAAAGTAATTGTAGATAACAAAATACCTTACATCAGAGAAGCTATCGAACAAATAGCGGACGAAGTAATATACGCCCCCGGAAAAGATTTTACGCCTGAACTAGTGCAAGATGCCGATGCGTTAATCATCCGTACACGCACCCGTTGTGATCGTTCACTGCTTGCCGGAAGCAAAGTAAAGTTCATCGCAACTGCCACGATCGGATTCGACCACATCGATACGGCTTATTGCCGTGAAGCCGGCATCACATGGACTAATGCTCCGGGATGTAATTCGGCTTCCGTAGCACAGTATATCCAATCCGCACTATTTATCTTACAGCAAACCCGTGGTATGAAATTGAATCAAATGACCATCGGTATTGTAGGTGTGGGAAATGTAGGAAGCAAAGTAGCTGATGTAGCCCGAAAATTAGGAATACAAGTGATGCTGAATGACCTTCCGAGAGAAGAGAGAGAAGAAAGTACAATGTTCGCTTCTTTAAAAAGTATAGCCGAAAAATGCGATATTATCACTTTCCATGTACCTTTATATAAGGAGGGGAAATATAAAACGTATCATTTGGCGGACAAGCATTTCTTCCATTCACTGAAAAAAGGAGCGGTAATCATGAACACTTCACGCGGTGAAGTCATCGAAACAGAAGCACTGCTTGAAGCTCTCCGGTCCGGCATTCTGTCTGATGCTGTCATTGACGTATGGGAACATGAACCGGATATCGACCTTGAACTGCTGGAGAAAGTAATTATAGGCACTCCCCACATCGCCGGATATTCAGCGGACGGGAAAGCAAATGCAACCCGAATGTCACTCGAAGCCTTATGCCGGTTCTTCCGGATAGAAACCGACTATCGGATTACTCCTCCGGAACCGAAGAATAAACTGATTTCTACTGCAACTTATGAAGAGGCATCCCTTATGATTTACGATCCTCGCAGAGACAGTGATGCCCTGAAATCTCACCCGGGGCTCTTCGAACAACTTCGGGGAGACTATCCTTTAAGAAGAGAGGAAGGTGCGTATCGGATCGTAATAACTAAATAATCATGGATATAATCTGTGGAGAATGTCCCCGATCATCTTATAAGCTGTTTACAACGCGCTCTATGATCTTGGGAACCATTCATATTCCAATGCATGAACTTTTTTAGCCACATCCGCAGGGGTATCTCCGGGAAGTACCGGGCATTTTGCCTGAAAAACAGTACTTCCCTCATCGTAATGCTCATCTATATAATGTATAGTAATCCCACTTTCGGACTCACCTGCCATTACCACCGCCTCATGTACCCGGTCGCCATACATCCCTTTTCCGCCAAATTTAGGTAAAAGTGCAGGGTGAATATTTATAATTTTATCAGGATAAGCATGCAAAAGTGCATCCGGAATACGTAACAGAAAACCGGCCAGCACAATAAAGTCTATCTGATATTTACGCAGCAAATCCAAGATGGACTCCGCAGCTTCCCAATCAGACTTCGGAAAAGCCCTATAAGGCACTCCTAAACGACATGCACGCTCCAAAACATACGCATCTTTCCTGTTAGAAAGAACCAATCTCACTCTAACAGAAGCATTTTTTTCGAAATACCGGATAATGTTTTCAGCATTTGTACCGGAGCCGGAAGCAAAAATAGCGATGTTTTTTCCCATAATCAGACCTTTTAGTGCACAAAACAGTGAAAAATGTGCAAAAGATTGCATTTATTTAATCAAAAATTTGCGCAGGACGATAAATATTTATTCCTTTGCACCGCAAATTTAAAGAAATAAAACTAATTATTAATTAAAAACTTAAAGTTATGTCTGAAATTGCATCAAGAGTGAAAGCGATTATCGTCGATAAATTGGGCGTAGAAGAATCAGAAGTTACAGAAACAGCAAGCTTCACTAACGACCTGGGAGCTGATTCTCTTGACACTGTAGAACTTATCATGGAATTCGAAAAAGAATTCGGTATCTCTATTCCTGATGACCAAGCTGAAAAGATTGGCACAGTACAGGATGCTGTAGCTTACATCGAAGAACACGCTAAGTAATTCGATTTCATCAGTATGGAATTAAAGAGAGTTGTAGTAACAGGTCTGGGCGCCATTACTCCTGTTGGCAATAATGTCCCGGAATTCTGGGAGAACCTCGTGAACGGGGTTAGTGGAGCAGGACCTATTACTCATTTCGATGCATCGCAATTCAAGACTCAATTTGCATGTGAAGTCAAAGGCTTCGATGCAACTCAATATATCGACCGCAAAGAGGCTCGTAAAATGGACCTGTACACACAGTATGCCGTTGCCGTTGCCAAAGAAGCAGTTGCAGACTCGGGTCTTGATATCGAAAATGAGGATTTAAACAGAATCGGCGTTATTTTTGGTGCCGGTATCGGTGGTATACGTACATTTGAGGAGGAAACGAGTAATTACGCCCTTCACAAAGAAAACGGTCCTAAGTACAATCCGTTCTTCATCCCTAAGATGATTTCAGATATTGCTGCCGGACAGATTTCTATTATGTATGGCTTCCACGGCCCGAACTACGCAACTTGTTCTGCATGTGCAACTTCTACTAACGCCATCGCCGATGCATTCAACCTGATCCGTCTGGGTAAGGCAAACGTGATTGTATCCGGTGGTTCGGAAGCCGCTATCGCAGCTGCCGGTGTAGGAGGTTTCAATGCTATGCATGCATTGTCAACTCGTAACGACGAACCACAATCTGCATCTCGTCCGTTCAGTGCAAGCCGTGACGGCTTTGTAATGGGTGAAGGTGGTGGATGTTTGATTCTTGAAGAACTGGAACATGCAAAAGCCCGTGGCGCAAAAAATCTATGCAGAAGTTGCCGGCGTAGGTATGTCTGCTGATGCTCACCACCTGACAGCATCTCATCCGGAAGGACTCGGTGCAAAATTGGTGATGAAGAATGCCCTGGAAGACGCAGAGATGAGTCCTGAAGAAGTGGATTACATCAATGTTCATGGAACATCTACTCCGGTCGGAGATATATCGGAAGCCAAAGCAATCAAAGAAGTATTTGGTGAACATGCTTTTGAGTTGAATATCAGTTCAACCAAATCAATGACAGGTCACTTGTTGGGCGCTGCCGGTGCGGTAGAATCAATTGCAAGTATTCTGGCTATTAAGAACGGCATCGTTCCTCCGACTATCAATCATGCCGAAGGTGACAATGACGAGAACATTGACTATAATCTTAATTTCACGTTCAACAAAGCACAGAAACGCGAAATTAATGTTGCCCTTTCGAATACATTCGGATTCGGCGGTCACAATGCTTGTGTAATCTTCAAGAAATACGCTGAATAAAGTCGTGTTACGTAATAAAATAGATAAGATAAGACTCCTGTTCCGCAAGGATAGAGAGTCTTATTCTTGTTTTTACCGTATACTCGGGTTCTATCCCCGCAACATCAGGCTGTACGAGCAGGCTCTACTGCATAAATCAACGGCAGTACGTTCGGAAAAAGGACGTCCGTTGAACAATGAACGCCTGGAATTCCTCGGTGACGCCATCCTTGACGCCATCGTAGGAGATATTGTCTATCAACACTTCGAAGGTAAAAGGGAAGGTTTCCTGACCAACACACGTTCTAAGATCGTTCAACGTGAGACTTTGAACAAACTGGCTGTCGAAATAGGCTTGGATAAACTCATCAAATATTCGACACGCTCTTCCTCCCACAACAGCTACATGTATGGCAATGCATTTGAGGCCTTCATCGGTGCAATTTATCTTGACCGCGGATATGAATGCTGCAAACAGTTCATGGAAAGAAGAATCATCGAACCTTATATCGATTTGGATAAACTTTCACGTAAGGAGGTCAACTTCAAGTCAAAATTGATTGAATGGAGTCAAAAAAACAAGATGGAAGTTTCTTTCGAATTGATTGAGCAGTCCCTCGACAAAGAAAATAATCCTGTATTCCAGACAGAAGTGCGAATCGAAGGCATACTCGGTGGATCAGGAACAGGATACTCTAAAAAAGAATCCCAACAGAATGCAGCACAGATGACCCTCAAAAAGATTAAAAAGGAGATCCTGAGTTTATGGCAAGTGTACAAGAAGCCAAAACACAGAATAATGTACCTGCAGAAGATACGACTCCCGAATCAGAAATGTCTCTGACCGCAGAAAATCAACAGATCGACGAAATTATATCAACCGAAGAGATCAGTGTGTAATCCAAATACAGACACTGTTTATCCAAAGCAGATTCCCATCCGGCGTCCCTGCACCACAAGATCGTGTTCCTCGGTCACCAACTTCAACTTTCCGGCTACCTCCTCTAATGCAACAGAAGATATCTCATCCCCTTTCAAAGCAATCATACGACCGAACTGTCCATTAGCGATCAGTTCTGTTGCATGTCCTCCCATACGGGTAGACAAGTTACGGTCGAAAGGTGTAGGCGACCCACCACGCTGAATATAACCTAATACAGTTTCACGTGTCTCAATACCCGTTTCATATTCAATCTCCTGAGCAATATATTCGGCAGCACGTTTACGTCCATCGGTCTGGATGCCCTCGGCAACCACTACAATCGAATAGGGTTTTCCTTTCTTCAAGCGATTTAAAATCGTATCTCCTATATTTTTTAATATTGTAAGGTATCTCCGGTACCAGAATAACATCGCCTCCACCTGCCATGCCCGAATATAAAGCAATCCAACCGGCTTTATGTCCCATCACCTCGATCACCATCACCCTTTTGTGCGAACTCGCCGTGGAATGAAGCCGGTCAATAGCATCCGTAGCAATACTCACTGCCGAGTCGAATCCGAAAGAGATATCGGTACCCCAGATATCGTTATCGATCGTTTTGGGCACAGAAACAATATTGATTCCCATCGCAGCAAACTTTGCAGCGGTTTTCTGTGTACCATTCCCCCCGATACACACTACACAATCAAGACCCAATTCTGCAATATTACGTTGTATTAACGCAGGTTTATCTACATCCGAGATAATGCCTTGCTTACGAAACGGTTTCTCCCGCGAAGTTCCCAGCATGGTACCGCCTAAATTCAACAATCCGGACAAAGATTTTTCAGTAAACGATTCTACTTCTTTCGTCAACAGTCCCTGAAAACCACTGTGAATCCCTACAACTTCCATCCCGTAATGATTAATAGCTGTTTTGCATACCCCACGAATTGTAGCGTTTATACCGGGGCAATCGCCGCCTGATGTAAGAATTCCGATCTTCATTGCTGCTCTTTTTTTATTGAATATTACGTATTTAAAAGAAAAAAGCTACTCTATTACATACAAAAGCATGACATATCCTCACTTTTAACTATTATTTCCGTCGTAAAGATAGAAAAAAAAAAGATAATTAAGGCTATTTTTTGCACGACTAAACATTATATGTTAAAGAGCAATGAATATTACAAAGATTATAAGCAAAGTTTTTGATTCCCGTTTAAAAGCAATAGATCTTTACGATACACAAGCCGGAGAAATACAACACCGGGTATTGACTCGTCTGGTGAAACAAGCAGAAAATACCGAATGGGGAAAGAAGTACGATTATAAATCTATCCGCAATTACGAAGACTTTAAAAATCGCCTCCCCATACAAACCTACGAAGAAGTTAAACCTTATGTAGAGCGTCTCCGCGCGGGCGAACAAAACTTGTTGTGGCCTTCGGAGATACGCTGGTTTGCCAAATCTTCGGGTACAACAAACGATAAGAGTAAATTCCTCCCGGTCAGCAAGGAAGCCTTGGAGGATATTCATTACCGGGGCGGAAAAGATGCAGCTGCAATCTACTTTCGCATGAACCCCGAAAGTCGTTTCTTTTCCGGTAAAGGATTAATTCTGGGAGGTAGCCACAGCCCGAACCTCAACTCCAACCACAGCCTGGTGGGCGACCTTTCGGCCATATTGATTCAAAATGTCAGTCCACTGATCAACCTGATACGCGTGCCAAGCAAACAAATCGCGTTAATGGACGAATGGGAGGCTAAGATTGAAGCTATCGCCAACAGTACCATACCGGTGGATGTGACCAACCTTTCCGGTGTTCCTTCCTGGATGCTGGTACTCATCAAACGTATCCTTGAGAAAACAGGCAAACAAACCTTAGAAGAGGTATGGCCCAATCTGGAAGTATTTTTCCACGGCGGTGTGGCTTTTACCCCCTACCGCGAACAATACAGACAAGTCATTCATTCTTCTAAAATGCATTATGTCGAAACTTATAATGCATCGGAAGGCTATTTCGGCACACAGAATGACCTTTCCGACCCGTCTATGCTATTGATGATCGACTATGGTGTTTTCTACGAGTTTATTCCTTTGGAGGATGTAGAAAAAGAAAATCCCCGTACTTATTGCCTGGAAGAAGTAGAATTAAATAAAAACTATGCAATGGTGATTTCCACCTCTTGTGGATTATGGCGCTATATGATTGGGGATACAGTAAAATTCACCCGAAAGAATCCGTATAAATTCGTCATTACCGGACGTACCAAGCACTTCATCAACGCATTCGGCGAAGAGCTAATCGTAGATAATGCCGAGAAAGGACTTGCCAAAGCCTGCGCCGAAACAGGAGCTCAGGTCAGCGAATATTCTGCTGCTCCCGTATTTATGGATGCAAATGCCAAATGCCGTCATCAATGGCTTATTGAATTTGCCAAAATGCCCGATTCCATCGAGAAATTCGCAATGATACTGGATGCTACCCTGAAAGAGGTCAATTCGGATTATGAAGCAAAACGATGGAAAGATATTGCTCTCCAGCCATTAGAGGTAATTGTAGCACGCAAGGGCCTCTTTCATGACTGGCTTGCGAAGAAAGGAAAATTAGGCGGTCAGCATAAAGTTCCAAGACTAAGCAATACAAGAGATTATATTGAAGAAATGATTGCTTTGAATGAACGGTGATGAACGACCGGTGGTTTTGAACGATCAACGATGAATATAATGTAAATAGCGCAGCCCACTCATCGTTGATCGCTCATCGTTATGATCCCTCCTCCCAACAACAAACCGTCTTTGTAAAAAGCGGCAGCTTGTCCTTCTGCAATAGCAGATAAAGGTTCGTGCAATCGTATGTGTAGCAACCCTTCAGGAGTGATTGTAACCGAACAATGGTTTTCTTGTTTCCGATACCGTATTTTCACTATGACATCATCACAGCCCAACAGACGAGATTCATCCACTATGTTCCAATCTTTCAGCCACATTTCTGATTTCTCAAGTGATTTCAAGGATGCCAATACCACTTCATTCGTTTCCGGATGGATTTCTTTTACGAAAACAGCACGATTCAACTGAATGCCCAATCCTCTACGTTGGCCAATCGTATAAAAAGGATATCCCTCGTGCCAAGCTATAAAATTGCCGCTTTCATCGAGGAATCGTCCTCTCTCTACTTTTCTGTATATGTTACGGTTCTTATCTCGGACTCATCACAAAGACATTTCTTCAGAAAGCTACGATAATCGAGCGGACAAAAACAAACACCGATACTATCTTTCTTTTTTCGATACCTTTTCAAATCCCCTCCCGGCGGCATAAGCACGTGCTTCAGACTTAGTCATTCCACCCATCGGGAGTAACATACGTTGCAGAATCTCTTGCCTTAACCCCCACAGGAAAAAGGACTGATCCTTATCCACATCCTCAGCAGGTGCAATATAATAATTCCCATCTACCCACTGTTTTCTCACGTAATGTCCCGTAGCCAAATAAAAAATGCCCATTTCATCGGCGATTTTTGCCAACAAGGGCCATTTCAACTGATTATTGCAAAGAGTACAGGGTACCGGAGTATGACCGGACATATATTCATCAATGAAGTAATCTATAATCTGTTCTTGAAAAACTTTGCGAGCGTCATACGTAATATGACCGATACCCAAACGAGCAGCTAACGCACGGGCATCCTCCAAATATTCAGTAGAACCGTTGAACTCATAAAAACGAAAAGTAACCCCTGTTACTTCATAACCGGCTTCAAGCAATAACATAGCAGCCACAGAACTGTCTGTACCGCCACTCATTCCCAACAAGACTCGTTTGTTTTTTTCCATCATACCGCAAAATTACATAAAATCCCGTATCTTTGATCCTCCAAACCCGATAGAATGAAAGAAGCACTTACCACGAACCAAGTTGTCATTGTACTCGTAGAGCACCCTGTTTTGGGACTATTGCTCGTACCGTACACCATCGGCCGGGCCTTGGACAATACGTTGGAAGTGATCGAACAGGCTTTTCATGCTTCTCCCGATGCCCTGAAAAAAATGAATGAAGCGGAACAAAAAGCTATCGACATAGCTTCACACTATACTGAGAAATATTTGATGGGAGTCTATTCACGTGAGAAGACAGTTCCCAAATTCCTCCGTAAACTAACCGAGGACAGCAATAAGCTAAAGCAGCAAATCCGCCCTTTCATCGAGAAAAAGCTCTTGGAAATGCTAGAACTGATATGTAACGGACAGCTTCCGTTCTATCAAAAGCCAAGTGGCAGCAAACAACTTTATGAACACCACGCGTACCGCGTCCATCCTCACAACCTAAAAACTCATTTTTCATTCAAAGTAACCGAAGAACACTTCAGTTATCAGTTGCAGTGCTACGATGATGATACTCCGGTTTCATTAATGGAGCAGAAACCTGTCGTCGTCCTTACCTCAAATCCTGCCACTCTGCTGCTGGGTATGGATTTATATACTTTTAGCCACATCGAAGCCTCACGTTTGTTACCCTTCACTAAAAAAGAACGCATCAGCGCAGATGCTTCACTAACCGAAAAATATATAGATAATATCATAATTCCTCTCGCACGTTATCACGACATCAGTATACAAGGATTAAAAGTCGTCAGAGAGAAACGTCCGTGTAATGCTTATCTCTATCTTGAAGATACGATTTATAACGATACATTGTTACGGCTTGATTTTCGTTACGGCGAACAGTCCTTTTCACCGCAGCCCTCCGATGAAACCAGGAAATTTGTCTTTCGTGAGCAAGAAGAGGAGGAAATCGTCATACACTATTTCCAGCGTAATTCAACCGCTGAAAGAAAAGCTGTACATCTGCTTCAGAAAGCCGGCTTGCAATGCATCAGTGACTCCCATTTCAAGCTATCATCCGCGGCTCCCGAAAAGAACATTACCGAATGGATCAGCCACCATCGCCAAATGTTGCTCGAAGAGTTTGTCTTGTCAGTTATACACAAAACAAACCGTACTATCTTCCCGAAATCCGGATAGAACAGAGTTGTGAAGACGGTCCCGATTGGTTTGACCTACACATCACTGTTGTCATCGGCAATCAGAGAATTCCTTTCAGCCGCTTCCGAAAAAAACATACTGGAAGGCAATAGAGAATATATCCTCCCCGACGGACGCATTGTCCTTCTACCCGAAGAATGGTTCAGCAAGTATGCCAACCTTCTTGAAGCAGGCAAAGAATCAGACAAAACGATCCGTCTAAAACGCCCCTTTATCGGTGTAATAGAATCTATTTTAGAAAAAGACCGACAAAGCACAAGCATCAAAACGCTGCTGAGCAAAGAAATTCCCGTACCCATCGGGCTTAAGGCTAATCTTCGCTCTTATCAACAGAAAGGCTTTTCATGGTTGGCAAACCTCTATCTTGAAGGATTTGGCGGATGCCTGGCCGATGATATGGGATTGGGCAAGACTTTACAGACACTCGCTCTCCTGCAATATGTCTACAAACCGGGAAATACAACCGAAGCAATTCGGGAAACAATCGATTTGAAAAAAGCGGAAAGCACTTCGGATTGCCTCCCTCAAAAACAAATATTCTTCGATGAAAAGGGACAATTTTCACTCTTTCCCATGCAAAGCAAAGAGGAAGAAAACTCCCGGATCGCCCCCCAAGTTCCACAAATTCCGGAACCGGTTCAAAAGCAAAACCGGATATCCCCCTTACACGGTACCCTGATAGTCGTACCTACCTCCCTTTTACATAATTGGAAACGTGAGGCATCTCGTTTCACCAATCTGTCAATGATGGAATACAATGGAAGTTCACCCAACGAAATTACCCGATTGAAAAAATATTTCGACCGTTATCATTTGATTTTCACTACTTATGGTGCGATGCGCAACAACATAGCAACCTTAAGCCAATATACATTCGAATGCATTGTCCTTGACGAGAGTCAAAACATTAAAAACAGCGAATCCCTCACGTTTCGTTCGGCCATACAGCTACGCAGCAAACACAGGCTGATCCTGACAGGAACTCCCATCGAAAATTCACTGAAAGACCTTTGGGCACAATTTCATTTTCTTCAACCCGAACTTTTAGGAAATGAAACCACTTTCAGCAAGCATTTTATCAATGCCATCCGGCAAGGAGACGAACGAATGAAGGATCGCTTACGTCAGCTCATCACACCATTCATCCTACGCAGAAGTAAGCAGGAGGTAACCCCGGAACTGCCATCATTAACCGAAGAAGTAGTTTATTGCGATATGACAGAAAGACAAAACGAACTCTATCAACATGAAAAGAACAGCCTTCGGAACATCTTACTGGAACAGACTGCAGAGAAGGGACAACAATCTTTCACGGTACTCAATGGAATCCTCCGTCTAAGACAACTCTCCTGTCATCCGCAATTGGTTTTACCCGATTTCATCGGTGATTCGGGTAAATTATATCAGATTATAGAAACCTTCGAAACGCTCCGCAGCGAAGGACATAAAGTTCTGATCTTCTCTTCTTTCGTTAAACACCTGGAATTAGTTGCCAGTGAATTTCGTAAACGCAAATGGGATTACGCCTTCCTGACAGGCTCTTCAACCAATCGTCCGGAAGAAATAGCACGCTTTAACCGTGACCCCAAGATACAGGCTTTTCTTATCTCACTCAAAGCCGGAGGTGTAGGCCTCAACCTGACACAGGCAGACTATGTATTCATTATCGATCCTTGGTGGAACCCGGCAGCCGAATCACAGGCCATCGCCCGAGCCCACCGTATCGGACAAAACAATCAGGTGATTGCTTACCGTTTTATCACTCAAGGCAGCATAGAGGAGAAAATTATACAACTGCAAGAAGAAAAGCGCAAACTGGCCGAAACCTTTATTACAGATACCGAGCAGCTTCCGACACTAACCAACCGAGAGTGGGCCCGACTTTTAGGATCATAGCCTTCTTCCCGCTGCTTATCAGGCCGGTTCTCTCATACATTCAAGATCAGAAAACCGCACTGACAACCTGCATGGTGTATACACTTTCCACTTCGGGATAGTCATCTGTAAACTGATCCAGGAGATCCTCATAAAAGCCATAAGGCACCATAGCCACACTTCGTGTCTTCGACGGATAATATCTCTGAACAATATATGTCCTTTCCATACCATCCAACTTTATTTCATATTTCCGATATGAACTATTCCCAACCGCAAGAGAACTACGGGTGAAAGTCCCTTCTTTATATTTCTCACCGTATTTATCCGGATAGACATATACAATTCCCCCTTGATCCTTTGTATATATAAACTGATAACCGCCTCCTGCTTTTACAGGAATGGAAGCCAAGGCTTTTTCTTTCAGTTCCTTTTGTGCAGCCACCGTCATCTTATCGCCTTTCACATAAGCATCCAGCTTAACGATCTTCATTTTATCAGACCGATAATCTATTTTCACTTTTAAACCGACGGATTCTCCTTTCGCATCGGTAATAGTCACTTCCGCATCACCAACGCCCAGTGTTTCGTAGTTGAAAGCATCCGAAAGCTTATCCATATTCACTTTGAGGATATCAGAATTGCTACTTACGGTATAGGGTTTTACTCCTCCATAAATGGTGATAGACGTCTGATTTGTATTCGGATAATAAGCAGTCCAGACACCATTTTCAATATTATTAAATGAATCGTCTCCAATTCTTAACGGTTCGGATTCCTCCTTATCACAGCCGGCCAGTCCCAGCAGAAAGGCTGTAGCCAGTAAAGTAAAGCATAGATAGCTTCGTAATGTCCGAGTTTTCATGTTTTTGTGTTTTTATGGTTACTTATCAGACAAAGATATGCATTTTTTGTTTAGAGAGTTTCTATTTCTCTCTTTTTTAGAAAATTATCATTCAGAATCTTTTTATCACCCAATCTAAATCTGACAGCATATCTCCTCTCCGCCCTAAAAATCGCTGAACCTAAAATCCCGGTCCACTCTTTTCCCTCCGATACCATTTACATCGTTTCCCCGCATCAACTATCTGACTCTTCCACCATTCAATACATACCCCATCCTTATCAGAAAAACTTCATGAAGCCCTCCTCCATTCTTTATCAGATGTATTGCCGGCTGTATATATGTATCCCGATTAAACGAATAACGATATGTCACTTCTCCGGCAACCTCATTACACGATTTGAACTGAGCGGCAGACAGGAACAAGCCTGCCTCATGCCGCTTCTGACCGCCCGGAGCATGAATCCACGTCACACCTGCTCCCATATAATTTCTGCATTCACTGAACACAGAAGAAGTACGGGTGTATTGTACTAACAGGTTTACCTCCTGACGAACTCTACTCCATAACTTTCGTTCTGCATACCCCCACCAGGCAAACGTCATCTTCGGGGAGACTTTCTTTTCCCTTTCCCGGGTCTTACACTCTCCAGCCACATCAGGCATATCACCGTTAGTATGTAGAGAGAAACCGCCAAAACACTTTCCATATTCTGTTTGATAATTAATTTCCGTTATACTGAATACTCCGTCCTTGCGGGGATTGAATGTGAACGGATGCTTACCTTTACTCCATCCGTTGTACCCTTTACCGTTGTACAGACTGCTTTCAATACCGAACCGGCCCAGCGTCATCTTATAATCGAGACATAATGCAGCCAGAGGATAATTGGCTATCGGATAGTTAGCGGACAAAGTAGGGAATATCCCGCACGAACTGTTTGTAAACAGTGACATACAAGGAGTTGTGAAATAATCTTCATTCAGATTGCGAATCCCGGCAAACAAAGTGACATTTCCGACAAGCCGGGTATATCCCAGCACAGCAATGGCACAAGGCAAATTATCCTCTTCAATATTCGAGAAGGTTTGCAGGTCATTAATGATCCGTTCCGGACGCGTCTTATATACGTGTATCGAAGCAAACTCCAAGATTCCCTTCGTACCGATGGGCACGTATGCGTCCAATCTTAACAGGTTGCACCAGTTCGTCCTCTTCTTCAGATCATATTGGAACTCGGTAATATAAGTGGCGCCACACGTCTGGGCGCAAAGGCGGAGGACGCTCCCGAAAAGCATCCAACAGACTATTGCAATATAGTTCATAATTTCCCATTCTTGTAATTCAGTCAGTAAATAGAGTTCGATTCAGCCTACTTCTTCCCCGTCTTTATAACCATTTCGAAAATCTTCGAATATACCAGCTCTTCATAAATTGTGTAAGAACACAGTAGGATACCAAGATAAGCACCAGCCGGGGAAGTAACTCAACGGTAACGGTTCAAGTCCTATCGACAGGCCAAACGATGTGAAAGGAATAGCTATGCCCATTGCCATGATCAGGAAGGTCAACCCTAGCACCGGCCAGGTGGCACGACTCTGAAAAAACGGTATCTTACGAGTCCTGATCATATGTACGATCAATGTCTGTGACAATAATCCCTCGACAAACCAACCGGACTGAAAGAGAGTCTGGTGCTCAGGTGAATTACAGGCAAACACGTACCACATCAAACAATAGGTGGCAATATCGAAAACGGAACTTATCGGCCCGATGTAAATCATAAACCGACTCAGATCGGATGCGTCCCACTTCTGGGGTTGCTTCAGAAACTCGGCATCCATCCGGTCAAACGGAATGGTAGTTTGCGAGATATCATACAAAAGGTTCTGAATGAGCAGATGTATCGGCAACATGGGCAGAAACGGCAGAAATGCACTGGCGAACATCACACTGAACATATTGCCGAAATTGGAACTGGCGGTCATCTTTATGTATTTGGTGATATTGCCAAAGGTCTTACGCCCTTCCAAGACACCCTCTTTGAGCACACTCAAATCTTTGTCCAAAAGAATGATATCGGCACTCTCCTTCGCAATGTCCACGGCAGAATCTACGGAAATACCAATGTCCGACTGCCTCAATGCTCCGGCATCATTCACCCCGTCACCCAAAAATCCTACCGTGTTGCCATTTTGCTGAAGAATCATGATTATCTCGCTCTTCTGCAAAGGCGTCAGCCTGGAAAAGAGAGTGGCTTGTCCCACTATTTCACGTAATTCTTCCCCGTCCTTGCCTTCAAGCTCAACCCCTGTTACCGAATGGCACGTATCAATGCCTATCTGCCGGGCAATGGCGTTCACGATTACATCATTATCACCGGAAAGTATCTTAACCTCGATACCATATTCGCGCAATTGGCGGATAGCCTCGGCAGAAAGGGCTTGGGGGATCAAGAAACGCCAGGTAACCAATAAGTACCATCTCGTCCTCGTCGGTGACGGCAAAGTCCCGTGCCTTGCTGATAAAGCTTTTTTGTGCGATGGCAAGTACCCGCATCCCGTTACGATTCATATCATCACTGATTCTCTTTGCCTTACTTCTGAGTTTATCGGTCAATTCATATACCTGACCGTTGAACTCGGCATGAGAGCAAATATTCAGCATCTCCTCCACAGCTCCCTTCGTGATGATTTGCCTTTTTCCCTGCTGATCTTCAATAACTACCGACATCCGACGTCGACTGAAATCAAACGGTATCTCATCTATCTTCGTGTAACCTTCCGTCAGATGTTCCAGATTTTCTTCGCGTACGTGGGCAAGGATAGCTTTGTCCATCAGGTTCTTGAGACCTGTCTGAAAGTAACTGTTAAGGAATGCGTGGCGCAATATCCTTCGGGAATGATCATCGCTGCCGTCCGCATTGATATACTTCTCCAATACGATTTTATCGCAGGTCAGCGTACCGGTCTTGTCGGTACAAAGAATGTTCATGGCCCCGAAGTTCTGGATGGCATTGAGATTCTTCACGACCGTTTTTTTCTTCGACATTGATACAGCACCTTTTGGAAAGGTTGGCAGTCACAATCATAGGTAACATTTCCGGGAGTCAAGACCAACCGCCACGGATATGGCGAATATGAAAGCCTCGAACCAATCTCCTTTTCGTAAAGCTATCATTCACGAAAATACAAATGGAACCATAACCAGCATGAAGCGAATCAACAAAAAGCTAACCTTGCTAATACCTTTATCAAAGGCTGTAGTGGCACGATGTCCGACCAGACTTTATGGCTATTGTACCCAGATAGGTTTTATTCCCCGTTTCAAAAACAATTCCTTTTGCAGATCCGCTGATAACAGTGGAACCCATGTAGCAGATATTGTCAAGCTCGATGACGCTTCCGTGACTGTGTCTCCTACCGTTTATTTCAGGAAATTTCTCTACTGGATCGGACTCACCGGTAAGTGATGCCTGGCTGACAAACAGATCCTTCGATTCAATGATGCGGATGTCTGCCGGAATCATGTCACCGGCAGCAAGGCAAACAACATCACCCGGTACCAATTCCGTAATATCAACCTCCTCACTTCCCGAAAACCGCTTTACGAAACAGGTATTTTTGACCATCTTCATCAATGAGTCAGTAGCTTCACTTGCTTTCCACTCCTGCCAGAAGCGGAGAATGGCACTGCAAACTACCATCGAGATAATAATCAGAACAGCCGTCCACTCACGGTCTTCAGGACGGGCCATTACTACATCGATGACCAGAGATGACAGCCAGCGCCGTCAACACACCGATAAACGGATTGATGAACGTACGGATGAAAAGTACGAGTGGATTCTTCTTTTGCTCTCGTGAGATTTCATTTTTACCATAGGCGGATTGTCGTTGCCCGATCTCTTCTTCACTCAGTCCCACACTCGAAGTCTGGAAATAAGAATAGCAGTCTTAGCTTAGGTTGTGTGGCAACCAGGAATACCCGTTCGGAATTAAATTGATACTGCGCTTTCTTTTTTTCTTTCTTTCTCCAAATCATAATCTTTGCGCTTTAATAAGTAGACACTCGGTTCGTTTTTAACGCCACAAAGGTACAAACCACCTTATGAGAAGGTAGTTAGAAACAAATTAGAGCAGTATTAGAAAAGTATTAGAGTTTGCCGGATCGGAAGAGATCGATTCTACAATCTTACCGGAATTATAAATGATGAAACCTTACCACAAAGGTAGTGCCCTCTCCTTGGTGTGAATACACCGAGATCTCACTCTTATGGAGGGTGAGTATCTTCTTTGTAAGCGTCATTCCGATACCATGTCCCTGAGCCTGGTTTTTATTCTCTCCGCGGTAGAAGAGCTTGAACAAGTTCTCCTTATCCGTTTCGGACATCCCGGCACCGTTGTCGGATAAACTTACGATGGTCCACTGATCACAGAATGAGATCTGGATAAACGACGTCCGGTTATCAGAATACTTGCAGTTATTCTCTATGAGGTTCACAAAAGCAGTGGTAAGCAGATACGGATTCCCGATCACAGTCAACACACGGTCATCATCTGCCTCCTGCTCGAAAATCAGTTCTATGTGATAATCCGGATGGGCTTTGAGCACAAGCTCATTGGCATCCAACAGCAATTCATCCAGCCGGATTTCCTCTTTCTTGATTTGCTCGGGATAATAATCCGCTTTGGCAAGGTTCAACAAGCCATCTATCAGTTCAATGACGCGCTGGGAATCTTGTAACGCATTGTGTATTGAATTTTGATATTGTGTGACAGTACGTTCCTTTTGCAGCGCCAAGTCAAGTTCTGCCGACAGTGCCGCCATAGGTGTACAGAAGTTCGTGTGATACATTGCTCACAAACATCCGCTGATCATTGAAAGTCTTTTCCACCCTGTCCAGCAGTGCATTGAAGGCAAGGGCTAGTTCTCCCAGTTCATCATGCTCGTTCTTGACAGGCAACCGTTCGTCGATTTGAGTGACGGTGATACCCTCGGCTTTACGTACGATGCTACGGATAGGGGCAAGTGAACTTTTGGCAAGCATATAACCCACAATGACGAGCACACTCAGTCCGCCGATAGATAAAAGGAGAAGCAGCCGCGTCATTATGACCTGATTAATATGTCCGTAACGGTCGTAAGCGGCAGCTGTCACCACATAATTTTTACCCCCGAACTCATATAAAATCCCTATCCCCTGATAGTCTCCTGTACGGAAGTCGATCTCCTTTTTCCGGACAATCTCATCGATCATTCCGGGAGTCTCCTTAATGATATCGTTGTGCAACGCATCGTGGTAGAGTATCCGGAAATCGGGAGTGTATACAGCTACTTCCACCTCATCAATGAACTGACGATTATTGAGATATATCGACTGCATGGTTTCTACATCAACCTGATTGTTAAGAAACAGATGGGCTTTAGTGATAGCTTCGCTTCGCAGGCTACGATAAAAAGAATCACTGCGCAGATGTTCGTTCACACAATAGATAGTGGCCATAAACACGAGAAAGATAGTGGCCGTGATACCTGCATATTTGATGGTAAGGATACTTCTTATTTTCATAACTTATCGGTGAGAATAAATCCCATGCCTGTCTTTGTGTGTATGAGTTTAGTATCGAAGTCACGGTCTATTTTCTTACGGAGATAGTTGATATAGACATCAATGAAGTTCGTACCCGTGTCGAAGTGCGTGTTCCACACTTTGTCGGCTATATCCATCCGACTGACAACTTTCTCTGCATTCTCGATCATATATACCAGCAGGTTGTATTCTTTGGGAGAGAGCTTAATGTCCCGTCCCGCCCTCTTTACGCTCTTGTCCAACAGGTTTACGGATAAGTCTGCATAATTTAACTCTTCCTCCACATCAGTCACTACTGCAAGTTTTCGTTTCAGAAGAACCCGGATACGAGCATACAGCTCCCTGAAGTCGAAGGGTTTCACCATGTAATCATCCGCTCCGGCATCAAACCCATCCAGTTTGTCGTCCGTACTGCCCAATGCGGTGAGCATCAGGATAGGAATGGCAGGGTTAGCAGCCCGAATCTCTTTGCACAATTCAAATCCGTCCATCTTGGGGAGCACAATGTCCGAAATGACAAGGTCGAACGTATTTGCCCGGAACATTCTCAGCCCCATAGCTCCATCGTAAGCTACCAGACAGTTGTAACCGTTCTCTTCCAAACCGGCGCGAAGCAAATCGGCCACCCGCTGTTCGTCTTCAATGATTAGTATGCTGTACATAAAGAGTCTTTTTTATTGTATGTTATTCGTCCCGATCAACCTGAACGGCACAAAGTTAAGACTTTTTTCCTATCCTGAATGTCATGCGGATAGAAAGAGGGTCAATCCTATAATAAAGTACTTCCAATCCCGCATATATCAGCAAAACGAAGCTAACAAAATGACCTATCTGATGGCATATCTCTTATTCCGCTGAGAACAAAAGAAGAAGTTAATTTTCTCACTATCCTGCTTTGACTGAGGACTATATTTATACAATTCCTTGTGATATATCAGTTGCTAATAAATAATCTTATAGAAAAAGTATTCCCATCATAAAGAAATGGTATAAGAACCGGGCTGCAATTAAATATTTTTATCTTACATTGTTATAATAATAATCGACTTCTGTTTTATCAAATTCCTTCAGATCAACACTATATACATTGCGCGAAGGATCTCCCATATAAAATCCGCCCAAAATATATAATTTCCCATCAAAGTAATACAAAGCTGGAGATTTCAATTTCAGATCTATCATATACGAACGAACTTGCCTGCTTTTTATATTAAACGTCTGTACAACACCTTGTTCAAAAATATAAATTATATCATTATGATAAGCCAAACTAGGCCAGCCAAGCCGATATAACAAACGTCCGGCATTGGCCCATGCCCCTGTCAATAAGTTATAACATTCAATACTCCGTCCGCCACCGTTACGATTTCCGATTAAATAAATACAATGATCAACCAGAATTGTTTCAGGAGCTTGCCCAATCGGCATTTTTCCCAATTCATACCAATAGCCGGATTTTAAATTCCATAAATGCATTTCATCCGAATAGACTCCTTCATTATTTTGCAAAACCTTTTTAACACCGCCTAAAACAATCATATTGTCTTTATACACAACGGATCCCAATAAAGTCGCTTGATGCGGATTAGTATAATCTGTCCAGACGGTATCACGCTTAATATCATATATTTCTATTGCATTATCCAGATAATCAACAATTCTGGTTTCAGATAATCTCTTTCCCCCTAAAATAAAAATTTTTCCATCATAATAACCCGCCGTATGATATGCCCTTTCTCTAAACTTATGCCTGATCGTCTCCCACTTATCTTGCTTGATATCATATCTATACATCATGTTACTATATTTCTCCCAAAATAGAGTAGAACGTATATTACTCTGAAAGGGACCGCACGATGTACTCCCTCCTACAATATAAATCTGCCCATCTACCAAGACCGAAGCAAACGAATAGACTCCTCTTTTTCAATGGAGACAATATTTCATAATGCAAAAAGCGATTTAAATGCCTATTGCTAAAAATAGATACTTCTTCTAAAACCCGATTATTTTCTTTCAAAAAAAACGGTACATCTATTTTTTAATTAAATCACCATAAGACAATTTCTTGTGCAAATAATTAATATGAGAGAAAAATATAAAGTATCATTCAATGACAACGAATCATATTTCTCTAATGAGAACACCCCATTTTCATCACTGATAACTATGACTCTCCTATCTTTCAAACAGATATATACATTTGAAAGAGGAATGCTATCCTTTTCACTCACGACACACGCTCTGTCCTGGGCTTTCCCAGTTACATAGCAAAAAAAAGAATATTAAAAACAGACTTCTCATATAACAAATATTAAATAAAAATCAACCTTGAACCATAACATTTATAGGTTCCAATGCAATGATCCAAGGTTAACTACCTATATTTAGCAACATATATTCAAGCTGAGGGGACATACATATATAAAATCTGTCAACAGAGATCATAAGTACTAAATATAAACATTAAATTATTCAGCATTTCCAGTTATTTTCAATTGCAGAGGAGAAGTAGGAACATTACAATATATTGTAATAGTTTTCCTAAAGTGTTCCGGATGATCCGCTTTATAGATCACAGTTATTCTTAAAGACTCCCCAGGTTTGACAGGTTCTTTAGAATACTGTACAGAAGTACAACCAAGAAGTATTCACATCATCAATAACTAGTAAAGCCTTACCAGTATTTTGTAATGTAAAAATACACTTTTGTGATTCTTTAAACGAAATTTTCCCAAAATCAAATAATGTTTCAGAAACAGTTATTTCTGTTTGCATACTTCCCTTTTTAGAAGTCATCTTATTTCCAGAAATAATATCCAAGTATAATTTCTTTATTCTATCATTATGAATGGGATTTCCAATAGCCACTACTTTATTGCCCGCATCAAGTAAAAATGTCTGATACATAATATTTGCAGGAAATTTATTCAACTTATTGAATATATCAGAATCATCAATGCAGACAGGACAATCAAAATGATTCTCCTGTAAAATATAGTTAACCTCTTTTTTTTACTCTTGGGATGTATAACAAATAGACAAGAGACCCTTTTATTTGTTATGCTTCTCAATTTTCTTTCAAGAAGAAGCCAGTTCTGCAATTTCAATTTGCAACTCGTACAACCAATAGAATCAACATAAGTAATTATAGTATAATCACTCTTAGGAATCTCCTTTAATGTATCTTTTTCCAATACAGTAAATAGCAAATCATCAGGAAAAAGAACTTCTTTTTCTATTCCACTCTTTCATCAGCCTGACAACTTCTTTTTTCTTTCACTTTTTGACATGAGTTTAAAGTCAAAAGAAAAAACAAAACATATAAAATACGCATACTCAATATATCCAACAAGAATTATCAATAAAATCAATCATTACATAAGTATAAAAATTAATCTATAGCATAGCATACAATAGTCCAACCCATATCTGGCTTTCTCACCACTGCGTACATTCTTTGTAATGTTTTATCTATAGTAATATAATATGCCTCTTTTGATAACTCATATTGTTTCACAGGATTTCCATTCCAATCAAAAACCAATACAGTGGTTGAACTTAGATCATTATAAGTATTATTATCACATATTTTCTTATTTGTATATAATGTATATACATATTTATCTGTAACACCTATATCAATATAACCAATAACATTGTTGTCTGAAAAAAGAACCCTGCTATAATCACCATCTTGGGTAGGTGTATATTCCGGATTATTAAATCGCAAAGATTTAATCAAATTAATCTTATTGTTTTTAATTTCGAAAAAATCAATGTTAGATGAATTGTTTATTGAATATACAAATTGAGATTTTCCTGGACGTTTCCTTAATCGTCCCTGATTAGACAAAATTTATGATATATATTTAAATTCGCTTCATTCGAATTATATATAGTCACCGCAGAATCAATTACATTACTTTTATTATCAAAAAGTAGATATTGATATTCTGCGTTGTAAGTACCTGCCCCTAAAAAAAGGCTATCATTCACTACTGCGATTTTAGAAATCTGAGCTCCGGGTATTTTATACTTAGCGAGACAAACAGGTGGACAGTCAAGAATAACAGAACAAGAATCGAGATTAAATTTGCCAATATAACCTGTCTGATCATAGTAAATATAAAATCTATTATTCTCAATATATCCAAAAACGCCTAATGGTATTTCATCCCTTCCCTGCCCAATCGAGCCTAAACGAGATATCATCTTACCTGAATAAATATCAAATAAAAAGAGTAACTCTTACCTGAATAAAAATCAAAGACCAATAAAACAGAATCATTACATTGTATACCTTCAACTCTAGCTAAAGAATCAGCTTCTATACTCCATTCAACTTCTGATATCTCTGATACGCTAGAGAACAAGGTCTTGGGAGATTTTAAGTCAACGCGCCCACAAGCACATAAGCACCCCATAAATAATATAAATAAAAGAAATCTTATTTCACACATATATAATAAGTTTATTAAATAATGAATAAGACTGGATAAAACAAAAAGATCATATTTATCAACCAGTATTTTCTTAACCATAACCAGAATGAGGTAAAATAAACTGTATCAAGTTAGCATTTTTTTCTTTTTACTTTATAACACATATGCTCATACAACTGAAATCAAACGTATTTTTCAAAAGTCAAAACTGCCTCAATGACACATTCCTAACATGAAGCAGTTTAAATCACCCCTTTCTTATTACACTCATTACAAAAGGATTCTCTTTAAGTTTTCCTTTTATTTTATAGTGAGGTCCCTCTGCACAAACATCCTCATTCCACAACACCAATAGTCTTTAGCCCCATCGGTTTCTTCCATTCCTAAAGCCTCAATATTACTTAAAGTAAGTTCCGAAAATTCAGTATCACTCTTTATCTTTGCCTTTAATCCCAAAGCGACAATAATCAAAGAAGCAAAAAAGAACGCATATATATATTTTTTCATATATTACATCTATTTTATTTACATTTTTACTAGATAGTACACCATGAATGATAAACTCTTCGCCAGTATCCTCATCTTCTCCTTTAGCGCATGTATCTTCATTACCGCAACAATATAATGTTTGCCCAGAAGAATCTGTTTCATTAATATCAGCCAATGCTTCCACATTAGCCATCGCCAATTCCGACATTGTATTTTTTCGCTCTCTGTGACTGATATATATTGTAGCCTGCAAAAGTTACGACTACAGCGACTATCAAGGTCGCGAAGATTTTCTTACCCATAATTTTTATACATTTTTATGAGGTTAATAATTTTGTTGTTTCTTGTGTCTCTTTTTCGGGGAATCATCCACCCGCAGAAAAAGTAAATGATGCACCTACTGATTCTTACTTAAATTCATTACCTTTGTAACCTATAAACCTCCTTTCTTTTGAAGGTTTTTCCGGGAGTGGACGATTCTAAACTTTTCCAGAGCATGCATCGTTCCACCCCTTCCCAACCCAATTAAATATTTAATATCCTTTAAATATATACTTCACACCACTATGATTAACAGGACAATCCAAAGAGCCTACACCTATACAAGAAATATGTGTATATTCCTCACCTTCAGCCAATGCTTCAACATTCTGTAACGACAAAGAATCCAACTTATAAGGTTGCTCTCTGAAATACGAGAATACAGCCAATACAAAAATGGCAAAGCAGCCAATTGCTTTTAAAAACTTTTTCATATACTCGGTTGTTTTAGTAACACATAACAAATATAGACGATTTTTTCTATCTATTAAGAAAACGTTCCTTACTAAAACTTACAAGTTGAAAATCAATAAAATGCCTCCTTACAAGAACTTACATCAAAAGAGTTCTCTCTGCGAGAAGTCATCACTCTCCTTAGGCAGCACTAACTGATACCCGCCTTCATTTTTCACCTTTATGATAACACGAGTAGGCGCTAAAGCTTTACGCAAACGAGAAACAGCCGTCCATAAACGATTCTTATCCTTTCGACGATCAGCCCACATCATTTCAAGCAGTTCTTCATATGATAGTTTATTTTCAGAGGCCTCTAAAAAAAGGAGTAAAAGCCGGCTACCCTGAGCATCCAGTTTTATCCGGTTTCCGGCACAATCCAAAATATGATTTCGAGGATCAAAAGTCAACCCTGAACAGAGTTTATAAATGACTAATTCTTCACCCAACATTTCTTTTTATTTTTCTCAGTTCCGCTATTTGCAGTTCGCATGCAGCCAACTTTTGTTGAAGCTCTCCCCGGTCTATCTTTTCCTTTTCAATTTATCGGAAAGCATCGTTATTTGGAGCATACCCTCTTGACATTCCTTTTCAAGAATACTTTGCTGTTCTTTGCTACGTTTCTTCTCTACTGACAATACTTCAATCTGAGCTTCTTTTTGTTTATGCTTCTCCCGTAGATCACTCAGTTCTCTTATCCGCATTTTTTCTTCTTGTTGAAGCAAATTCAATTGTTGTTCATATTGCCTGCGTTTCTCTTCTAAATCTTGATACCGCTCTCTCTCCTTCTCCAGCCTTTCCTTTAAAGCTCTTCTTCAACCTCCGAATCAGACAAATGTTTTTCACCTTATACACATAGTAGAAAAAAAGCAAAAAAAAGTATAAAAAGTCACTCCAACAATAAGGACAAATGAAGAAGAAGAGTATCGAATCACCGACCAACAAGTAGAAGATAAAAAACCGGCAACCTCTACCTCACACTCGTTCCCGACATAGGCAATCCAAATGGGCGATACAAAACAATTATTGTCACAACTCCCTTCAGAACGAATACATTTACTTGAATCGGCACTAACTACCTGTACAGAGGTTTTAGCGACAATATGCCGCATTCTCAAACTATCTGCCCAAATCCGATTCAAAGTATCAGCAGAAAGCTGCTTCTCCATGCAAACAACAGAATGCAAAGAACGCTCATTAAAATCAGAAGATATATTTTTCAAATCCTTTTTTACATCTACAACATAATCTTTTGTACCAAACTCAGTTTTCACAGAAAGTCTGGTCCAAAGAGCCGTTGCACCCGATACATTCATAGACACACATGATAGATCCAGTTCCCTTTCCATTCGCAGCATTTCACCTTTTAATGCCTGTATGAATAGATTTTTTGATTCCACACGCATCATCTCATTACTTCTCTGATAGAAATAACAACCTATTAATAAAGCTACCAATAGTGTCCCTCCAATACCCCAAATTAGTTTTATCGGCCTCATATCTAATTCTCTATTTATACAAATATCGTGTATTTATTTCTGATTTTAAAGAAAATAAAGAAAAATTTCAAGACAATAAATTCCCCAATAGCATAAACGTATCAAAGCGCATCAAACAGACTACGTATCATTCATTCTTTATTTACTCGCATCCTGTTTGGGTGATATACCCAAAACCACTACCTTTGCACCCTCAAAACCCAAACAAAAGCGACTGATGAAATACAAACTCCTCGTACTCGACTTGGACGGAACACTGACCAACGCTAAAAAAGAGATAACTCCACGCAACCGAGAAGCACTGATACGTGTACAGCAACAGGGTGTGAAACTGATACTTGCATCGGGACGTCCTACCTTCGGCATTGCACCCTTGGCCGACGAACTGCGCATGAAGGAGTTCGGCGGATTTATCCTCTCCTATAACGGCGGAGAAATTATCGACTGGAGTACCGGAGAGATCGTTTATGCCAATGTATTGCCGGACGAAGTGATACCTCGGCTATACGAATGCGCCACACGCAACCAACTCCCTATCCTGACTTACGACCGGCAATATATCATCACTGAATATCCCGATGACGTGTATGTCCGGAAAGAGGCTTTCCTCAATAAAATGCAGATATATCCTTCCAAGGATTTTCTGAAAGATATCCGTCTGCCGCTTCCTAAGTGCTTGATTGTGGGTGAGCCACATCGTCTGATTCCCATTGAAGCCGAACTTTCGGTAGAACTGCAAGGTCAACTGAGTGTTTACCGCTCGGAGCCCTTCTTCCTCGAACTGGTACCACAGGGAATAGACAAGGCACAATCTTTATCTGTCTTACTTAACAAGCTGAACATGAACCGGGAAGAGATAGTGGCTGTAGGCGACGGCTACAACGATCTTTCAATGATTCAATTTGCCGGATTGGGTGTAGCCATGGGCAATGCACAGGAACCGGTAAAGAAAGCCGCCGACTACATTACCCTTAGCAACGAGGAGGACGGTGTAGCTGCGGTCGTAAACAAGTTCTTTACAAAAGCACCCGAGAAGGGGGAGACAACAGCTTAAACACAGAAATTAATAAGAAAGCAAGTTGATTTCTCCATGATATTAACGCGTTATATATAAGTATATTATCATTCATCATACTAAACTTATCTCAGCCCGTATACCCGGGCCGGTGGGCCCGGGTATACGGGCTCATGGGCACAGGTATGCGGGCTTATGGGCCCGGGCATGCGGGACGAGATAAAGTCCGGACCATTTTCACTAAAGATACTAAGGAAAAGGAAATGCTTTAAACGGCATAAACAGATAGATAATACGCTATATACAATTACAGATCAATACCTTATCCATCAAAAACAGTGGGTGGAAGATGGAAGATAAAGGTGGAAGATAAACGGCTTGAAAACGCTATCTTCCACCCATTCATTTCGTTGATAATTAGATAAGTAAACAGAAAAAGGTGGAAGATGGAAGATCGGAATGCATTTTTCGTATGAGTGGCCCGATCTTACATCAGACACATATACTTACAGAGAATAATCCGGCAGAACACGTCCCAATTCAAATTATTTATTCTAACTTTGTGGTTTAAAACAGAATAAATCTCAAACGTTATGGAACATCAACTGACGATTTACAACACTTTAGATAGAAAAAAAGAGCTGTTTGTGCCTTTGCACGCTCCACATGTGGGCATGTATGTCTGCGGACCGACGGTATATGGCGATGCACATCTGGGACATGCCCGTCCGGCCATCACGTTCGACGTACTCTTCCGTTATCTCACCCGGTTGGGTTATAAAGTGCGATACGTGCGTAACATTACCGACGTAGGCCACCTGGAACATGACGCAGATGAAGGCGAAGATAAGATTGCCAAGAAAGCCCGTCTGGAACAATTGGAACCCATGGAAGTAGTGCAATACTACCTGAACCGGTATCATAAAGCCATGGAGGCACTGAACGTACTTCCCCCCAGCATTGAGCCACATGCCTCGGGACATATCATCGAACAGATCGAACTGGTAAAAAAGATTCTGGATGCCGGCTATGCATACGAAAGTCAGGGTTCGGTATATTTCGATGTAGCCAAATACAATAAAGACCACCATTATGGCAAACTCTCGGGACGTAACCTGGACGATGTACTGAATACAACCCGCGAGCTGGACGGCCAGGAAGAAAAACATAATCCTGCCGACTTTGCTCTTTGGAAACGGGCACAACCGGAACATATCATGCGCTGGCCTTCACCATGGGGTGACGGTTTCCCCGGCTGGCATGCCGAGTGTACGGCTATGGGACGTAAGTATCTGGGCGAACACTTCGACATTCACGGAGGAGGCATGGATCTGATCTTCCCGCACCACGAATGCGAAATCGCACAGTCGGTAGCTTCACAGGGTGACGATATGGTTCACTACTGGATGCACAACAACATGATCACCATCAACGGCACCAAGATGGGCAAGAGTCTCGGAAACTTCATCACGCTGGATGAATTCTTCAGCGGCTCGCACAAATTGCTGACTCAGGCTTACAGCCCGATGACCATACGCTTCTTTATCTTACAGGCACACTACCGCAGTCCGGTGGATTTCAGCAACGAAGCCTTGCAAGCAGCAGAAAAGGGACTGAGCCGACTGATGGAAGCAGTAGACAGTCTGGAAAAAATCACTCCCGCAGCTACTTCGGACGTCGATGTAAAAAGCTTGCGCACGAAGTGTTTTGAAGCAATGAACGATGACCTGAATACTCCGATTGTGATTTCACATCTCTTTGACGGAGCCAAGATGATCAATAATATCATTGCCGGCAACAACACCATTTCTGCCGATGACCTGAAAGACCTGAAAGAAGTATTCCATACATTCTGCTTCGATATCCTGGGTCTGAAAGAAGAAATCGGTTCGTCGGACGGACGTGAAGCCGCTTATGGAAAAGTGGTCGATATGTTGCTGGAACAACGTGTGAAGGCAAAAGCCAACAAAGACTGGGCAACCAGTGACTTGATCCGTAACGAACTGACTGCATTGGGATTCGAAATTAAAGATACTAAGGACGGATTTGAGTGGAAACTGAATAAATAAAAAGCTTCAGAAAGTTGTATTTAGAAAACATCACAGAGGATGCGGAGGGAACAAAGTAATAGCTTTGTATGCTCCGCGTCCTCTGTGGCTAATTCAGAACAGATATAAAAATGACAGCACAAGAATTTTTCAAAAACGACCTGTTTGCCACCAATGCGGGTGTAGAGCTGATCGAGATACGAGAAGGATACAGCAAAGCAAAACTGGAAATAAAACCCGAACATCTGAATGCGGGACAACGGACACAGGGAGGCGCCATCTTTACTTTAGCCGATCTGGCACTTGCAGCAGCAGCTAACTCACATGGCACATTGGCCTTTTCGCTCTCTTCCAATATCACTTTCTTGCGCGCCAGCGGCCCCGGAGACACACTCTATGCCGAAGCACGCGAACGCTATACCGGACGCAGCACAGGTTATTATCAGATAGATGTAACCGATCAGGAAGGCAGACTGATAGCTACCTTCGAGTCGAGCGTATTCCGCAAAAAAGACGAAGTTCCGTTCACTTTGTGACAATAGAAGTCTGAGGATGTCGGTAACCACTGACACTCTTCAGGAATGCCTTGGCCGAACCAAAGTTAAGGTGCATATCCAGACGTACCGGAAGGTGATTCCGGTCGTCCGTCACATAGAACGTTATGACCTCTTTCTCCTTTCCCTTTTTATTATATTCCACGAGTGAGAATATCAGGCAGCGATAGGTAGTATCGTTCTCGGCAGTAATCTTCTTAATTCCCCGGTAAATCAGGGTCTGTTCTTCTACTCTACGCCCCGTCGCCATCGGGAACTGGATACGTTGACCGATGGTATATTCCTTTGGATCGAACGAACGGGCCTGCGCCAGAATAGTAAGCATATCATAGATACAACGATTGTCACTTTGCTCCGTCTCGGTGATACTCCCGTCTTTACGCACCCGTTTTTGATTGACATAACACATGCCCTCCCGAAACGAGAAACGGGCTTCATCGACGGTATAACGTTTTCCTTCTTCGGCTCCCTTCCGAAAATAGCGGGGTTCCAGCTTTTCAGTCATGACGCTTGTCAGCGTATCCCGCATCTTAAAGAAGAAGTCGGCCTCTTTACTGCTAATGGCCAATAAATTGACCCGATAGGCCGGCTCGGAGTGATAAGTCGTCGAGTTAGTAGTAAGGCTGGCAAGTCCCACTTTCTTCCAAATGAATTTCCAGTTGAAATAAAGTTCGTACATGACGCTCACCGGACTTAAACGCATCGTTCTTTGCTTCACACTGGGCATTGCCCGATGATGGGAAAGCAAAAAGCAGGGCGATAATAAGACATATCCACTCTTTCCGCCTAATTGCGGCGGCTACGGTTTGCGTTTTGACTATCTCGGGTCTTTTTCTTCTTGTCTTCATCTGGTTTCTGTTTTTTAAGTTCGTCCGGCTTTTGCTTATCCAGAGGCACAGCTGTCACATTCCAGTCCTGAGTAGCATCCCAGTTTGCTTTAAATTCAATAATATGCGGATAATAGTATACCATCTCAGGCTGTATACCCTTCTCATAGTCACCGGCATCCCACACTCCGTTGCCATTGGTATCGTTTACCAACCGGGCTCCGTATTTGCCGGGATTCAGATAGTAAAACTCCGCTCTCCCGTCAATCACCGGACGCCTGCGAAGAACTTTATCCTGATTATCCAACAGTTCGACAAAAGCGATAGAATCTGCTCCGGTTATGTTGAGGAACACATTACCGTATTCTTCGATTTGACGAACCTTGAAGGCTTGCTTTATCTTATCGGTAAACAGCCCGTAAATGCCATGAAAAGCTGTGGAATCGACGGCAAATTCATACTCGCCTCCGGGTTCCCAATCATAATAGAGGTTATAGCGGCGCACATCGAGCGAATCATGTTCGAGCTCAAAAGGAACGTCGGTCCATATCGTATCTACTTTCTGGCGAAGATGAATAGCCGCACTGTCAAAGCGGGCTACCGGTTCTTCAAAAGTCATGGTGATATAATCGAACACGTCCATAGACGAAGGAGCGTGTGTGTTTACCGACAAGAACTTAGTCGGTTCCGGCTCATCGTCTTTCTTCTTTTTCTTTTTAGGCTCTTCTTTCTTCACTTTCTTTGCGGCCAACCTTAGCGTATCCGTACGAGGAACTAATTGATTTAACGTATCAGTGTACAAATAGTTCAGGCTCAACGTAAGTGTATCTTGCTGATAAAGCAAAGAGTCGCGTATCCAATAATGAATAGTGTCGTTGCGGAATGTCTTTTCTATCACAAAAGCATCCTTCTCGTCGAAATTCAAGCCTTTCAACACAGGCAAAGAATCTGCCGGAGCCGAAAAATACAAAGAAAATTTATTCGGAGTAAGGCGTTCGCTCTTAACCAGGTATTGTGAAACAGAAGGCTTTTTAAATGAGCGAAGCACAATATTATCGGGCAGGAAGTAGGTATATTTCTGCTCAACAATCGTATCGATGGTCAGTGAATCGACCCAGGCAGTATCCTGGCGTATCCGCTCTTCGAAGCGGGGAATAATCAGCGAGTCATTGAAAGCCACCGCTTCACCTTTTTGGTTATAGAAGAAATTCTGATCGGCATCCATTAAACCGAAAATACGATATTTGCCCGGTGCAATCCCACGAATCGTGAAGTGTCCACGACTATCGGTACGAGCTACACGATCAAAAGGAAGTTTGGTAAAAGCCGAGTCATTCAGGTTGGAATGTAGTCCCACCAACATACCTTTAATGGGTTCCAGATCAGAAGCTTCAAGCAAGGTGCCCGATACCTCCATTGTATCGATAGAGGCCCCTGTAGAGAATGTAAACGCAAAATTACCGAGCGGATTGCCCTCGTTGTTATCGACGATCGCATCCGAGAAATCGATTGTATAGGTGGTATTGGGCTTCAAAGAGTCGAGCAGGTTTACAGTAATCCGCTTCCCTCCGGGTTTAATCTCCGGTTGTTGCAACTGGGGAGGCGAAACCACTACCTTTTCACTGGCCTTTTCAAGTTTAATAAACTCATCGAAATCAAGGACAATCTTTGACTTTTTAGTATTTACGGCTCCTGCTGCCGGCGTACTGCCGATGAAGCGGGGTGGAGTTTCATCAAAAGGTCCCCCATCCGGACGTCCCATACTGGCACAAGAATAAAGGGTAGCTACCAGAGCAGCAACTCCCAACAGACTACGGATGAGTCGTTTTTTTCTATATATATTGTCTTTTAACATGCTGCAAAAAAATAAGCCTTATCCATTAATTAATGCTATACTTTACACTAATTTATCCAAAAAGACTCTGTCCGACAAGACAAAAAACGTATCTTTGACCAACAATTTACAAACCTAATAAGATTAACCCCATGAAAAGACAACTGCTGACTTGCTGCCTGGCGATGTGTAGCCTGGCGACCATGGCTCAACATGACGAATGGAAAAACCCCGAAATTAATGCGGTAAACCGTGCACCGATGCACACCAATTACTTTGCTTACTCTTCAAGTGAAGAAGCCGCAAAAGCCGATAAGGAAAACTCAAGCAACTTTATGACCCTGAATGGCATCTGGAAATTCAACTGGGTGAAAAATGCAGATGCTCGACCGACCGACTTCTACCGGACAGACTATAATGATAAAGGTTGGGGACAGATGAAAGTCCCCGGTGTTTGGGAAATGAACGGATACGGTGATCCGATTTATGTCAACGTAGGTTACGCCTGGAGAAGCCAATACAAAAACAATCCTCCTTATGTGCCCATAGAAAACAACCATGTAGGATCGTATCGGAAAGAAATCATTATTCCTGCCGAATGGTCAGAAAAAGAAATATTCGCCCACTTTGGTTCGGTCACTTCAAACATGTATCTATGGGTCAACGGTAAATATGTGGGATATAGCGAAGACAGTAAACTGGAAGCTGAATTTAACCTGACCAAATATCTGAAACCGGGCAAGAACCTGATTGCGTTTCAGGTATTCCGCTGGTGTGACGGGACGTATCTGGAAGACCAGGACTTTTTCCGCTACTCGGGAGTGGGACGTAACTGCTATTTGTACAGCCGCAATAAAAAATATATTCAAGATATCCGTGTAACTCCCGACTTGGACAGCAATTATACAAACGGTACATTGAACGTGGCACTCAATCTGAACGGAAGCGGAACAGTAGAGTTGAACCTGACAGATCCGGCAGGAAAAAGTGTTGCTACGGCACAGGTTAACGGAAATGGACAAAAGTCTGTTGTCATGGACGTGAGCAATCCTGAAAAATGGACAGCAGAAACACCCAACTTATATACACTGACTGCAACCCTGAAAAACGGCAGCAACACGCTGGAAGTGATCCCGGTAAAAGTAGGTTTCCGCAAAATTGAATTGAAGGGCGGACAGATACTGGTGAACGGGCAACCGGTGCTCTTTAAAGGTGCCGACCGCCACGAAATGGATCCGGACGGAGGATACGTGGTTTCCCGTGAACGCATGCTGCAAGATATTCTGCGTATGAAGCAACTGAACATTAACGCGGTACGTACCTGTCACTATCCGGACGACAATCTGTGGTATGACCTTTGCGACCAATACGGTATCTATGTAGTGGCAGAGGCCAATATCGAGTCGCACGGAATGGGATATGGCAAAGAAACACTTGCCAAAAATCCATCTTACAAAAAAGCACACATGGAACGCAACCAACGCAATGTACAGAGAGGGTATAACCATCCTTCCATCATTTTCTGGTCATTAGGAAACGAAGCCGGATACGGCCCGAACTTCGAACAGTGCTATACATGGATCAAAAACGAGGACAAAACACGCGCCGTACAATATGAGCAGGCGGGTACCAATGAATTTACAGACATTTTCTGCCCGATGTATTACGATTATGACGCCTGCAAGAAGTACAGCGAAGGCAATATAGACAAACCTTTGATCCAATGTGAGTATGCGCATGCCATGGGTAATTCGGAAGGCGGTTTCAAAGAATATTGGGATATGATTCGCAAATATCCCAAATATCAGGGTGGTTTCATTTGGGATTTTGTAGACCAGTCGAACCATTGGAAAAATAAGGATGGAATAGACATCTACGGATATGGCGGTGACTTCAATAAATACGATGCTTCGGACAATAATTTTAACGACAACGGACTGATCAGCCCCGACCGTCGCCCCAACCCGCATGCCCATGAAGTGGGATACTTCTACCAGTCAATCTGGACTACTCCCGGCGATCTGTCAAAGGGAGAAATAAAGGTATATAACGAAAACTTCTTCCGCGATTTGTCCGCTTATTATATGGAGTGGCAATTACTGGCAAACGGTGAAGTAATGCAAACCGGAGTCGTTCAGGACCTGAACGTGGCTCCCCAACAAACAGCGACTCTCAAACTGAATCTGAATACGGAAAAGATCTGTCCATGTAAAGAGTTGTTGCTCAACGTAACTTATAAGTTGAAAGCTGCCGAAACACTGATGCCGGCAGGAAGTACAGTAGCATATGACCAGCTGACTATCCGTCCGTATACAGCCAAAGCATTGGAATTAAAGAACCAGAAAGCATCTAATCTTGACATTGTCGTACCGGTCATTAAGGACAACGACCATAATTATCTGATTGTAGAAGGCGAAAACTTCATAATCGAATTCAATAAGCACAATGGATATCTCTCTCGTTACGAAGCAGATGGTATGCAATTATTAAATCCGGGAGCTCAACTGACTCCTAACTTCTGGCGTGCTCCTACCGATAATGATTATGGAGCAGGATTACAGCACCGGTATGCTGTCTGGAAAAATCCGGGACTGAAGTTGACTTCATTGAAACAAAGTATCGAAAACGAACAGGCAATCGTTCAGGCTGAATATGAAATGAAAGCTGTAAAAGGAAAACTATTCCTGACTTATGTTATCAACAATGAGGGGAGCGGTCAAAGTAACTCAAAAGATGGAAGCCGGCAAAGAAGAAAAGGTTTCTGATATGTTCCGTTTCGGCATGCAAATGCAAATGCCCGAAAACTTCAATGAAGTGGAATATTATGGCCGTGGTCCGGTTGAAAATTATGCCGACCGCAATCACTCTACTTTAATTGGCAAATATCGCCAGACAGTTGCCGAACAGTTCTACCCGTACATCCGTCCGCAAGAAACCGGTACCAAAACCGATTTGCGCTGGTGGAGAGTATTGAATATCAGCGGAAACGGTCTGCAGTTTGTAGGTGACGCTCCTTTCTCCGCCTCTGCCTTGAACTATAGCATCGAGTCTTTGGATGACGGAGTACAAAAAGACCAACGCCACTCTCCTGAAGTAGCGAAAGCTCCTTTCACTAACCTTTGCATCGATAAAGTACAGATGGGTCTGGGATGTGTCAACAGTTGGGGAACACTTCCACTGGAGAAATACCGTGTACCTTATCAGGATTATGAATTCAGTTTCATCCTGACCCCCGTACGCCACAAAGTGAATATGTGAAACAAGATTCCATGACAACAGGGACAGTGGTCCGGAATTTTCCGGATCACTGTTTTTTTATCATCTTTTTTCTGCCCCCGCCTGTTTCGCACCCATCTGAAGTAATTTTGAGCTTTACACCTATATTAATTAGAGAAAAACATCGTTAAAAACAGATATTAAAAAACAACGGTATAGAAAATAAAGAGTACTTTTGTCGCGGAAAACTAATTAAGGGTAATCAGTTTTCACCTATACCTGATAAGGTTATCACGATAAACCACTTTGCCACAAAATGAACATCATTAAAAATTGAATATAAAGAAGGTATGAAAAAGTAAAATTGTTTTGTTTGCATTTTGTTTAGCCTTGTTGTCGGGTTGCGGCAAAAAGGGCTTCAACATGGGAGGAACTCCCGAATGTGCAGTAGAGACATTGCAGCCCACCACTGTCAATCTGAAAAGCTCCTATCCGGCCACAATCAAGGGTAAACAGGATATCGAAATCCGCCCGCAGGTTTCCGGGTTTATCACTAAACTGAATATTGATGAAGGATCTATGGTCAAAAAAGGACAGGTACTGTTCGTCATCGATCCGGTGCAGTATGAATCTGCCGCCCGTGCAGCAAAAGCCGCTGTAGCCACAGCTAAAGCGAATGTTTCTACTCAGGAAATCACTGTAAAAAACAAACGTGAATTAAACAAGAAAAACATCATCAGCGACTATGATCTGGAAATGGCTGAAAATACACTTGCATCTGCAAAAGCTCAATTGGCATCTGCCGAAGCCCAGCTGATCAGCGCTAACCAAAATCTGGCATACACACGCGTAACAAGCCCTTCGGACGGTGTAGCCGGAACAATCCCTTACCGTGTAGGTAGCTTGGTAAGCGCTTCAAGCCCGTCACCTCTCACTGTGATCTCGGACATCACTCAGATGTACGTTTACTTTTCACTGACAGAAAAGGAATTACTGAACCTGATCCGTCAGGACGGTTCTCAGACTGAATTTCTGAATAGCTTCCCGGCTGTTCAACTGACATTGGCTGACGGAACGTTGTATGCCGATAGCGGTAAAATAGAGACGGTAAGCGGAGTCATCGACCAAAACACAGGTGCTGTAAGCATGCGTGCCACTTTCCCGAATCACGGACATCTGTTGAGAACAGGCGGTACCGGTAACATCCAGATTCCTTATAGCAAGGAGAATGTAATCGTTATCCCTCAAAAAGCAACTTACGAAATACAGGATAAGAAATTCGTATATCTGCTCCAGCCGGATAACACTGTGAAAAATACCGAAATAGAAATATTAAATCTCAACGACGGACAAAACTATGTAGTCACTGCAGGACTGAAAGCCGGCGACAAAATCGTTGTCGAAAACGTCAGCACCCTGAAAGACGGTGCTACTATCAAGCCGCTCACCCAGCAGGAATCGGCCGAACGCTTTAAAGCAGCTTTGGAAGAACGCAAAAATCAGTAAACAGAGTTAACTCAAAAAGCAGAATATGAAATTAGATAGATTTATTAATCGTCCGGTACTATCAACGGTTATCTCCATCGTGATAGTGATTCTGGGTGTGTTAGGCCTGCTGTCGCTGCCTATCTCCCAGTATCCGGATATTGCCCCTCCTACTGTACGTGTCAACACGACGTATCAGGGAGCCAATGCACAAACTGTATTAAACAGTGTGATTGCTCCGTTGGAGGAGCAGATCAACGGTGTAGAAAACATGATGTACATGACTTCTACTGCCACCAATACCGGAGAGGCCTCTATTGAGGTTTACTTTAAACAGGGTACGGACCCGGATATGGCTGCCGTAAACGTACAGAACCGTGTAGCCAAAGCACAGGGTCTGTTGCCGGCCGAAGTAACCAAGGTAGGTGTGATTACCTCAAAACGACAAACCAGTATGTTGCTGGTATTCTCCCTGTATAGTTCGGATGACAAATATGATAACGAATTCCTTGAGAACTATGCTAAAATCAATCTCGTACCGGAAGTTCAACGTGTACCGGGTGTAGGTGACGCCATGGTGCTCGGTGCAGACTATTCTATGCGTATCTGGTTGAAACCGGACGTAATGGCCCAATATCACCTGATGCCTACCGATGTTTCGGCAGCATTGGCCGAACAGAATATCGAGGCTGCTCCGGGTTCATTCGGTGAACAGGGCAAACAGACTTTCCAATATACGCTGCGTTATAAAGGACGTCTGCAGAGCCAGGAAGAGTTTGAGAACATCGTGATCCGTGCCAATTCTGACGGGCAGGTGCTCCGATTGAAAGATATTGCCACAATCGAGTTAGGTCGTCTGACATACGGATTCTCTAACAACGTAAATGGTCACCCTGCCGTAACGGTTATCGTATTCCAGACAGCCGGTTCGAATGCGACTGCCATCATCAATGACATCCTCGACTTGCTTGAAAAATCAGAATCGACTTTCCCGCCGGGAGTTAAAGTAAATATCTCACAAAATGCCAACGACTTCTTGTTTGCTTCTATCCACGAAGTTGTAAAGACTTTGATTGAAGCCTTTATCTTGGTATTTATCGTGGTTTACATTTTCTTGCAGGATCTACGCTCGACACTGATTCCGGCCATCGCGATCCCGGTAGCATTGATCGGTACATTCTTTGTGCTTTACATCATCGGATTCAGTATCAACTTGCTTACCCTCTGTGCCATGGTACTCGCCATTGCCATAGTGGTGGACGATGCCATCGTCGTCGTCGAGGGTGTCCATGCCAAGCTCGACCAAGGCTATAAATCAGCTCGGTTAGCTTCCATCGACGCCATGAACGAATTGGGTGGCGCTATCGTCTCCATTACATTGGTTATGATGTCCGTGTTTATTCCGGTAAGCTTTATGACCGGTACTTCCGGTACATTCTACCGTCAGTTTGGTCTGACTATGGCTATTGCTATTGCCTTGTCGGCAGTAAATGCCTTGACACTGAGCCCTGCATTGTGCGCCATCTTACTGAAACCCCACGATCCTGATGCTAAAAAGAAATCGACTTTGGCAAGCCGTTTCCATGCTTCGTTCAATGCTGCTTATGACACAGTATTGAAGAAATATAAAAAACGTGTTCTCTTCTTCATCCAGAAACCGGTGCTGACCATCGGCTCCGTAGTAGTGGGTTTCGCACTGCTCATCTTCCTGATGAAAGTGACTCCGACCGGTTTGGTACCGAATGAAGATACAGGAACGATTATGGCAGTAGTCGATATGCCTCCCGGAAGCTCACTGGAACGCACTCAGGAAGTGATGTGGCAGGTAGATAGCCTACTGGCCTCCGACCCGGCTATCGAAAGCCGTACCATGATCGCCGGTTATAGCTTTATCGCCGGTCAGGGTCCCAGCTACGGTTCATTTATCTGTAAAATGAAGAACTGGGATGAGCGTTCCATCGCTCAACGTTCTGACTTCGTTTCAGGTATGCTGTATCTGAAAGCCCGTGAAGTGATTAAAGACGCCCGCGTACTGTTATTCGCTCCCCCTATGATTCCGGGTTACAGTGTATCCAACGGTTTCGAAATGAACTTACAGGATAAGACAGGCGGTAGTCTGGATAAATTCTATGAAGTAGCTCAGGACTTTATCACCAAGCTACAGGCACGTCCCGAAATTCAGTCGGCACAGACTTCGTTCAACCCGAACTTCCCGCAGTACATGATCGATATCGATGCCGCTGCTTGTAAGAAGGCCGGATTGTCTCCGAGCGACATCCTTACTACCCTGCAAGGATATTACGGTGGTCTATATTCGTCCAACTTCAACCGGTTCGGTAAGATGTACCGTGTAATGATTCAGGCCGATCCGAACAGCCGTACCAATCTGGAGTCACTGAACTCGGTTAAAGTACGCAACGGCAACGAGATGGCTCCTATCACTCAGTTTATGAGCGTTAAACGTATTTACGGACCGGACAACATCAAGCGTTTCAACATGTTTACGGCAATGACTATCAATGGTTCTCCGGCTGACGGATACAGTTCCGGTCAGGCCATCCAAGCCATGCAGGAAGTGGCAGAACAGACGTTGCCTACCGGATACGGATATGAATTCTCGGGTATGACGCGTGAAGAACAAAGTTCGAGCGGCAGTACTACTGCGATGATCTTCGTCCTCTGCTTCGTATTTGTTTATCTGTTGCTGAGTGCACAATACGAAAGTTATATTCTTCCGTTTGCCGTACTGCTTTCTATACCGTTCGGTCTGGCAGGTAGCTTCATTTTCGCCCACCTGATGGGATTGGCAAACAATGTCCTTCCGATACTGGGAGCAGCTACCAACAACATTTATATGCAGATCGCATTGATCATGTTGATGGGTCTGTTGGCAAAGAACGCCATCCTAATTGTAGAGTTTGCTCTCGACCGTCGTAAGATGGGTATGAGTATTTCTTGGGCAGCCGTATTGGGTGCAGGTGCCCGTTTGCGTCCGATCCTGATGACTTCATTGGCCATGGTTGTCGGCCTGTTGCCTTTGATGTTTGCCATGGGCGTAGGTGCCAATGGTAACCGTGCTTTGGGTACGGCTGCGGTAGGCGGTATGTTTATCGGTATGATATGCCAGATATTCGTGGTTCCTGCTTTGTTCGTTATCTTCCAGTATCTACAAGAGAAGGTGAAACCTATTGAATGGGAAGACATCGATAATACGGATGCAGAAACAGAAATTGAACAATACGCTAAATAGGAATAAAGAAAAGAATATGAAGAAACAAATTATAGGTATGTTGTGTGCAACTGCTCTCTTGAGCAGCTGCCACATCTACAAATCATATGACAGACCTAAAGATATTGAAGCCTCCGGTCTTTACCGGGACACAGTATCTGTTGCCGATACACTGGTATCCGATACTGTCAACTTCGGAAATCTGCCTTGGAGAGAGGTCTTCACCGATCCTCAACTGCAAGCGTTAATCGAACAGGGATTAACCCACAATACAGATCTGCTGACTGCTGCGCTGAAAGTGAAAGAGGCACAGGCATCACTGATGTCAGCCCGTCTGGCTTACGCTCCTTCACTCGGATTGTCACCACAAGGAACCATCAGCAGCTTTGATAAGCATGCCGCAACCAAAACCTATTCGTTGCCGGCAACAGCCAGCTGGGAGATCGATCTATTCGGCAAGTTGCTGAATGCCAAACGCGGTGCACAAGTAACATTGTTGCAAACCAAAGCATATCGTCAGGCTGTACAGACTCAGATCATTTCGGGCATTGCCAATACCTATTACACCTTATTGATGCTCGACCGTCAGCTCGATATTACCGAACAGACTGCCGACATCATGAAGCGTAATGTTGAAACCATGCAGGCAATGAAAGATGCGGCTATGTTCAACACTACCTCTGCAGGGGTGGAACAAAGCAAGGCTGCCTATGCACAAGTACTGGCGTCTATTCCGGCTATCCAGAAGAGTATCCGTGAAGCTGAGAACGCTATGTCCATGCTATTGGCACAAGCACCACAGACTATCAAACGGGGGGTTCTGGAAGAGCAGCAATTACCTGAAGATTTCTCAGTGGGCGTTCCTTTGCAACTACTCTCTAACCGTCCGGATGTGAAAGCAGCCGAAATGGCATTGGCCGGTACTTACTACAATGCAAATTCGGCCCGTGCCGCCTTCTATCCGCAAATCACTATCAGCGGCTCGGCTGGTTGGACCAATAGCGCCGGTAGTGCCATTATCAATCCTGGTAAACTGCTTGCCTCTGTACTTGGTTCGCTTACCCAGCCTCTCTTCTACCGTGGTGCAAACATTGCCCGCCTGAAGATAGCCAAGGCACAACAGGAAGAGGCTAAACTGGCCTTCCAGCAGAGTTTGTTGAATGCCGGAAGTGAAGTAAGCAATGCATTGTATCAATATCAGAGTGCTTCTGAAAAAACTGCTTCCCGCAAATTACAGGTAGAATCTTCAGAAAAAGCATCCGAATATACAAAAGAATTGTTTAAATTAGGGACGTCTACTTATCTGGAGGTATTGTCGGCCGAACAGTCTTTGCTCAGTGCCCGTTTATCTCAGGTAAACGACACCTTCGACCGGATGCAGGCTGTAGTGAGCCTCTATCAGGCATTGGGCGGCGGAAGAGAAGATTAACTTTAAATACAATACAATTATGATTAGTCCATTAGCATCGATAGCCCCCGGGGCAAAAATCGGAAAGAATGTGATCATTCAACCGTTTGCTTACATTGAAGATAATGTCGAAATAGGGGACGACTGTATCATTATGCCCTATGCCAGTGTGCTGAATGGTACACGGCTGGGAAAAGGTAACAAAGTATATCAACATGCCGTATTAGGAGCAGAACCACAGGATTTCCACTACAAAGGAGAAGAAAGTTCACTGATTATCGGGGATAACAACCATATCCGCGAAAACGTAGTTATCAGTCGGGCTACTTTCGGTGGGAATGCTACCAAAATAGGCAATGGCAATTTCCTGATGGATAAAGTCCACATTTGTCACGATGTACAAATCGGAGATAATTGTGTAGCCGGTATCGGCACCACCATCGCCGGAGAATGTACCTTGGATGATTGTGTCATCCTGAGTGGCAATGTTACCCTCCATCAATATTGTCATGTGGGACAATGGACATTGGTACAGAGCGGTTGCCGTATTTCAAAAGATGTGCCCCCATACAGCATTATGGCCGGTAACCCGGTAGAATATCACGGAGTAAATGCCGTAGTATTGCAACAACATAAAAATACGAGCGAAAGAGTTCTACGCCACATAGCCAATGCTTATCGCCTGATCTATCAGGGAAACTTCAGCTTGCAGGATGCAGTGCAAAAAATTATAGACCAGGTTCCCATGAGCGAAGAGATAGAGAATATAGTGGCTTTTTTTGTCAAAAGTCTAAGCGTGGAATCGTAAAAATAGAAACCATTCTCTGCTTATAAAAGAAGGTGTAGCCATCTCAAAAAAGAAGGCTACACCTTTTTTTTAGTAGTATCGAGGCCCTTTAGAGGCAGGTTCATCACAGACTATTCAAATTCCAACGTACCGAAGAAGTCGGGACGGTGAAAATCCGGCTTTTCTATTTTGATCGGATTCCATGAGAGGAAATGCGGAGTTTGCAGTTCGTCGCCACATTTATAGAAGTTGGCTGTGATTGTTTTCCCGTCCAAAGAGGTAATGTGATGTTTGAAGAAAGCTGTATATGGAATCACCAATGCCACCTCCCAGTTGCACTCACCGATACGTTCATCGAAAGGCTGGCGTCCCAGACTGGCCCAACGTTTCACCTGATCTGTCACTTCCCGAGAAGCGCGTTCACGGTTGTTGCGTTCTGCTCCTGCACCAATAAGAATGGTTCCGATACAGTTGCATTCGATGTTATAATAGATACCGTCACCGGCAGGTACAGAGAAAAACTCCACACAGGAATCAGTCCATACGGAGCCATCGTCTTCTCCATACTTAGCCCGTACACTGGCCTCTTTTACATTGAAGTGTAACAAAACAGCATCATCGCTATGTGCTATACGGAACTCCACTTTCGGACGATAAGGGTAGGCTTCCCAATTCACATTATCAATGGGTTGGAAACCGATCTTTTCTTTATCCAGTAATTCGGGAAGTGCATCGACCTCCACATTAGCAATACTGATCTTCTTTACTTTCATGGTCTATTCTATTTTTATCTTGCAAAAATATATACTTTATTTCAGTATTCCGTTCTCCATCCGATGCTATTTTACAACCTTTCCCGAAAACGTTTACTTTCGGATCTCCTTTTTTATGGTCAGTCAGATGATTTCCTTACCTTTGCAGCGTGAAACAACCACTTTGCATTGATTTAAGATAATAACTTCAACGGGTAAATCCCTAATGTATCTAACAAATAACACAAAAAATGAAGAAGCATCTGATTTTATCTGCTTGCCTGATAATGGCAATAAGCAGTTTTGCTCAAAAAAAGGACTTTAGTTATAAGTTTTACGGACAGATTCGCACAGACCTTTATTACAACAGTCGTGCCAACGAAGAGACAGTAGACGGATTGTTTTACATGTACCCCAAAGACGAAGTATTCGATAGCAATGGCAGAGATTTAAATGCAACTGCCAACGGTAGCTTTTACACCCTATATACCCGCCTGGGATTGGATGTAAAGGGACCTAAACTGGGACGCGCCATGACTTCCGCCAAAGTGGAAGCAGACTTCCGCGGTTCAGGTACTTCTTACTCTACTATACGCTTGCGTCACGCTTACCTGAACCTGGATTGGGGACGTTCGGCTCTTTTGCTCGGACAAACCTGGCATCCGCTCTTCGGTGACGTATCACCTCAAATCCTGAATCTTTCGGTCGGAGCACCTTTCCAACCGTTCAGCCGTGCTCCGCAAATTCGTTACCGCTATACACACAAAAGGGTTCCAACTGACGGGAGCAGCTATCTGGCAATCACAGTATCTGTCACAAGGTATTGTCGGTAAAAGTCAGACTTATATAAAGAACAGTTGTGTTCCTGAGTTCTATCTGGGACTCGACTATAAAGCCAATGGATGGATAGCCGGAGCAGGAATCGAACTGCTCTCTCTGAAGCCTCGTACAGAGTCTAAAGTAGAGGACCAAGTCTATAAAGTGAACGAGCGCATCACCACCCTGTCTTACGAAGGTCATGTGAAGTATAGCAATAAAGATTGGTTTTAGGTGCTAAAACCGTATTAGGGCTCCAACCTAACACAAACCTCCATGCTGGGAGGATTCGGAATCAAATCCATCGATAATCGGACCGAGAACAAAAAGTATACACCGATCCGGGTATCCAGTTCATGGCTGAACGTAGTATACGGACAGAAATGGAAACCGGGTATCTTCCTGGGATATGTCAAGAATATGGGAACAAGCGATGCCCTGGCATCCAATCAAGTATACGGAACAGGAACCAATGTGGACCAAGTGGTGAC
>VOFI01003870.1_pt1 | contig 49788 bp, 66 predicted proteins | sample 5384131 | NCBI WGS metagenome assembly VOFI01 (sample SAMN12384728, study PRJNA508395) | human gut metagenome | isolation source: healthy gut H | host: Homo sapiens
TCAGTATGCTTTGAATTTCCAGTTACATGTGCTCCAATGTTGGGAAATCGACCTTTTAAATCATGTCATGGGGGCAAAAATTGCTATCATGTCTGATAAGGCAAACAACCCGTAATAAAATTATGGGAATTTATACTACAGATAAAGAAGAGCAAATTGTTTTTTATTGATACGCCTGGTATTCATAAACCGAAAACTGCCTTAGGTGATTTATGGTTGAGTCTGCCTATTCAACCCTGCGTGAAGTGGACACAGTTCTTTTTATGGTACCTGCTGATGAAAAAAGCGGGAGGTAAAGGCGACAATATGATTATAGAGCGTCTTAAAGCGGCCAAGGTACCTGTTATTTTGGTTATCAATAAGATTGATAAGGTTCATCGGATCAATTACTCGAACAGATTGATGATTTTAGAAATCAATGGATTTTCAAAGAAATTGTCCCCATTTCTTTGCCTTGCAAGGCAATAATGTCAGTCATCTGGTAGATCTTTTGGTAATCATCTAGAAGTTAAAGGTTTTCAATATTTTCCAGCTGATCAAATCACGGATCATCCGTAGAGCGCTTTTTGGTATCTGAAATGATTCGGGAAAAAGTTTTGTTGCTGATGCGTGAAGAAATTCCTCATTCGGTAGCTGTGGTTATTGACTCAATGGCGCGTGATGAGAGGAAACGCATTAAAGATACATATTCGTGCGACCATTATGGTGGGCAATGACCAGTCAAAGGGGCATTATCATCGGTAAAAAGGGTGCTATGCTTAAAGGACAGGCCAAATGGCTCGTCGTGACATCGAACTCTGCTAGGTGACCAAGTCTACCTCCAGAGACACATGGGTCAGGGTTCTGCAAGAAAAACTGGCGCGATAAAACTAGACTTAGCCGATTTTTGGGTATAATAAGAAGGAGTATTGAGATCAAGCTAATGTCTTTCCAGATAAATTGAAGGAATTTTTAAATTATGGACTATATTTCCTACATCCCGCTCAAAGTCGGTCGCGGCAGCGTAAGTAACCTTAGCAACCTGAGCCGGGATCACTACAGCGTAGTCGATCTTGTCGTCATCGTTTACAGAGGTCAGATATACGGTGGAAGCGGTATTGTAGCCGCCATTGCACATCAGCTGTGCAACGGTCTTTGCCGGTGTTCTCGCCATCAGCAGTTACAACCTTCAGGTCAGAAGCGTTGTACTTAACCTTATCGCCATCGACCTCGAAAGTCTTGTCTACGGTCTTCAGGGTATCCAGCAGACCAACGGTGGTCTTTACAGCTACGCCGTTCTTGCCGGTAGCGTAAACGCCGAATACATCGTCAGAATCCTTGTACAGAACCTTAACTTCCTGGCCCAGCAGGTCGGTGTAGTCCTTGGTTACCTTGGTGAAGGAGTGCTTGTAGTTGGAGTCGTAGTCGTCAGACTTAACACCACCAGCAACGTTAGCAGCGATCTCAACGCTGAACTTGCCCTTGCTGTCTTCCTTAACAGACTTCAGGATACCGGTGTTCTTGTACATACCCATGTACTTCTCGCCGATGGTCTTGTTGTCCTTACCAGCAGCATTCTCGTTGGTGTAAGCATCGTCACGCCATACAACAGTCTTAGCGTCGATAGCGTTGTAGATCAGCTGTGCAGCGTACTGACGCGGGCACGGACCGGTGAAGGAAGTGTTTACATCATCCAGAAGGCCGTTTTCGTCAGCCAGAGCGTTGGTCTTTGCAGCCCAGCCCGGACCTACCAGGCCTGCCTTGTTAGCATCGTAGCCGAGGGTTACGAGCAGCATCTTAGCAGCTTCCTGAGCAGTTACAGTTGCGCTCGGAGCAAAGATGGTGGAAGACTTACCAGCGATAATGCCCAGAGACTGGCAGTACTTAATGTAGCCGCGAGCCCAATGGCCATTAATGTCGGTGAAAGAAGTCTTGTCATCGTTGTACGCCGAAGCGTCAGAGTTGCCGGTACGCAGAACGTAGATCATCTTCGCCATCTGCGCACGAGTTACGGTAGCATTGGGCTGGAAGGAGCCGTCTTCGAAACCTTCGATTACGCCCAGCGATACCAGAGTGTCCACTACATCAGCGTCAACCTTGATGTCGGCCTGATCCGTGAACGCTGCACCAGCGAACATGGTGAATGCGCAAGCAAACGCCAGTACCAGTGCAAGAACCTTTTTGAGATGGCATATGAAAAAACTAATATATGAGAAAAGGGTAATGAAAAATCGAAAATATAGTGTATTTATAACTTTATATAGGAAAATGGAAGCAAGAAATATATTCCAAAAATAAAACATAAAAAGTAAAAGTATAAACGAAAAGAAATAAATTTTTTTGAAAATTTAGTGTTCGCCAAATCAGTATATATAAAATGTAGATAAAAGTAAAACAGAGTAGATATTCCGTGGTATAATAAAGGACCTGTATCTAAACGTACAGGTTTTTAAGGAGACAACTCCCATTTAACGCAACTTCAGGGACATAGAAGGTGCACTGCTGAAAAAGTGCAGGCTTCGGGGCCCCTCACTAATTCTTTGAGAAACGAATCATACGTCATAAAGAACCTTTAAGAGATTTATTTACTTTGCAGCATTATCCCGCTCCATAGCCTCTCGGATGGCGCGCTTGATGAAAGCCGTGGTGGTTTCACCTTGCGCTTTCGCGTGTGCTTGAATCACAATACGCTCGCCCTTGGGGACACGAAAGCGGACTTCGTCTGTCTTTTTTTTTGCCATTTTGCAGTTGCTCGCATTTGTGCTTCGGTTCTTAAGCATTTCTTCACCCCCAAAATATCATACTAAAGATTTACTATGAAAAATATAGTAAATCTGCTGTATAAGTAGCACTAAATTTTGGATATAATGCATATTGTACAAGTGCAACTTATACTGTATAATCTTATCAGAAAATAAAAAACGGCAGTACTTGGAAGCGCCAACTTCCAAGTACCTGCGCAGGTGACTCGACCACCTACACAACGGAAAACTCCGCACCGCAGTATTAGTATACCCTTTTTTAAGGGTTGCACAAGACATTTGTTAGTGATATATTTATACTTCTTTTTCTGCTGTGTGATTTTGACACCGTGTAGGCTCTATATTGCCTGCACGGTTTTATTTTCGCTCAAAATCACATATAGAAAGAGGCGAAATTATGATGAAGAAGTATTCTTTTTCGCAGATATGCAAAGGCTGCACTGGAAAGACTACGAGTTCGAGTGTCAGCGGCTGACCTTTCCGAACGGCAGACAAATCCGTTTGACGGACAGCCAGAGCAAGCAGGTACAGACGCAGTACACACAGTATATCGATCAACATCATCACGCACCGCGCATGGGAGATTATATTTTCCCGAGCAAGGAGACGAGGTCATGGGTATAACTTTACGGGAATGGTCGCAGCAGTGGCTGGAGGTTTACGTTAAGCCGGTAGCCAAGCCGAGCGGCTATGAACACTACTATGACAACATGTACAAACATATCCTGCCGAAATTAGGCGAAATGCCTTTGGAAAGTCTGACTACTGCCGAGGTACAGCACTTTCTCAACGAGGAATCCCTGCATGGCAATCTGCGGACCGGCGGCGCGCTGAGCGCAAAAAGCATCAAAAATATGCGCGTTGTGCTGGATGTTTGCTGTAAGCGTGCTGTTGCGGACGGCCTTATGGCTGCAAATCCGGTTGCTGCGACCGTATATACGCATTGCCGCTCGAAGAAACACAATATTATGAGTGACAGCGATCAAAAAGGTGCTCGAAAAGTGGCTGTTTTCTGATCTGTCACTTAATAATGCAGGTATTATCTTAGCACTGTACAGCGGTATGCGTCTGGGTGAAGTCTGTGCTGCACGTTGGGGTAATTACGATGCGATGAGCGGCACACTGCACATTACACAGACCGTACGCCGGGTGATGGTTGATCCTGCGGCAGAGTATGGCAAGCGGACGGAACTTATCTTCAGCTCTGCGAAAAGCGATGCTTCCGAGCGGGATTTGTATCTGCCGGAAGTACTGCAGGGTTTGCTTACCGTACAGTATCAGCGGTTCGAATCTCTTTTTAAGCGCACGCCAAATGCTGATGATTTCATCATCTATAATACAGTCGGTGGTGTAATGGATCCGGACCATCTGAGCAGTTACTGGGGCGATGTACTGGACGGTCTTAGCCTGCCGCACGTTCGTTTTCACGACATTCGGCATACATTTGCAACCCGTGCGATCGAGCAGGGGATCGATGTTGCAACGGTTGCGGGTCTGCTTGGACACGCGGATGTAACCACGACCACGCACTACTACGTTCACCCGCGCGATGCTTCGATGCGAAAAGCAATGGCGGCTGTCGCACCGGTCGGAGCAGTTACACACGCATGGCAGAATACCCGATTATTTGCACCGAAAAGCGCTGAAGAGAAAGTACCTGAAGCGGCAAGGCGTGTGCATCGCCGTCGCAAAGCACATCGCAGAATGTGGATGAGTAAATGCTGCGGAAATATATGAGGAGAATCAATATGAGAGAATATAAATATGTATGTAAAGACTGTAAGGAACACCTCACAAATTCTGAGGATCGATTGTGTGAATGGTGCCGGGACAAGAAAAGGGTTAATTCTGCACAGATTTGCATTATCTGTGGGAAAAAAGACGTACTCCTGCACGGGATGGTGTGTGTTACAACTGTCGTCCAAAGGTGCCTAAGGAGCCCTATAAACCTGGCGTGCCTTGGAAGGAAGCTCTTGAATGGGTTGAGCTTGAATATGTTATTTTGCAGGCTCGTTATGACGGTTTGTCCTTTCAAGAAATTGCAGAGCTGACAGAATTGTCAGCTGAGGAATGCCGGATATCGCCGTCAAAACGCTTGATAGACGCCGATTTGGGTATTACTTAAAAATATGAGTAACTCTCGAAAGGAATGTAAGACACGCAAAGTGTCTTACAATTCTTCCCCGCATTTGCGGGGGTCAGATGTAAGCGCTTAGATTTGAAAATCGGCAAATTATCCCCGCATAAGCGGGGGACAGAACAATCCCCAAAGCAAAGGACCATAAACCTTTTTGCTTTGGGGGATTGCTTCTTGGGGTAAGAAGCGTACGCCTTGCGGAATAGTAGATATTATGTTATGTGATTGCCGTCAAAAAGCAGCGGTTTCGTGCCTCTAACTTCTCAAAACGTCAGCCGCATCTGATGCCACCGGACATTTCCGTGCGTGGATTTCTCGGACACGCCTTCGTCGACAAAGCCGAATTTTGCGTAGTACGCAATGAGCCGCTCCTTGCAGGTCAGCACAAGTCCCTTTGCGGCCCTGCTGTCTGGCATCGGCGATGGCACGGCGAATCAACTCACAGGCATGGCCGCGTTTGCGGTACTCCGGCAGGGTATTGACACCGAAAATCATCTGCCATGCACCGTTTTCGTTGTGCATACAGGCGTTTTCGTACATTGCATCGGTCAAATCCGGCTCGTCCGTGACAAACCCATCGACAAACGCAATCAGCTTGTCGGCGTCGTACAGCAGCCAGAAGTGATTGCCGTAATACTTAATCCGCTCGACAAATTCCTGCTCGGTTGCCGCTTCTGCCGGCGGAAAGCAGGCGGCTTCTGCCGCGGCGATGGCAGCAATGTCTTTTTCTTCTGCATAGGTGATCTTCATTCTGTATTCCTTCTCAACGGATAGGGAGAATATCCGCTGCATGTTACTTTTCTCTCAGCATACCACGCTTTTGAGCGCGAAACAAGAAAAATCACTATGCTAAATACGCAATATCTTGTGCATAAATCGGAGTGAGAGCGGCATCTGCACGGAGTTTCAGCGACACTTTCACGTAATAGAGCGACATCTTCTCCTTTTTCGGGTAATGAAAAAGCTGTACTCATTTGAGAACGGCTTTTGACCTATGCATCGGCAAAAAACAATCCGACTCATTCTGTACTTCTGTATATTTCTTGCCGATAATATGGTATACTATAAATACAGCTATCCCGCTCGGAGGTGAGCATATGAACTATCTTTCTGTTGCAGAAATAGCAGAAAAAGTGGAATATTTCCGAACGAAGTGTGCGAAATTACTGTGCACAGGAACGTATTCCGGGTGCTGTGCTGATCGGCAAAAACATGGCACATTCCCGAGAATGCGGAAAAGCCTGCTCGCAGTAACGGCAAAAAAAATGCCTGTCAAAACATTGCTTTCCATTCTGCAGGAAGAAAAACGAACCAAGTATGCCGGAGGCATCTATCACAAAACCCAAATCGACCTGACCTACAACTCTAACCGCATCGAGGGCAGCCGCCTGACGCACGACCAGACACGTTATATTTTTGAAACCAACACCATCGGTGTAGAAAACGAGGTGCTGAATGTGGACGATGTGATTGAAACCTCGAATCACTTCCGTTGCATTGATCTAATCATCGATCATGCAGCAAGCACGCTAAGCGAGCATTTCATCAAAAAACTGCACCATATTCTGAAAACCGGCACTAGCGATTCCCGTAAGGACTGGTTCGCCGTTGGCGAGTATAAGCGCTTGCCAAATGAGGTCGGCGGTATGCAGACCTCACTTCCGGAAGAAGTTGCCGATAAAATGAAAGCTCTGCTATCTGACTATAACGCCGTTTCTAAAAAGACACTGGACGATATTCTGGATTTTCACGTGCGCTTTGAGCGTATCCACCCATTTCAAGACGGCAACGGCCGCGTTGGACGGCTTATCATGTTCAAGGAATGTCTCAAATACAACATCGTTCCGTTTATCATAGAAGAAAACCTCAAGCTGTTTTATTATCGCAGTCTCAAGGAATGGTATAACGAAAAGGGATATCTTACGGATACCTGCTTAACCGCACAGGATAAGTACAAAGCCTATCTTGACTATTTCCGTATCCCCTACGAAAAGTGAACCAGAGAAGCCGCCCTCATTTGAGAACGGCTTCTACTGTACCGGCTATCTTACATAATATGGCTCATATTTTAGTAAACAGGTTGTACAAATCTCTCCTAAAAGTTGTTCTTATCCCATTGTACCAGATGAGCAGCTTTGCTCACGCCGCCGAAATAATTGAAAGCATGAACATGACAGTTCAGCCAGTTCTCTATTTTCATGTCGTCGCAGGCTTTTGCATAGATATCGTGAATTCAAAAGGTTGTCGCTGCGTTCCGGCGAGGTGCCACTATTTCTTCGGCAAGATGTCGCTGAAAGTCCGCAGGCGCCGCTGTATGGGCGGTTTATGCATCTTGCTGCTATTGCAGGCCATTTAGTCGGATTTTACAATTTCAATCGGTCAAATTTCAGAATATCATTCAGTCAAATTAGAAAAGTCTAATCCGTCAGATTTTATAAGAATCAATCATACCACATCTTCTAAAAAGTTGGAGAATGAGGGTTGATTTTCAGACTGAGGGTATATATAATAGTTACAGCATCAAAAAACGATTTATAGTTTTTGTACGGGGCGGCGTTGCGACGGCGTCCTAGTTTTTTATAATAAAAGGTGCCTAATGATGGATCAGAAGCGACTTGAATATCTCCGTCAGGTGGAGAGGCATGCAGATGAAACCGGCTGGGTTGCTCCGCTGACCCAAGAAGATAAGGACCATTTTGCTTATTTGAGAAAGGTTTTCAAACGCTATAATATTGCTCCTTCTAAAGCAACCCCAACGGAGTATGACTTTGTGGTCAGAGTGGCAGAAAGTGAGTTCTATTCGTGATAGGGTAAAACTAAAAACAGATACAATAAAAATAAGGAATTATTTTAATCAGTGAGGACAGAAATTGAAGTGCCCCCAAAAGTTAGACAAAAATTCAACGCAAAAATTGTTCAAGCAGCTGAAAGGGCTTGCTGCCTGTGAATTGCAGGCGGCAGGCCCTTTAGTTTTGCCTTGCTCCTGCGATTGTTGTAGTAGTCCAGATACTCAATGAGCTCCTGCTTGAAGTGTTCCATGGAATGAAATTCCTGTAGATACAACAGCTCGCTTTTTAAGTAATCCAAAGAAGTTTTCAATCACAGTATTATCCAGACAGTTTTCCTTGCGGCTCATGCTTTGCCGGATGCCTTTCTCACGGAGCATCTGTTGGTATTGTTTGTGTTGGTACTGCCAGCCCTGATCGGAATGGAGAATGAGGTTTGTTCCGTCCGGAATTTTTGCAATGCCTCGTTCAGCATGGTCGTCACCATGCTGAGTACAGGACGATCCGATATGGTATAGCTGACCAGATCGTTGCTGTGCAAATTGAGAATCGGGGACAGATAGAGCTTTTCTCCGAACAGGCTAAACTCCGTCACATCCGTGACCCATTTCTGATTCGGCTTTTCGGCATGAAAATCCCGATTTAACAAATTTGGTGCAATTTTGCCTACTTTTCCCTTGTAGGAACGATATTTTTTCACCCTGACACGACAAACTAAGCCCAGCTTCTTCATGAGCCGCTGGACAGTCTTGTGGTTCACAGAGAATTTACGCTTGCGAAGTTCTGCCGTAATCCGGCGATAGCCGTACCGGCCCCTGTTTTCGTGGTAAATTGCTGCGATTTCTTCCTGTTACAATATATTTGCCTCGGAAAAGTGGCAGCCAGCTACGAGCCGAGACATCTCGTTGCTTAAGCTGTTAGAATAGGAAGGTAATGGTCTGACCCTATACCCCAAGGGCTTCGTGCCCGTTGCGAAGTCAGTCAGCCATCCTCCTGTTCGCAGCGTTCGATTTGTGCAGGTAGAACCGCGTGTTCGTGTCACCAAACAGATAGAATCGGCAAGAGGTACTGATGGATGTGGAAGTTTATCAGTACCTCATGTCCCGCTCTGGTGTTGGTAGCACCGGGGCGGGATTTTTTATTTCTCCCACCGCGCGGCGAGCTTTTGCAACTCGGGCAGATAGGCGTTCTGGATTTTTGCTGCGATAACAGCGGCAGTATGGTCATCGTAGATATGCGAAGTCTGGTTGCGGGCATTCAGCATATCGAGCCAGAGGCGTTCGTCGTCGATCAGCTCGGCGGCGTAGGCCTCTCGCAGCACCTGCTTTGGAAATTGCAGGGTATTCTGCATGCCAGCGTCGAGCATATATTCCTTGAGTGCCTTCCAGCCCAGCTCAAAGGTGAATTCAAACCGCTGGATCACACCGTCGCGGACGGTGTCGTTTCGATGTTCCGATAGTCCGTTACCGCCTCCGCCAGTCGATGTGCAGCATTTACAAAGTTATCGCGTTTGGTTTTCATACAGTATCACTCCATCTCGGTCAATTTCAGCAAGCAGCTCGGGCGAGGTGTAGTCATCGACAAACACAACGTCGTATTTCAGCAGGGTCGGCAGATCGTCCATGCCGCACCAGAACCGCGTCTGCTGCTCCTCCGGCATACCGAACACCGCAAGGTCAATATCACTGCGCGGACGGTTATCGCCGCGTGCGCGGGAGCCGAACAGGACGAGTTTGCGTGCACCGCAGTCCTTCGCAAGCTGTGCAAGAGCAGGTTTCAGGTCATTCATGCGGGATAGCTCCTTTTCTTAATATTCCCGTATCAGCACCTGCGGGATGCCGATGATATGGCAGCTTTCGAGGTCTACGCCTTCAATGCGGCGGGGCGGGTACGCGGGATTGAGCGGCACAAGCTTGAGCCAGTCTTCGCCGTCCACATAGTTGATGCGTTTGATGGTCATTTCGTCATCGCCATAGCTGATCACTCCGATCTCGCCGCTGTGGTTCATGGTGGACTGACGCAGTACCAGCACGATGTCGCCGTTCTGGAACGCCGGATACATACTGTCGCCGCGCACGCGCATAGCACAGAAGTCCTCGGCTTTCCGGCCTTTGAGGTAGGCGCGCGGCATCGATCTTCTCGCCGGCCGCGCTCTCGTCGATGGATACGCCGTCGTAGTGCGTCGCTACGCTGGTGATGACCGGAAATGTCACTGTGTCCTCGGTGATGGTGGGGGGGGAGAGTTGGTGCGGTGGGTTCGTCCCAGCCCATCAATACAGAAGGTGTAACGCCGAGAATGTCAGCCAGTTTGGCAATGCGTTCATGCCGTAACGATTTAATATTTTCCACTTTCCCAACGCTGCACAGTAGCTTCGGTTACGCCGATTTTTCGGCAATCTGTGCAGTGTAAGTCCTAATTCTTTGCGCTTTGCTTTCAAGACAGATGATATATTCCCCATAATGAGTACCTCCCTCTTATGATAAGTTAACTATATCACAGGCAAATACGTTGTGCAAAGCAAAAAATGCGTTTCGCGTAAAAACTTTCGCATAACGTATTTACAAAACGGCAAGAGTGGTGTATCACAAATTTACGCAAAATGAAAGATTGGAGGTGAACGACATGGCTCATATTGATGTGCCGAAGGTGCGAGGTGGGATGGCATACTTCGCTGCATTGGAAGATCTGCCGCCTGTAGATATGGATTCCACAGGCTTGCATCACACGAAATAAACAGCTGTAATCAGGCTCTGCAGGTCGGCGCATTCGCGGCGGCCTTTTGGTGTTGTGCTTTTTCTCCGCCCGCTGCCTGCGATATTTTCTTTTGTCAAGTCCGCTTGAGGGCTTGACTTTTTATTTGCAGGCTTAACAGATGCATATTTGTCTTCTTCTCTGCATCTGCTTCAAATGATAGTAGAAAGTTGCACGGGGCAGTTGAGCGATTGAGAGCAGTATACTGAGTGCGTGTTTTTGCCTTAGCTTTTGAACTACCAGCGTTTTTTGTGCTGGCGTCGCTCGTCTTCCAAAACCAAGGCTTGCAAATTTTTTAGGTAGTCTACCTCCGCACGCAGCCGCTGAACCTCTGCCAGCAGATCTTCTTCTACCTGCTTCGGCAACTGCTTTGGCGGACGACCCTTACTGCTGCGGCCCGCGCCGTTCAACGGCAAAGCCTTCCGGCCCTTCCTCCAGGTAGATTCGCTCCCATGATTTGATCTGATCTCTGCTGTTTACATCAAATCGTCGGCAGGTTTCGCTGTAACTCAATTCCTCTTCCTGCATGGTTTCGATCACCAGCTTCTTGAATTCCGGCGTATATCGTTTGTTTGGTACTCCTTTTGGCATAGCAAAAACACCCCACTTGTTAGATAGTATACCATACTGTCTAACAAGTGGGGTGCAGTTCATTTTTGCATGTCAGTTTTATATATGCAATTTTTGTGCGATGTGTATGTGGCGTTAGGCAGGCTGTACGAAATACCTCCGGTGGGATTTAGCTATCCTGCCAAATTAAAAAATAAATAAAAATCCGTTGACTTTTCATTCGGTTTCGGTTATATTAACATCACAAAGAGGAACGAGCACGAGCTCGTAAAACAAAGAGCACGAGCTCGATAGAATGCGAGCACGAGCTTCTGAAACCGGCGGCATGATTTGCTGAGAACTGCCGGATATGCTATTATTTACCGGAGAGGAAGTGAAAGCCCGATGAAAGTAACGATCAAGGAAATCGCGGAACGTGCGGGCGTTCACCGCGCTACGGTAGATTGCATAACCGGGTCGGTGTAAGCGATGAAGTGAGAATGAAGGTGCAGCGCATCATCAAGGAGATGGGCTACACGCCGAATCCTCTTACCGCGTACTGCAAAAGCAGGGCAAGAAGTACCGCATCGAAGCGATACTGGTCGAGGTTGACGCACTGCCGTTCCTCAAGGCCGGTATCGAGCAGGGCGTACACAATCAGGTCGGCTTTGATATTGAAGTCACCTACGCCATCAGCAAATTTCAGGATGCCGAACGGCAGAAGGAATTTATTGATAACGCCATCGCCGCGAAAGCGGACGGCATCATCATCAGCCCGATCAATTCCGAGCGCGTCCGAAAGGCGATCGACAGAGCGGTGGATTCCGGGATACCGGTCGTTGCCACCAACGCCGATATCGACGGGACAAAGCGAACCTGCTGCGTCGGCATTAATAACCGCAAGGCCGCCCGCATTGCAGGCCGTCTGATGGGTCAGTTCCTCGGAGGTACGGGAAAGATCGCAGTGGTTTCCAGCGCGATCGCCTCCGAGAGAACAACAACTATTACGTTCAGGTCCGTGAAACCGAATTTGCGGACTTCATCCATAAAGAATATCCGGACATCAAGATCATCACCACGCTGGACAGCTTTGAGGATCCGCAGATCACTTACGAAAAGACAGCCAAACTCCTGCGGGATTACCAAGACCTGCAAGGTATCTACCTCACCTGCGGCGGCGTTTCCCAAGTGGGACGGGCGTTGGAGGAGAGCGGGAGAGCGAAAGACATCCGCGTGATCTCCTTTGAGGATTACCCCGAGGTTGTAGACCTCATCCGAAAGGATGTTATCGACTGTACGCTGGCCGGAGAGCTCCAGCAGCAGGGCGAGATACCGGTACAGATCATCATGGATTATCTGGTATTCGGCAAGGAACCCGAACAGCAGCAGATTTTTTACCGATATTCGCGTACTGGTAAAGGAAAGTCTGTAAATCAGTTGCAAAAAAAAATATTTGCCTTAGAAAGCAAATATTTTTTTACAGCGTTACGAGCTCGTGCTCGTAATACTGAATATTTTTAGAGAAGAACGAGCACGAGCTCGTAATTCGAAAGAGAAGAAAAGTTGCAGGAAAAAGGAGGAAGCAGCATGGCAAATCCAGAGTATGTACTGGAAATGCGGGACATCGTCAAGGTATTTCCCGGCGTGCGTGCGCTGGACGGCGTTAAACTGCAGGTTCGGCCCGGCAAGGTGCACGTTATCTGCGGCGAGAACGGCGCAGGTAAATCCACGCTGATGAAGATTATCAACGGTACTTACGTTGCCGATGAGGGCGAGATGTTCTATAAGGGAGCGAAGATCGGCCCTCATACCGTGCAGGATACCCTCAAAATGGGCATCGCAATGATCTATCAGGAGCTCAATCCGGTGCTCGAAATGACCATCGCAGAGAACATCTGGCTGGGCCGCGAGCCGAGAAAGGGCAGGTTCGTAGACTTCGGCAAGATGCAGAAGGACACGCAGGAGCTGCTCGACAAGCTGGATATGCCGTACAAGGCAAATCAGAAGATGTACGAGCTATCCATCGCAGGCCACCAGCTGGTCGAGATCGCAAAGGCAATCTCGTGCAACGCATCGGTCATCATTATGGATGAGCCGTCCTCGGCCATCGGTGACGAGGAGATCAACGTATTGTTCAAGCAGATCTTCTCCCTCCGGGAACAGGGCGTAGCGATTTTGTACATCACCCACAAGATGGACGAGATCTTCCGCATCGCGGACGACATCACCATCATCCGCGACGGCCAGTGGATCGAAACCGGCCTGGCAACCGATTACAACCCGGATAAGCTGGTCGCCCGCATGGTAGGCCGCGAGATTACCAACGTATTCCCCAAAGACACCACGGTGCCGATCGGCGACGTTATCTTTGAGGTAAAGGAGCTGACACAGGAAAAGGCCGACGGCGGCCGCTTCCGAAACATCAACTTCCAGCTCCGCGCAGGCGAGATCCCTCGGCTTTGCCGGTCTGGTAGGCGCAGGCCGAAGTGAGGTCATGCGTGCCATCTTTGGTCTGGATCCCATCTCCTCCGGTTCGGTTTATCTGAACGGCAGGGAAGTGCACATCAAGAACACCCGTGATGCCATCAACCACGGCATCGCAATGGTAAACGAGGACCGCCGTACCTACGGTCTGGTGCTCGGCCGCAGCATCCACCACAACGTATCGCTGGTAAACCTGAAGAAATATACCAAGGGTCTGATTGATGACAGGAAGATCAGCAAGGACGTTGAAAAGATGCGTGAGCTGCTTCAGATCAAGATCGCAAACGAAGATGTGGAAGCAGGCACGCTCTCCGGCGGCAACCAGCAGAAGGTCGTACTGGCCAAGTGGCTGGTAGGCGATGTTAAGGTCATGATCCTCGACGAGCCGACCCGAGGCATCGACGTCGGCGCAAAGTCCGAAATTCACAAGCTGATGACAAAGTTTGCCCGTGAGGGTATGGGCATCATCATGATCTCTTCCGAGCTGCCTGAGGTCCTCGGCATGAGCGACCGTGTGGTTGTTATGCAGGAGGGTATTATCCAGGGTACTCTGGATCGTTCAGAAGCAACGCAGGAAAGCATTATGAAACTGGCTACGAGGGGAGTAGGAAAACAATGAGCAAACAGGCAGAGAAGAAGAAATTTAATTTCGGTCAATTCTATGGCAAATACGGTATCGCACTGATCTTTGTTGTAATTTTCATCGCAGCATCGCTTTTCGTTCCAGGCTTTCTGAGCACGTATAACCTCAAGAGCATCCTGCTGGCGATCGCCTGCACAACTGTGCTTGGCTTCGGTGCAACATTCATCATCATTCTGGGCCACATTAACATCGCGTACGGCTCGGAAATCGCGTTTATAGGCTGTATCGCCTGCATGGTTGACGTTGCAACCGGTTCCGTCTGGGCCGCTATCGCAGTAGCACTTGTAATCGGCGTTGTACTCGGCGCTTTGACCGGCTTTATCATCACAAAATTCAGCATTCCGGCATTTATTATGACCCTCGCACTAACCGAAGCTGCCCGTGGCGGTGCGGTACTGGTAACCAAAGGGCAACACGATCTCCGGCATTTCGAGTGGCTTTACCTTTATGGGCCAGGGCTATGTAGGCCCGATCCCGATGGCGGTTATCATCCTGCTGATCTGCTTCGCAATCATGTGGGTTATCCTCAACAAGACCCCATACGGCCGATATATCTACGCGGTAGGCGGCAACTCCAAGGCAGCGGAGGCTTCCGGTATCAGTCCGAAGTCCGTAACCTTTAAGGCATACCTGCTTGACGGTGCGCTGGTCGGCGTCGGCAGCCTGCTGCTGATGGGTCGTCTGAACTCCGGTGTTCCGGGCGTAAGCCTCTCCTATGAGATGGACGCTATCACCGCAGTTATCGTAGGCGGCACCTCGATGTCCGGCGGCTCCGGTACCCTCGGCGGCACCCTGGTCGGCGCGGTCATCGTAGGTATCATCAACAACGTACAGACCCTGATGGGCGTTGACTCCAACATCCAGAAGATCGTCAAGGGTGTTATCATCGTCGGCGCGGTTATCATCGACGTAGTTACCAAGAATTCCGCGAAGAAGGCACGCTAATCCCAAACTGTTGTATTCAATTCTGTGCGGAGGTTCCGCTTCCGCACAGATTGGTAAAGAGAAGAAGAAACGAGAAACGAAAATTTAGGAGGAAATTATTATGGAAATCTGGAAACGCATCGGCGCGATGGCAATGGTAACGGCATTTTCGGCACTGGCACTCACCGGTTGCGGCGGCGGCAGCAGCAGCGGCGGCGGCGACTCCGCAAGCGGCGACGGCTGGAACATCGGCTATGTAAACCTTGCCGATACCGACGTATTCTGCATGGCGCGTGAGAGCGCGCTGACCGCAGAGCTGGACGGCACCGGCTACGCCGTATCCTTCTCCGACGGCAACAACGACAACCAGAAGCAGATCGACCAGACCAATGCATTCCTCGCAAAGGGCGTTAACGCGCTGATCCTCGTACCGGCTGACTCGGATGCAATCGCTCCGGCTATCTCCGCTGCAAACAGCAAGGGCACTCCGGTTATCTGCCTCGGCATCAAGGCAAACTCCGGTGACTTCACCTTCGTAGGCTCCGAGAACTACGACTCCGGCCACATGCAGGGCGAGTACATGGCGGAGAACCTGCCGCAGGGCGCAAAGGTTCTGTACCTGGCAGGCACCGCAGGCCTCCAGCACTCCGCTGACCGCCGTCAGGGCTTCAAGGACGCGCTGAGCGAGGCAGGCCGCGACGACATTACCATTCTGGCCGATCAGGACGGTGACTACGTCAAGGACGAGGCAATGCGTATCTGCGACGCTTGGATTCAGACTTACGCTTCGGGTGGCAAGGCCGATTTCGACGCAGTTGTATGTGCAAACGACCAGATGGCGCTCGGCGCTGTTGAGTCGCTGAAGGGCGCGGGCCTGCTGACGAGTGCAGGCGAGATCCTCATCACCGGCGTTGACGGCTCGGATGACGGCCTCAAGGCGGTCGCTGACGGCTACATGTGCCAGACCGTTCTTCAGGACGCAGCAGGTCAGGCCAAGGCTACCCATGAAGTCCTTGAGAAGCTGAAGAACGGCGAGACCCCGGACAAGGAAATCATCGTTCCGTTCCAGTCCGTCACCAAGGACAACGTAGCAGATTACCAGAAGTAATTCTTTCAGACCATATCTTTATGCATATCACTTTCCCTCCCTGCGGTGTGCGCCGCAGGGAGGGAAAACCTCGCAGCAAAAGGAGCAATATATTATGGAAACTTTGAAAATCGGTCTTGTAGGCACCGGCGGCATCGGCCGCAGCCATATCGAGCGCATCAACAACACCCTGCAGGGCGGCAAGGTTGTTGCCTGCTCAGATCCGGCTGGCGCATTCGGCCTGTCGGTTGCCGAGAAGTACGGCATCAAGGGCTTTGAGAACCCGATCGATATGATCAACGATCCGGAGATTGACGCTGTAATGTGCACCACCGCTGATCCGTATCACGAGGAATATGTTCTGGCTTCCATCGCAGCAGGCAAGTACGTTTTCTGCGAGAAGCCGCTGGCTCCCAAGGCGGATGCGTGCAAGCGCATCGTGGAGGCTGAGATGAAGGCCGGCAAGAAGCTGGTACAGGTCGGCTTCATGCGCCGCTATGACGAAGGCTACAAGCAGCTGAAGGCAGCGGTTGACAGCGGCAAGTACGGCGAAGCCCTGCTGCTGCACTGCGCACACCGCAACCCGTCTGTTCCGGATGACTGGGACAACTCCATGGCAGTTGAGAACTCCATGGTTCACGAAATCGACGTTCTACGCTGGCTGCTCGGCGAGGATTACGCTACCGCTGAGGTTCGCTACGGCAAGTCCACCAACAACGGTCCGAAGGACCTGCACGACCCGCAGATCATGATCTTGACCACAAAGTCCGGCGTCCGCATCGACGTTGAATCCTTCGTAAATAACAAGAATGACTACGACATCAAGTGCGAGATCGTATGTGACGGCGCGGTGCTCAACATGCCGAAGCCGAATTACATCTCGGTAAACGCAAATGCAACCACCGGTCAGGCAATGTACACGGATTGCTTCCAGCGCTTTGCAGATGCATATAACGCAGAGATCCAGACCTGGATCAACGCTTCCAAGGCAGGCTACGTTGACGGCCCGACCGCATGGGATGGCTACTGCTGCCAGGTTGCTGCGGCTGCAGCTTCCAAGGCACGCGAAACCCAGACCATCCAGCCGGTCGTATACGACGAGATGCCGGATTTCTACAAGAAGTAATTCAATTATTTTATATCACTTTAGCATTTTCACTTAGACCCTAACTTCTCTCTTTTTTTCTTCGGCGGGTGTGCGGCAATCCGCGCACCTGTTGCCTATTTTCAGGAGGTAATCTTTATATGAAACTCGCAATTTGCACTGATGTTTTTGCTGATCTGTCCTACACGGATATGCTCGATAAGGTAAAGTCCCTCGGTATCGACGCGGTTGAGATGACCGCAGGCGGCTGGGGTGCCCGCAAGCACTGCAACACCGCGGAGCTGCTTGCTGACGAAGGCAAGCGCAAGGAATTCATGGGCGAGCTCGAGAAGCGCGGCATGCGTATTTCTGCACTGAACACGTCCTGCAACCCGCTCTGGCCGAGCAAGACCGGCGAGGAATACAAGAAGTCCATGTACGACTGCGCTACGCTGGCAGGTCTGCTGGGCGTTAAGAAGATCGTAGCCATGGCAGGTCTGTTAAACCGGAACGAGACCGACACCACCCCGAACTGGATCACCTCTACCGTTTCGTGGCCGGATTTCATGGCTCCGGCGTATGAGTACCAGTGGAAGGTAACCATCGAGTTCTGGAATGAGTTCATCGCACACTGCAAGAAGTGCGGCATCGAGCACATCGCGATCGAGGAGTTCCCGGGCACCATGGTTTGGTCTGCTTCGACCCTGCTCAAGCTGCGTGAGGCTACCGACCCGATGCTCGGCATCAACCTCGACCCGTCCCACATGATGGTCCTCGGCGCTGACCCGATCGCGGCTGCTCGTGCGCTCAAGGGCTGCATCTTCCACGTTCACGGCAAGGATGCCCGTATCGAGCGTGGTCTGGCTGACACCGACGGTCTGCTCGAGCCTCGTCCTGTTACCGAGTCCGCTGACCGCGTATGGAACTATGTTGCAGTCGGCTGCGGCAAGGACCTGCAGTGGTGGAAGGAATTCTTCTCTGTATGCCACATGATGGGCTACGACGGCGACGTTTCGCTCGAGATGGAGGACCTGACCATGACCGTTGATGCCGGTGTCAACACCTCGATCGACGCACTGCGTCAGACCATCAGCCAGTAATTTTACAGTTCGCCGTCTTTACGGCAATACTTCATCTGTTAAAACCCCGGTCTGCGCTTGTTTGCAGACCGGGGTTTTTGATGAGGGATATGATTATATTGATATACATATTCCCAATTTTGATGGTATGTACACCAAACGATTGAAAGCATATAAACATATACGCATTTATTTGCTATCCATAAGCGGCCACTGTTCTTGAGGCAGATTACTTGGTTTGCTTACAGCGGTCAATCCCTTCTTCTCCTACAGTTTGTGGGCGGGAGAAGGTGAATGCGTGATGAAGGAAAAAGCATTTCGTCTTTTTTATTTGTGTGGTCATCGTACTGCACATTTCCCTTATAAATGCGCGATGACCGCTCGGATGGGACCCGAACGGTCATCGACTTAATGATGATCTAAAAGGTGATTGATCGTGGAACAGTGTCCACCATTTCTATGTTTATTATACGCTCACGGCTCTGCCTTTGTCAAGGTAGAGCTTGGACTACTACAATAACCGCAGGATTAAGGCTAAATGAAAGGGCCTGCCGTCCGGCAATTCACAGACAGCAAGCCCTTTCGGTTGCTTGAACAATTGTTACGATGGATTTTTGTCTAACTTTTTGGGCTCACTTCAATCGGCTGTGCCTTTTTCTTTGCTCTAATCGAGTGTTACAGACAATGAAAAAATGCAAAAAAAAGAAACGTCATTCTCCATTTTTCATCCTCAATTTTCAATTCAGAATCTTTTCCATCTCAGAGATCATTTCATCAAACAGCTTTGTTGCGTCCTCGACCGGCTTGGGGCTTGCCATATCCACGCCTGCGCCGCGCAGCAGCGTGATCGGGTCGGCAGAGCAGCCGCCGGACAGGAAGCCGAGGTAATCCTTCACCGCCGGTTCACCCTCCCGCAGAATGCGGCGCGAAAGTGCAATGGCAGCGGCGTAGCCGGTCGCGTACTGGTAAACGTAGTAATCGTAGTAGAAGTGCGGAATACGCGCCCATTCAAGCGAAATTTCCTCGTCTACGTTCATTTCCGGTCCGAAATACTGCTCGTTCAGCTTTTTGTACATCGCGCAGAGCGCTTCGGCGGTCGTGCCCTCGCCACGCTGGGTCATCCCGTTCACCGCCAGCTCGAATTCCGCGAACATGGTCTGGCGGTACAGCGTGCCGCGGAACTGTTCGAGGAAATGGTTGATAAGGTACGCGCGCTCCTTCTTATCGGTCGTGACCGACAGCGGGTATTCCATCAGCAGCGCTTCGTTGCAGGTGGAAGCGACCTCAGCAACAAAGATAACGTAATCCTGGTATGCGGTCGGCTGGGTCTTGTTGGACAGGTACGAGTGGATGGAGTGGCCCATCTCATGCACAAGCGTGAACACGTCGTCGAGCGTGCCCTTGAAGTTGAGCAGCACATAAGGGTGCACACGCGCACCTGCCGAGTACGCGCCCGAGCGCTTGCCCTCGTTCTCGTACACGTCGATCCAACCGTTTGCAAAGCCTTCGCGGAGCAGATTCAGGTAGTCCTCGCCGAGCGGCGCGAGCGCTTTCAGTGCGATCTCCTTGGCCTCCTCGAACGTGAATTTCATTTCCACGCCGTCCACGACCGGCACATACAGGTCGTACATGTGCAGTTCGTCCACGCCGAGCAGCTTCTTTCTCAGCGCAACATAGCGGTACATGGGCGCAAACGAGCGGTGCACCGCGTCGATCAGGTTGCGGTAAATTTCGGTCGGCACTTCATTGCCGTCAAGGGCGGCATCCAGCGTCGAGGGGTACTTGCGGACATTCGCGAAGAACAGCAGCTGCTTGAGCTGCGCGGACAGCGTTGCCGCCGAGGTGTTGCGGAACTGACCGTAAACCGAGTACAGCGAATCGAACGCGGACTTGCGGAGCACGCGGTCGTAGGACTGCATGAGCGGGATGAACGTGCCGTGCGTGACGGGGTGTTTATTGCCGTCCTTGTCCACCGCGTCCGGGAATTTGAGGTCGGCGTCGTTGAGCATGGAGTAAATGTCATCCGGGCTGGCGGCCATTTCGCCTGCAGCGGCGAGGATTGCCTCCTCCTTGTCGGACAGCACATGCTCTCGGCGGCGGCGAATGCGGTCGATATTCAGGCGGTACAGCTCCAGCTCAGGTGCTTCGGCGTACAGACGGTTCATGTCCTCATCGCTGATGGCGAGCAGTTCAGGGGTCTCAAACGCGGAGGCAGACTGAATTTCGACCGCGAAGCGCGTCACCTGGCTGACCATCTCCTGATACGCGGCGACGCGTGTGTCCTCATCGCTGCGGCGCTGCGCGTAGTGTACGAGCGCGTCAAATGCAAGGCTGATTTCATCATCCAGACGGAAAAAAAGACAGCAGAGCAGCGCCGCTTTCGGCCAGTCTGCCGCGGAATGCGGTGATGCGCGGAATGAACTCCTTGGCCTTCGCTAACGCGGCACGCCAGTCATCGTCGGTCGCAAACAGATCCTGAATCGCCCATTTGTCCTTTTCGGGCACATCTGCGCGGGCGGGAATTTTATTGGTTTCCATGGAAATACTTCCTTTCCGGTAGAGTTTTCTACTCTTATTATGATACTCCAACCGCGGGATTCATGCAAGCGATTTACCGCGATAAAATCAAACATCCCGCTTTCCTTACAAAAAGCGGGATGTTTGTTTTCTTCCTCCGGCAGCGAACTGCCGTAGGTTTCGAGTGCGCGCTTGATATCATTCCATGCAAAACCGCGACGCTGGAGTGCCGCAACGGCTTTTTCGACCTCTTTGCGATCGGAAACGTCACCGCGCAGGCGTTTTTCGAGCAGAGCCAGCATTTGCGCCTCATCCGGAGAGAAGGTCTGCATAGCCGCTTCTGCGGTGTCGCGGTCTATGCCGCGGCGGGTCAGCTCCTGCCGGATGCGTGCCGCGCCGTAGCCCTTGCGCGTGTAGCCGCGTACAACGCTTTCCGCGAACAGCATATCGTTCAGCAGACTGCGTTCGGTCAGCCACACAAGCGCGTAATCGGCGGCTTCCTCATCGTGCCCCTTGGCAAGCAGCTTGTCGCGCAGCATTTTTCGCACTCAGCGCCCGATAAGACAGCTGTTTTGCCGCCATATCGAGGGCTGCGCGGTATTTATCTTCGCTCATTATTCTTCGTCGAGGTCGTCAAAATCGTCCGCGTCGATGGAGACAGCCTTGGAGGACGACGGACGCGGTGCCTTATCCGCAGGCTTTTCGGCCTTCTCGGTCGGCACAGCAGCGGAAGGACGTGCCGCATGGCTCTGCGCTAACTTGCTGCGCTCCTCGGCTACCTTTTCCATGATCTGCTTCTGTACGTCATCCGCGATGTCCGGATGATCCTTGAAATACTGCTTGGCAGCATCACGGCCCTGACCCAGACGGGTATCGCCCATGGAGAACCACGCGCCGGATTTGTTGAGGATGCCGAATTCCACGCCGAGATCGACCAGCTCGCTCGTGCGGGAAATGCCTTCGCCGTACATAATATCGAACTCAGCCTGCTTGAACGGGGGAGCGACCTTGTTTTTTACAACCTTTACGCGGGTGTGGCTGCCGATCAGCTCGGTGCCGTTTTTCAGATGCTCCACGCGGCGAACCTCCATGCGGACAGACGCATAGAACTTGAGCGCACGGCCGCCGGTGGTGACCTCCGGATTGCCGTAAATGACGCCGACCTTCTCACGCAGCTGGTTGATAAAGATGGCTACACACTGGCTCTTGGCGATCGAGCCGGCCAGCTTTCGCATCGCCTGACTCATCATGCGGGCATGCAGACCGACAAAGGAATCGCCCATTTCGCCTTCGATTTCGGCGCGCGGCGTCAGCGCGGCAACCGAGTCGATAACCACGATGTCGATCGCGCCCGAGCGCACAAGCGCTTCCGCAATGTCCAGACCCTGCTCACCGGTGTCCGGCTGGGAGACCAGCAGGCTGTCAATGTCAACGCCGAGTGCCTTGGCGTAAACCGGGTCGAGCGCGTGCTCGGCGTCGATAAACGCAGCCGTGCCGCCCAGCTTCTGCGCCTCTGCAACGCTGTGCAGCGCAACCGTGGTCTTACCGGAGGATTCCGGTCCGTAGATCTCAATGATTCGGCCGCGCGGCAGACCGCCGATGCCGAGTGCGAGATCCAGACCGATCGAGCCGGTCGGAATGTGTTCGATGTTCATGCCGGTGTTTTCGCCCAGACGCATAACCGAGCCTTTGCCGAACTGCTTTTCGATCTGACCGAGCGCAGCGGCAAGTGCTTTCTTCTTATCAGCCGCAGGAGCGACCGGTTCCAACTGCTTTTTGGTAGCCATGATAGCATTTCCTCCTGAAAAAGTTACAAATATGCAAGCCGCAGAGCGGCGGTGTATTCGGATTCGATACACCCATTATAACAGGGTGCCGATTTGAATGCAATGATTTTATCGAAAATTTGTTCGATAAAATTTGATATAAAAAATCCTGCCTTTTCAGGCAGGATTTTCAACGGGTCTTATTTACCCTGTGCGTCGATATACGCCTTCGCATGCTGCTTGAGCTTGTCGAAGGTTTCCTCGCTCAGCACATGCTCGATGCGGCACGCATCCTCAGCGGCGGTCTCAGCGTCCACGCCGAGAGCGGTGAGGAACGCGGTGAGCACGGTGTGGCGCTCGTAAATGCTGGTGGCAATCTGCATGCCGGATTCGGTCAGCCCCAGCAGACCGTTCTGGTCGATGGAAACGTAACCGTTATCGCGCAGCAGGCCAACGGCACGGCTGATGCTCGGCTTGGAAAAGCCGGTGTAGTGCGCAACGTCGATCGAGCGCACCTGTCCATTTTTCTGCGTCAGAACCAGGATGGCTTCCAGGTAGTTTTCCGCGCTTTCCTGAATTTTCAATGCACGGACCTCCTTTTTCTAAGATACTTCTTTTCTGTAGGGCAGCACATCGGTTGGTCCTGCCGCGAAATTCTGTAATAGTATATCTATTTTATCATGACTTGCGTGTTTTTGCAATCTGCGTTGAACAAATTTCAAGCGGAAACAGCGGTCTGTGTTACGGCTGATCGGGCGGGAGCGGATTTTCCGGTGTATTCTGCGGCTCGGGCTGCGGTGCGGGAGCCGGCTGCTCGAACGGCTGCGGCTCGGGCATTTTGCGGTCAATGCTGCGCAGGGTGCGGTGCATGCTGAACAGCATCATAATAAATTCATAGCCGAGCCGTGCAGCAATATTTCCGACGATAAACAGCAGGATCGCCCAGAAAAAGTGGAAAACCAGCAGAATAACGCTGTAAACAGCCAGCGCAGCGACCGTCATGCAGTACAGAATTTTCAGCAGACCCTCGGTGTATGCGTGCCGGAAATTGAGAAAATCATGCAGCTTTGCCGCTGCACCGTGGTAGTGATTCGGCTTGCGGACAAACAGCGTGTACAGCGCGATGCCGCCCGTAAGCATCAGTAAAAGTGCCAGAATCGGCAAAATCATTGAGAAAAGCGGTGTGTATGTATAGGTGTAAGCGTAATTCATGGTATGCACCTCTCCTTTGGAAATGAGTTGATACATTTTTAGTATACCATATTCTGCGGGGATGATAAAGGGAAAGTTGAATAATTGAGAATGGAGAATGCAGGTGAGGGGAAAATCGGTGTATTTATCAGGTAAGAATGGCGTTCTCTCAAACATCGGCAATCGTGTAATCGCAGGGACCGGTCAGTGACCGCCCGCATACCGTTAAATATTACGTTCATTTTCCATTCGCTATCCTCTCCCAGCGGATACATAGGTTGCTCAACAGGAGGCAAATCCGCCTCTCCGTCCTCCGCAAAGAGGTAAACATAGGCATTTTTGCCGTCCTAGACCACCTTTTTGACGATGGTGCGCAGCAGGCGGCGTTTTTCCTCCAGCGTAGCAGAATCCACCGCGCTGGCAAAGGATTCGATCATTTCCTGATGGAAGGCGAACTCCTGATGCAGCATCCGGCTCTGTTCGGTGAGGGCTTCCAACTCGGAAAGCCGTGCTTGCTCCTGCTCGCTCTGCCGGTGCAGCTCGTCGATCTGCTCCATGACATACTTTGCTGAGGTGTCGCTGGCAACGGACAGGGACTCCACCAGCCGTTTGAGGCGTTCTTCCGTCTCGGCGTGTTTCTCCCGGAGCAGCGCAAGCTCTGCATCGTAGCCCTCCTTGCTGCCGCTGATAACCTTCTTGGTCTGCGCCAGCAGCCGGTAAGGGTCTCCTTGTCGGCGGACAGCTTGCGGATCTCCTCGATGATCTTGGCGTCCAGCGTGTTGCCGTTGCAGTTTTTCATAGAGCAGACCGTGCCGTGGCTACGCTCCTTGGTGGAGCACATGTAGGTGTAGATCAGCTCGTCGTCCGCATTCTTGCGGTTGGTCAGCTTCGGGCGCATATAGTCGCCGCATTCGCCGCAGCGCAGAAGCCCGGACAGCAGCGCCACGTTCGCTGCTGCGCGCTCGGCAAACAGGTCAACATTGTTTTCTTTCAGATACTGATACGCCGTCTCATCGGCGATCATGTAGACCGGATTGGTCAGAATACCCCGGATAGCAAAGCGGGTGAACTGCTTGCCGCGCTTCGTGACGCAGCGATGCTCCAGCAGGTACTGATCGGTCTTGCTGAGAGAACCGGTTTCCATGAATACGGAGAAGATCGTCTTGACCAGCTGGATTTCCTCCGGGATGGGCTTGAGCTTGCAGGCTTTTTTACCTTGCCGTCCACCGTCACGCTGGACAGGCTTTCTGAGGCGTAGCCCGTGGGCGTTGTGCCGCCCAGCCAGCGTCCTGTCTTGGACAGCTCGTGCATGTTGTCCCGGATGCGCTCGGCGATGGTCTCCCCGCTCCAGCTGCGAGAACACCGAGGCAATATACATCATGGCCCGTCCCATGGGCGAGGATGTGTCGAACTGCTCACGGATGGAAATGAAGTCAATGTGCCGGTCGCCCAAGTCCTCAATGGGCTTGTTGGCAAAGTCACCGATGTTGCGGCTGATACGGTCGAGGCGGTAGACAACAATGGCCGCAAACGCGATCTTCTGCGAGTCCTTCATCATTTTCTTGAACTGCGGGCGCTCTAGATTGCCGCCGGAAAAGCCCCTCATCCTCGTCGACCAGCACGTTTTCCGCCGCATCCTCACCAAAGTGCATGGCGATGTACTGGCGACACAGCTCGATCTGGTTCTCGATGCTCGCCCTTGCCGGTGAATTTGGACTTGCGGGAGTAGATGACATATTGCTTCGGCGTATCTTTCGGTTTCATGGCGGCACCTCGCGTTATTCGTTAGGTTGGTAGATATATATATCGAATTGGAATCCATTTGAAAAGCTACCCAAGGGAAGAATCTGAAAATTTCTGCGGATAGACAGAGGTTTTTGCGCGCTGATCGTGCCAGTTCGGAGGGCATCACTCATGTGAATCGAGAAAATGATTGATGAAATGAGCGATGCGTGCTATTCAGGACATTATTGTTTTCGTCATCGACTGCATTCGTGCAGTCTCGCCGCACGATTTTTGCGCTTCATTACTTGTTATACGTCAAGTTTCCGGCACTTTTGCGTCACAGCTTGTCATATGACAAGCTGCATTCATAAAAACCGCCGCCCGGTTCGAACGAAAAATCGGGACGGCGGTTTTGTTATGCAAGGCTTTGCAGATATTCTTCCACGTTCTGATACTGAATACCGTCTATCTCTTGGCTTCCCCCGCGATAGAGGACAAACTTCTCGGTGATCGGGCCGTAGCGGTGCTCGGTCTGGGCGCATTTTTGCTTGTCGATCAAATGGCGATACTGCTGCGGGACAGCTTCCTTTGCTGTGCTTGATCTCGAAAATCCGGCAGGAGCCTACCTCCGGGTCAAACACCACCATATCAAATTCGCCCACAGGGAATTGCAGGACAAATACCTGCTTCTTGGGGTTTGCCAGCTTGGTTTCCAGCAGAACGATGTCCTCCAGCATCCGCCCCTTTGATCTCGGTCAGGACGCGCTGCTGCACGGCGGTGCGCTCCGCCAGAGACAGGGCACTGAACGTCTCATCCAGCAGCAGACTGCGGATCAGCGTGTCCGCCTGCGCATAGCGGAGACCCGGCTGCGCGATCACCGTGCGTCCGGACTTCGTGCTGACATCCGGCAGGTGCAGCACGTCGATCTCCCGCGTTAAGTCCAGCAAGTCCAGATACTCCTTGATCTCCGCCGCGTGAACATCGTCCAGCGCCACGGTCTGCTCTGCCCTGTTGCGAATTTCCAGCAGCTTCCGCAGACTGTCGGTGACAAGCGCAAGGTCGATGCGGTCGAGGATGTCCGTCGGGTTCTTCCGATCCCGGCGCAGGTTGCTGGCGGAAATGCCAAGGTCGTGGGACTTCCAATCCTGCGCCAGCACCTCCAGCGTGAAGCGGTGGTTGATGTCCTCCACCACCCGGTTGATGGCGCTGGTCAGCTCATTCTTGTCGTACAAATCCCGCAAATGACGGAAATGCCCCTCATACTGATAGCAGCGCAGAGAGTGTTGGATGTTGCGGGCAATGGCGGTGTCCACGTATTCGTCGGTACTTTCCTTGCTGGCAAACGTGGAGGTCTCGTTGTAGTGAACACCGCCGAGACTCATGGTGCCGCCGTAGCGGATATACTCGTCGATGCCGTGGATGCCGAGGACGGATTCAAACTCTCGGTAAGGGATGAATGTGGTGTGCAGCAGGATGCAGCGGTCGTAAAGCTGCTCGTCCTCTGTAAAGAGGAAGCCCAGCGAGTCCGTGCCGGAGAGCACGATCTTCATGCCGCAGGCTGCAAACACGTCAGAGAACAGCGCTGCACCCTCAATGAAATCTTCCATCAGCGTTACTTCATCGAGGAACACATAACGAAAACCTTGTGCTTCCAACGCTTTGAGGTCACGGTTCACATTTGCCAGCGAGTCTTTTGCGGTAATCTGAATGAACGCTGACTTGGCAAGCTCCGTGTCGCTCATCTCCGCAAAAATCTGCCGGATCATGGTGGTTTTACCCGTCCGGCGCAGGCCGTAGAGAATGAACACCTTGTCCTGCGGCTCGCCGCAGACAAAGTCGTGCAGTTGCCGGAAGCACTCGCGTCTGCGATAGCCGCGGACAGATGCCGCAAAGGAACGCAGCGTCTCGCCGGTGCGGACATTGGTAGTAAACGCAGAAGGGTTCGTAGATTTCGCCTTGGGCAGCTGCTGATGTACCACCGAACAGGAGAGATACCATGAAAATTTTGCACACTACACCCGCGCAGGACGGGTTTTATATGCCTGCAGAGTTTGCACCGCATGAGGGCTGCCTGATGATCTGGCCGGAACGCGCCGACAGCTGGCAGTACGGCGCCTATGCGGCCCGGAAAGCCTTTCTGCGTGTGATCGAGACGATTTCCGAAAGCGAAAGCATGACCGTGCTCTGCTCGGAAGGGCAGTATGACAACGCGCGTGCGCAGCTGCCCGACCGCGTTCGTCTGGTCGTGATGGAGACTGACGATGCGTGGGCGCGTGACGTTGGCCCGACCTTTGTCATCAACGGCAGGGGAGGGCGCCGCGGCATCGACTGGGGCTTCAATGCGTGGGGCGGCGATGTGGACGGCCTGTATCCCTCGTGGGAGAAGGACAACCGCGTGGCGCGCAAGTTCTGCGACCTGGTCAGCAACGACGTATACGATAAACGCGATTTCATTTGCGAGGGTGGCTCCATCCACTCGGACGGCGAGGGCACCGCACTCGTCACCGAAGCCTGCCTGCTGAGCGCGGGACGCAATCCCGATCTCACAAAGGCCGAAATTGAGCAGGTTTTGTGCGATTATCTGGGCGTTTCCAAGGTGATCTGGCTGCCGCGCGGTATTTACAACGACGAGACCAACGAGCACGTTGACAACGTATGCGCTTTCACGGCTCCGGGCGAGGTGGTTCTCGCGTGGACGGACGACGAGACCGACCCGCAGTATGCGCTCTCCAAGGCCAGCCTGGATGCACTGGAAGCTGCGACCGATGCCAGGGGACGTAGAATCAAGGTGCACAAGTTGCCGCTGCCCAAGCCGGTGACCATCACCGCAGAGGAGTGCGACGGCCTTGACCTGTGCGACGGCGAGCCGACCCGTACCCCGGGAGAGCGTCTGGCGGCAAGCTACGTCAACTTCTACATTGCGAACGAGGCTGTTGTCATGCCCGCCTTCGGTGACCCGATGGATGAAAAGGCGCAGGCTATCCTGCAGGAGCTTTTCCCGACCCGCAAGGTAGTTGCGATTCCGGCTCGCGATATCCTCATCGGCGGCGGCAATATCCACTGCGTGACCCAGCAAATCCCGAAAATCTAACAGAAAGGACGAACCAAGCGGTTCGTCCTTTATTTTGCTGTTTTTACTTGAGCAGGCCGTTATCGGTGAAATAGTCGATCTTCATCGCGTGACGGACTCGATCGAGCGTACCCTGAGCGGTCTCAGCGGCGATTTCGCTGCCCTTCTTGAGAATCTCGTAGACTTCAGGCAGGCGACCCTCCCACTGTGCACGGCGCTCACGCATGGGCGACAGCAGAGACTGCATGACGTTGTTCAGGAACTTCTTTACCTTCACATCGCCGAGTCCGCCGCGCTGGTAGTGCGCTTTCAGCTCGTCAAGGCTCTGGTAGTCCGGCAGGAATTCTGCGAAGTGCTCCGGCTGGCAGAACGCATCCAGATAGGTGAACACGGTATTGCCCTCCAGCTTGCCGGGATCCTGCACGCGGATATGGTCCGGATCGGTGTACATGGACATGATCTTCTCACGAACGACCTCCTCCGGATCCGCAAGGTAGATGCAGTTGCCGATGGATTTGCTCATCTTCGCTTTGCCGTCGGTGCCGGGGAGGCGCAGGCAGGCTTTGTTGGACGGAAGAACAATCTGCGGCATCGTCAGCGTTTCACCGTAAATCGTGTTGAACTTGTGCACGATTTCGCGGCACTGCTCGAGCATCGGCTCCTGGTCTTCACCGACCGGAACAGCCGTAGCGTTGAAGGCAGTGATGTCGCTCGCCTGGCTGACAGGGTAGCAGAGGAAACCGGCCGGGATGCTGGCTTCAAAGTTGCGCATCTGGATCTCTGCCTTAACGGTAGGGTTGCGCTGTACACGGGACACGGTGACGAGATTCATGTAGTACATGGTGAGTTCGGTGAGCTCCGGCACCATGGACTGGATGAAGATGTTCGCCTTTTCCGGGTCAATGCCGACCGCAAGATAGTCCAGCGCGACCTTCATAATGTTCTGGCGCACGCGCTCCGGGTGCTCGGCGTTGTCGGTGAGCGCCTGAGCGTCAGCGATCATGATGTAGATGTCGTCGAATTTGCCGGAGTTCTGCAGCTCGACACGTTCGCGCAGGGAGCCGACGTAGTGGCCGACATGAAGGCGGCCGGTCGGGCGGTCGCCGGTAAGAATGATCTGTTTCATATCGTAAACGCTCCTTAAAATTCGTTTTTCAGACAGGTTTTCCAGTTTTCAGGCAGTTCCACGTTGGAGGAAATCCACATGGCGAATATGCCGTTGAGCATCGTCCAGTAGCGCAGAAGCCGCCATCGTGTCTCATCCTGCGGAATGCCTTGCTTTTCCGCGATAGCGACAGCCACACGGCGGAAAACGGAAAACGGCGGGTAGTTGCCCTCGATCGGCTCAAGCGAGAATGTCAGCTTCTGGGACGCATTGCGGAAATACGCTGAAATACGTCGGGTTGCGCATGTAAAAATCCAGATAGGCGGTGCCGAGCTGTTCCATGGTCTGCGGCAGGCTTTCGTCCAGACCGCTGAGCGTCAGCTCGAGTGTGCGCGTCAGCTCCTGCATGACGTAGGCACGGCAGGCGTCGATCAGGCGCTCCTTGCTGTCAAAAGTGGCGGTAGATGGCGTTGTGGCTCACGCCGCACTGCGTTGCCAGCCGCCGGAGAGAAAGATTTTCGAGGCCGTCCTGCGAGATCAGCGTGACCGCTTCCTCCAGCAGCTTGCTTTTCAGATTTCCATGATGATACTGATCGGCCATTTCCTCACCTCGTTGTTTGTTGTGATGGGTTTATTATAGTCCTTAATGTTGTCGGTGTCAACATTAAAATGTCACAACGATAACCGATTGCATTTGCGAAAAATGCGTATAAAATGACGAACTACACTATCGCGGTGAGAATTTATCGTTGCGGTGCAAAACAGGATGTTGATGATGTACACACTGCTTTGCAAAAAAACACCGATACTCTCCGGAAAAACGGAGAATATCGGTGTTTGCAGCTGCGGTTTAGTAGATTACGACAGTCGAGCCGATCGGTACGTTGTTGTAAATCCAGTTGATGTCGTTGTGCTTCATGCGTACACAGCCGTGCGAAACCGGATAGCCGCTGCTGAAGTCATATTCGGTGCTGGTGCCGGGATAGCACAGGCGGGAGTGGAACGCGTAGCCGGTGCCCGGGTAGAAGCCTACAACCGGACGAACCGTGTAAGTACCGGTGGTCCAGCCTGCCTTCAGCTTGTAGCTGACGGTGGTCACGCCGACCGGAGTCGGGGTGGAGGCAGCGCCGGTGCCGACGATAAAGCTCTTGGTCAGCTTCCAGTTGCCCTTGGAGCCGGTGAATACGTTTACATGCTGATAGGCGCGGTTGATCCAGACCAGATAATTGGTGTTGCTGGAGTAGCCCTTGGCGTTGATCCAGACCTCCTTGGTGGTCTTGGAGTAATCGTTGTTGGCCGCGTAGGACGTGGTGTAGTTGCCGCGGTAAACCGAGGATACCTGCTTAAGGATAGCGGCAGCATCGCGCTGTGCATACCACTCGGCAGAGTAATTCTCGATCGGAACAGTCTTCTGGGCGTAAACCTGCTCAGTTTCGCCGGTGGACGGGTTGGCGTAGAGCAGCTTAAAGCCAATCGCCGTGCTGGTCTTCATATTCTTGGTGAAGGTGAAGGTGCTGGTGTGGCTGGAGGTCTTGTCGTTGGTCAGCTCGAAGCTGTTGTTCGTGCAGCCCTTGATCGCGGAGCCGTCCTGATACCAGATTGCAGTGCAGGTAACGCCTTCCTTTACGCCGGAGAAGCTGACCTTGGCAGTCAGCGAGCCGCCGGCCTTAACCTTATCCGGAACGGTCATCGTGATCTGAACGCCATCCAGACCGGGATCGATGTTGTCGATCGTGTGGTCGGCCTTAGCTGTTACCGTGCAGCCGACCATGCGGGTGTCTACGGTGCCGATCTTGCCGGTGCCGTCAACCGTGGTGTTCTTCCGGCCAGAACCATCGTGCCGACCGTGCCGGACAGCGTGATGCGGTTGCCGGAGCCGCGCAGTACGGAAACGGTATCCGCGTCGCCCTTGAGCAGGATGGTGTTGTTGCTGCCGGTAATGGTGATGGCATCCGAGGTCATGCCTTCGAGCACGATGGTGCGGCCGGAAGCGGTGATCTCAATGCCGGAAGCAGCGCCGCTGTAGCCAACGGAGCCGCCCTTGCCCGCGATAACGAGCGTGTTTACGGACGAAGTGTTGTCCATCTTCACATCAGCCGTGCCTGCCGGGTCAACAGCAAGCGTAGAGATGCTGGTCTGCTTGGTGCCGTTCAGTACAGCGCGCTCCTCGCCCTTGAGGACGATGCGGTGCGAGCTGCTGACGGAATCGAGCGAAATTTCATTCGTGGGAGCGGCAAAGATCCAGTCGCCGTCTGCGACAGCGCCGGTCAGAGCGATGCTCGGATTGGTGAGTACGGTGCCGCCGGCCAGCTCGGTCGGTGCGCTGTCTGCGTTGGTGGCAGCTGCAATGCGCACGATCATGGTGACGAACTGTGCACGGGTCAGCTTGTTCGACGGAGACAGTTTGGTAGCAGAGGTACCGTTTACAACGCCCTGGCTGATCAGAGCGGCAGCAGCCTGCTTCTGCTCGGTGGTCATGGAGGAGGTATCGGTGAAGCTGCTCAGCTCATCGGTAGCGGTCTCTGCGCGGTCGTACGCGAACGCACGAGCCATCAGCACGAAAGCCTCGGCACGGGTAGCTGCAGTGTCAAAGCTGCGGTTGTCGTTTGCGGTGATCAGACCGAGGTGGATGGCCTTGCCCAGATCCTCGCTGTACCATGCGGACTGCTGGCTGGCAGCCAGACCGGATACACTGTCGGCCTGCGTTGCGCCAAGCGCACGGTTGAGGATAACGATAGCCTCGGAACGCTTGACCGAGTTGTTCGGCATAATTTTGCCGTTGATGCCCTTCAGAAGACCCAGCTCAACACCCTTGCGCAGCGAAGCGGCAGCCCAGTGACCGTCGATATCCGGGAAATCTGTGGTCGCCGGATCGGAAGGTGTGGTCGGGTCAGTCGGAGTCGTGGGTTCGGTGGGAGTGGTCGGACGGAGTCGTCGGCTCGGTGGTCGTCGGAACGGCGGTCTGCTCCAGTGCAAACGGGAGCGGATCGAGCATCAGATACTGCGGCATGTACTTGGATGCACCGGCACGCAGCGGATCGGAATCGCCGCCGATCACCAGCTTGCTGTCGGAGAAGCTGTCGTCCACCAGCATGCGGAAGGTGGTGGTGCCCCAGTGGAAGGTGAGCCACTGCGCCTTGTCAGCGTTGTTCTTGCTGTCCGCAAGGTATGCCTTTACCTTGTTGTGGGCCTCGGTCAGCTTGGTCTTGCCGGAGTCGGTCAGGTCGATCTCAACGGCTTCTGCGCCGTTCTCGGTGGTTGCCTTGGCAGAGGCAAAATCTGCACGGTCGAACTGCCACTCCTCGTTCAGAAAGTCGGTCACACTGCACAGACGGCGGTCGCCCAGACGAGCGGCCCAGTAAGCGGCAGTGTTGCCGGTAGCTGTTTTCGGAATGGAAACGGTGATCACATCGCCGGAAACGGCGGCAGACGCGCCGGTCAGACCCTCAAGCTGCATGCGCTGCGAGATGGTCTTCTGCGCTGCTGCCAGATCGGTCTGGAGAGCGGTGCTGTCGTACTCGCTGCCGGTGATCGGCTTTGAACGCAAACGTCAGCGCGTTTGCAGCCTTGGTGGTCGCCGAATCATTTACGGCAAAAGCAGTGGTGAGCAGCATCATGGCGGCCAGCAGACCGCTGAAAATGCGTTTTGTCAACTTCAAACTACTATCCCCTTTTTGACAGTTGCAGAATGCGGACATTCTGCCTTACCTTATTATCATTACCTATATTTTACGTTCCTGACCATAGCTTGTCAAGACGAGTAAGGTTTCAGTTCGAAACATTTCGCTGTCCGCTGGGGACGGCGTACCCACGCCGAGCGGGCAAGAGGGTAGACACCTGCGGTTTCTACCCTCTTGACTCCCGTTTCCCTTGGGAGAGCACGGCGAAAATCGGAGAACTGAGACTCGCCAGGGGAACGGCTGTACTGCTCATCTTCTGTAGGAGCGGACCAATGTGTCCGCCCATTTCTCCACCTTCATCGCTCAAGCTGTATTCGTACTGCTACACAGGCGGTTCAATTTCCGCAGGCGCAACATAACAGTGTTGCGCAACTCGTTTCGGTAACCCGATTGCCGTTCCCCATTTTGCAGCGGTCGCCGGTCTCTGGTCTGCGCCAGACTAAGAAACAAAAAGGAAGTGGGAGTTAAGAGGGTAGAAACCATTGGTGTCTACCCTCTTGCCCCGCCGCGGGGCGCGGCGACGTTCCCGCCGTCCGCAGGCGACGAATCCCAATACTGGGAACAGCCATCCACGCTTTACAATCTGAATACAGCATGTTATACTATAAAATAAGCATAAAAACGACCCTTTTTCAAAGGAGGAAATCACCCATGCTTTGCAAAAACTGCGGCAAGGAGCTGCCGATCGCCGGAAAATTCTGCCCCTTCTGCGGCGCAGCTGTCGAGCAGACCGGTGTCAACGACGAAACAGCTGTATTTACCACCCTGCCGGATGATATGAAGGCCCCTAAGGACTCTGTTGAGACCGGTCCGATTGACACCAGCGCGTTTGACGCGGCTATGCGGGACGAAAAGCAGCAGCTTCCGGTGGACGACACGGCTGCCGATCCGCTGGCAGACACCAATCCCAATATTCCGAATCCGAGCATTCCCACGCAGGCTGCCATGCGTCCGATCGACACGCCGCCGGTCCGCCGTACTGCGGGCACGCCCGAGCGCCGCACGACCTACTACAACGGCGAGGCCGATCCGAAGGACAGCGTTTACAAAAAGCCGTCCAAGGGAAAACGCGGCCTGATCATTGCGCTGGTGGTCATCATCGTGGCGGCTTTGATTGGCGGCGGTGTGTGGTATTTTACAAATTCACACAAGACCGACGAAAACCTCGTCATGGCCGAAAAGTACATGGATCGCGGCAACTTCGACAAGGCGCTCGAGTATTACCAGAAGGCACAGGCGGAAGCCAAGGACCCGGCGGCTCTGGATGCGACCATTCAGCTGATCAAGGACTATCAGTCTGCCGAGGATTATGTGGGCAACGGCCAGTACACCGAGGCCATTGCGGCGCTCAAGCAGCTGCAGAACCGTGTTACCGACCCGGATTCTGCGATGACAAGGCCATCGAGGATTTGCTCGATAAGGCGCAGTCTGCCCAGTCGGACGATCAGTTCAACTCCGATCTGGACGAGGCACAGAGCTATCTGGACGATAAAAAGTACGATGCCGCCAGCGGCAAGCTGGATTCTCTGGCAAATGATGATTCACTGACCGATGACCAGAAAAAGCAGGTCAAGGAGCTGCAGAAGCAGCTTTCCGATGCACAGCAGCAGGAAAAGCAGCAGGAAGAGAACAGCCAGAAAAAGGCCGAGCAGCGCGATGCGTTCAGCAAAAGATGGATGAGCTGGAAAGTGACGATCTGAAAATTTCGTCGGCAGAGAATCAGGAGGATGAGCTGGCCATGACCGCAAGCTCGTTCGAGCAATGGGATAACCTGCTGAGTGAGATGTACGACTACCTTGCAACCGTGCTCAATGCCGATCAGTACGCTTCCGAGGAGGCAAGCTACAAGCAGTGGGTGCAGGAGCGGGATTCCGGTGCGGAAAATGCCGCAAAGGAGACCGAGGATGACACCGCAAAGCAGCTTGCATCCTACAGCTTTAAGCAGAGCTACACCAAAACACACTGCTATAAGCTGCTCGATCTGATGAACTGAACACAGGAATAACGAAAAAAGGACGCATCAGGCGTCCTTTTTGTTTGCCGAAAACGAGAAACAAGGGGGCAAAAAAGCGCCGCTTTCTTGCGAAAACGACGCTTTGCGTATCCTTAATTATAAAAACGAATTGCTTACTCTGCGGTGTACGGCAGAAGAGCAATGTGACGTGCACGCTTGATAGCCTCGGTCAGCTGACGCTGATGAGCAGCGCAGGTACCGGTCATGCGGCGGGGCAGGATCTTGCCGCGCTCGGACATGTACTTCTTCAGCTTGCCGGCATCTTTATAGTCAACGTGTGCAACTTTATCAACACAGAAAGCGCAAACCTTGCGGCGGCGACGGCCGCGCTGCGGGCGCTCTGCACGCTCCGGACGGGGGCGTGAATTCCTTCTTGGTTTCTTCCATTGTCGCGTAACCTCCTCTATTTTAGAATGGGACATCGCCGTCGTCATCAGCAAGCTCCTGAAAATCCGAATCTCCTGCAGGGAGATCGAAAGCCGGAGCAACCTGGGACGCGGCAGGCTCGGGCCGCATCTGCGATCCGTTGTCATAGCCGCCAAAACCGCCCTGATTGCCTGCATTGTAGGCATCGCGGGATTTCTTCGTTTCACCGAAGGAAACCTCGTCGCAATTTACTTCGATTGCAGTGCGGTTGTTACCGTTCTGATCCTGCCAGCGGCGGGACTGGATACGGCCGACTACGATTGCCATAGAACCCTTCGTGAACCACTGTGCAACGAACTCTGCCTGACGGCCCCATGCGACACAGTCGATGAAGTCGGTCTGGCGTTCGCCGTTCTGATCCTTGCGACCACGGTCGATCGCAAGCGAGAACGAGCACACAGCCATGTTGGACTGGGTATGGCGCAATTCGGGATCGCGGGTCAAACGACCCATCAGAATCGCCTTATTGAGCATTGGTGTTCACCGCCTTAGTCGTCCAGGCAGACGATGATGGAACGCATGATGCCGTCCGTGATCTTGTAGATACGGTCCAGCTCAGCCGGGAAATCGGGCTTGGACTCAAAACGAACCAGCGTGTAAACGCCCTCCGTCTGATCCTCGATCGGGTACGCCAGACGGCGCTTGCCCCAGTCCTCGACCTCTACGTTCGTGCCGTTCGCCTCAACGAGAGACTTGAACTTGTCCACAACAGCGGTAGCCGCTGCCTCTTCCAGCTTGGGGTTAACGATGAAGATAGTCTCGTACTTGCCAGAAATCTTTGCCATATTCTTAGCACCTCCTTTTGGACTTTTTGGCCCACATCCTTTGATGTGAGCAAGGATACTATACCATTATAACGGATATATGGAGAATGTCAAGAAAAATTTCAAAAAAATATTGACGAACTTTCAAAAGCATGATATACTGAGAACACTGTGAACGAGAAAAGACTCGTTCCGGCAGCAAATAGCTGCTTGTGTGGCTCAGTGCTGAGCACCTCGCGTGCCCGCGGCGATAAATCACTCAGGTTGCCGATCGGCGTTGCGACTAAGTATAATGTAGACAATTCAATCCCTCCGGAATTTCTTAAATGGAGAATGGATAATTGAGAATGGAAAATGAAGGTGCGGCACATGGTGCCAGGAAAAATCATGGCGCAAGAATAGCCCTGATGCTCCATTTTCAATGCTCAATTCCGTAAATACGGAAATATTCATCACTCTCAACGATCAGCGGCGGCTCAACAACAAGTCCTTCCGCACTGCCGCCTTTTCGGCACTCGACCATGACGACGCTTGGCGCCGCCTGCACGCTCTGGTGCACGAACCGCATTCTTTCGGCACGAGCCGCACGCGCGAAAGCGCCTCGAGCAGCACCCACAGCCGTTCCGGCCGGAATACGAACGCGGCTTTGCCGCCGGTATGCAGCACGAACGAGGCCGCAAACCGCCAGTTCTCAACCGAACAGGTCGCGTCCTGCCTTGCGGTGCGTCGGCGGTCGGCGCATTCGCGCCTGCGTTGCGGTCGAAATACGGCGGGTTGCAGATAACGTAATCCATACTGCCGTGCGGCAGCAGCGTACGCATCTGCCGGAGGTCACCCTGCAGAGCGGTTACGTTTTCCAGTTCGTTTGCCGCGATGGACTGCCGGAACAGGTCGAGCGGGCCGTCCTGCAGTTCCAGTCCGGTAATCTTGAGGTCGGGCCGCCATACGAGCAGCGCCAGAGCGCCTGTGCCGCAGCCGAGGTCGAGCAGTTTGGCATTGCGTCTCGGCTTGGCGAACGCGCTGAGCAGCACGCTGTCCTGTCCGAGCTTAAAAAAACCGGTCGTCCTGTAATAATTGCAGTCCGTTAGGAGTATTTCGGTGCTTTGCGCCATGATTTCTTTCTCCTTAATAACCCTTTTCTACCGCAGCCTGCAGCACCTGCGAAGCCACCGTACCGGCAACCGACGAGCCGCCGCCGCCGTTCTCGACGAGAACGATGAAGGCATACGGCGTGGCCTCGTCGCGCAGGAAGCCGGTGAACCATGCGTTCGGTGACTTATCCGCGCCGACCTCGGCGGTGCCGACTTCGGCACAGATATCCATGCCCGAAACGATCCTGACCGTAGGTCTCGATGACGTTGTTGTGCATCATATCCGCGATGGTACCGGCGGTCTTTTCGTCGATCAGCTGCGCCGACTTATGCGGATAGTAAATGCCGGTCGGCAGGCCGTAATCTGTGGTGGATTTTTCGATCAGACGTGGCACGGCAGCCTTGCCGCCGTTGGCGATCGCACCCATATACTGGAGCATGTTGATCGGACCAGGGTATCCTGACCCTGACCGACACCCGACCATGCCAGCTGATTGTCATTGCCCGAGAAATCAAACTTGCCGACCGAGGACTGGATGCCGTCCACCTTGATGGACTTGGTCAGTCCTGCCGCATCCGCGTAGTTCTGCATGGTTTGCCGCGAGTTCGACGGCCAGCTGACCGAACACACCGTTGCACGAGTTGGCGAGCGCTTCCTCGATGTCCTGTTCGCCGTGAGCGTGCGGGCAGGTGACTTCCTCGCCGCCGATGTTGACCGAGCCGGTGCACGTCCACTTGCGCTGGAACAGGTCAGGGGATGTTCTCGATAGCGGCGTTGATGGTCACAACCTTGAAGATAGAGCCCGGAATCGAGTTCGCGGACAGCAAGCGGTTGACGTAAACGCCGTCCCACGCGGGATCGTCCGCCGCAATGTCCGGCGGATTGGCCGGATCGAACGTCGGTGTGGACACCATGCAAAATTTCACCGGTTTTATAGTTATAAACGCCAACCGTTCCGTTCATTCCGTTCAAAGCCTGATAGGCGACATTGTTCAAATAGGCATCAATCGTCAGATACAGGCTGTTGCCGGTGCCGAGCGGAGAATATACGCCGGTGAGCAGATTGTAGCCGGACAGCTTATCCGCGAACGAGGTGGAGCGCACCCGCGCCGATGTTGCCGTTTTTGTCGCCTACGGCGTGCGGTGTGGCGCGCCGGACGGTTGCGTCATCGTTGTAGATGCGGTTGCCGTCCTCGTCGAGCGTGGACAGCATATCGCCGTCCCGGTCGAGGATGGTGCCGCCTTTCAGCTGACCGGCGTTGTTATAGAGATGACGGTTGTACGGGTAGGAGGCCCAGTCGCCGCCGTCCACGACAAACTGGAAGCAGAAGAACGCCAGACCCAGACCGAGCAGTGCGGCAGGATCAGACAGAAAAACTGCGTTTTTCGATTTTCCGCATGGTTACTCCACTCCCCCTCTAAGCTCGCGGCGGCTGGGCAGTCGAGCGTTGCTGCGCCGGCAAAAATATAGCAGATTTTCATAATTTTCCGAGGTCTGCAGAGACAGAGGACCGAGACGCAACCATGCCTCGCGCGCCGCCCTGCGACGAGCCGATCAGCAGTGTAATGGCCAGCAGTCCGACTGCCGTTGCGCTCATAAACCAGCGCACCTTCTGCGCCCGGGTCAGGTCGCGCAGGAAGAAGCCGAGCACGATAAAGATGGCAAGACCCATCAAAATCGCAATCAGCTGCTTGGGCAGCTCGTCTGGCACGGTCGAGCCGGTGACGGCGAGTGACAGCGTACATAGGAAGAACGCTTATCGTCTCCATTTCAAAGCCGATGCGGCGGAACAGGCGCATGACGATGAAATACGCCCAGCAGATTACCGTAAAGACAAAAAAGGTGAGCGGAATGGTGGTGGTCGCCTTGTCGCCCTGCGCGATAATGAGCTGCAGACCGGTGAGGATCTGGAACAGCGTCAGCAGTACGAGGACGGATATTCCAGCTGCACATCGCAGCTGGGGGCGCGTCCGATGATGTTCTCCCAGTGGGTGATGGGCAGGCGCACGCCGTTGCGCAGCACCAGATAGCCCCAGACCTCATCCGGGTGCTTGACCTTCCACAGCGAGCGGATCGCACCGACAAGGATCATCAGCGCCAGCAGCGGGAACACGAAGCGCACAACGGTTGTGTACCACGCCCCGATGAGCGGTTTTTCCGCCAGCAGAGCCGTCAGCCTGTCGAGAAGCTGCTGCAAAGCATCATTCATGTAAAGTTCCTCCTTTCGAGGGATGCTGTTGATTACTTGGATTTACCAATAATACTACCAGTATAGCCTATCTATTATAGCATAGGTTGTCAAGAAATTCGCCGTTTTTCACAAACTTTCACGAATATCTTGATTGACATTGACAGAATGTTGTCACGGTGTTACACTGAATCCATAAACTACATACGCGACAAACGAAGTTTGCAGGAAAAAAGCCGCACGGGCAACCGCCCACTTGCCGAAGGACAAAACTCTCAGGTGTCCGGATTTCCGGATGAGGACTGTAAATGGATGTGGCTCTGGAGAACGTTCCTCAAGGGGACTGCCGAAGGTGCAACGCGCGCAAAGGGGTTTGCGTGCCAATCTCTCAGGCAAAAAGGACAGAGATGAACCTGTTTTTATAGACGTTAGGGATATAAAAATAAGTTCCCGGAACGCAGCAAATGTTTTCTCACGGTGCAGGATGTACCGTCTGTTTTTGTTTCGTTTTTTGAGCCGTAACCCGGATGCTGATTGGGGGCTTTTTTGTTTACCGTCTGTTGCGTAAAGTTCGGCGCAGGCTGGAAGCATCTGATCCGGCCATTTTCTCGCTCAACGGTGAGGAAGGCGGGCAAGGACGGCATGAGTCCGTTCAGGCGCTGACCACCGCGATCGCGGGCGCAGGTCGGCACCGGCAACATCGCAGGCGCACGGCTACCGCACTGTATTCCCTGGCCGGGCGCGATTTTCTGGATGTGGCTGAGTGCATTCTTCGGCATGTCCACCATCTACGGCGAGGCCGTTCTCGCGCAGAAGTACAAGACCACGGACGACAAGGGTCACGTTACCGGCGGCCCGATCTACTACATCCGCGCACGCTTTACCGGTAAATTCGGCAAGTTCCTTGCCGGCTTCTTCTCGGTTGCGATTATTTTTTGCACTGGGCTTTACCGGCAACATGGTACAGGCAAACTCGATCAGCGTCGCGTTCAACACCGCGTTCGGCGCACCGATGATCGTTGTCGGCATCATCTGCGCGATCATTGCAGCGTTCATCTTCCTCGGCGGCGTAGGCCGTATCGCATCCGTTACCGAGAAGGTCGTTCCGATCATGGCGCTGTTCTACATGGCTGGCTGCATTGTTATCCTGTGCATCAATCATGCAGCGATCATTCCGGCATTCAAGTCCATCTTTGTTGCAGCATTTGACCCGCAGGCTATCCCTCGGCGGCGCTGCAGGCATCACGGTTCGTCAGGCAATGCGCTACGGCGTTGCACGCGGTCTGTTCTCGAACGAGCCGGCATGGGCTCCACCCCGCACGCACATGCGCTCGCTAAGGTAAAAAGCGTCCGCAGGATCAGGGCGAAATTGCTATCGTTTCCGTATTTATCGACACCTTTATCGTACTGACGCTGACCGCTGTATGGTCATCCTGACCTCCCGGGCATGCTCAATCCGTGCACCGGACGGTCTGCAGGGTACCGAGCTGGCACAGGCGGCCTTCAAGGCTTCGTTTGGCTCGGCAGGCATGGCTTTTGTTACTCTACTCATCATCGGCTGGTGGCTTCTTCGGTGAGTAGAACGAAGGCGTTGTCATCATTGTTAAGGTTTACGCTGCTATCGTTGTTATCTGCATCGTGATCGGCTCCGCACTGCATGTTGATCTGGTATGGAACCTGTCCGACCTGTTCAACGGCCTGATGGTATTCCTCGAACCTGATCGCTGGTTGCTGTCCGGTCTGGTTGCTGAAAGGCGGCCCACGACAAGCGACATTATGAAGTAAGCTATGACCTGTCGAGGAACTACACGGTTTGTGCAGGAATCGGCCTGAGAAAATGCACCGCAATTGCGGCATTTGCAGACACCGAAAAAACACTTGTTTTCGCGTTCAGCAATCGTATAATAAGTACCGCGGAACATTTTCATATTCAATCTGGGCAACGGGCACCGGCGGCTCAGAGAACACCATCAAGGGTGAGTTTCTCGGAGAACGGCGTGAGAACAAGCCATCGCACACGCGCGGTGCGGTTTCGATGGCACGCTCAAGCGACCCGACAGCGCATCTCGCAGTTCTTCATATCGTTCAGCAGATACACCTATCTCGACGGTCAGTACGCCTGCTCGGTTGCACCGCGTACGATACAGATGAAATCTGCGATAATACGCCGGTCGAGGGATAACGGTATGGTTAAGACGGAAAATCAGCCGGTTATTGAGAGTATTAAGATTTCGGACTGAGACGGAAAATCAGTTACGGTTTTTCTCTTAACATTGAGATATTAAGATTATCCTAATGACTGTGCAAAGACCATTTTGATACCCATAAAGATAAAGAAGCAAACAAGCCATCTCATATAATCCCCGGACACCTGATAAGCCCAGGGCGGTTCCGTCTTTTCCAAGGGAACAGCGAGAAATCTTGCGTGTGCAGCGTTTCAATGACAAGGAAGGCAAAGAAACAGCAAAACAAAGCTAAAGCCAAAAAGCGCCAAGGACAACGCTCAAAACCAAAGCTGAGCAGGGACGCGCCATGGAGATGGAGTCGTTCTGCAAACAGAATGGCATTGCCGGTGCCGCGCAGACCGTCCGCCGGATGCGGCATCGCGTGGCGCATGGAAGCTGAAGTTTACGCGCAGTATCAGACGGTTATCGCGGACTGCGGGATTGAGATCGAGCAGACTATCTTCGTGGATATTTCCGCAGGCATGCAAAAGCCGCAGACGAAAGTCTGCGGCTTTTCTCTTTGGCGTTTACTTGGTCCTGCCAATCTCCGTTGCCTTTTCAACCTCGATCAGCCTGCCTGTTTTTACATCGTAAAATATAACCGTAAATCGGAATACTGGACGCTGCCAGCGGATGATTTCTGATATATTCCACGTCATCCTGCGCTGTGTATATTTATGATGCAGATTGCAGCGGCAATCACACTCGGGTGTTATTTTCCGTCGTTTGCAATCGCGGTGTCAATATTCTCCTGCAGCTGCTTCATGCTGTTTTCGTTCGTGATGCCGCCGAGTACCGGTTCACCGACGATTTTTCCGTTCCGGTCGATAACATAGGTGGTCGGGAATGACATGATGTTCAGTGCAAACTGGCCTGCCTCGCTGCCGGATGCAAAGGTAATGTTGCGGTAGGATGCCCCCTTGGTCTGCAGAATCTGTTTAGCGGTAGCAATGGCATCCGCATTGTCGTCGAGCGTTTCCGTGTTGATGCCGATAACCTCGCCGCCCTGAGCCTTGACAGTCTGATTCAGCTTGTCCAGATCACCAAGTTCAGCCACACACGGCTTGCAGCCGCTGAACCAGAAATTCACGACCGTAAACGCGTTGTCAGCGAACAAGCTGCTGTCCACAGCGTTGCCGTCCAGGTCTTTGCCCTCGAAAGCGGGGAACGCGTCGCTGGCGGGTGTGGTGGTGCCTTCCTCGGGCGGAAGTGCCTGCAGCTGGTCCTCCAGCTTGCGGACCTTGGCGGCATCGTCGGTCAGCGTCTTGTAGTCCTCGTCCGAGAGCTGGTCCTTGACGTTTTTAATCGCAAGATCGAGTACATCAGCGTAGTTGGTGCTCTGGGTGCTCTGCGACAGCTTGTCCTTGTCGAGCGAATTCAGAGCCGTTGTCCACAGCTCCTGGTGCTGGTCGAGGATGGCGTTTTCCTCCGCTATCAGCTCGGGAGACGGTTTTTGCCGGTTTGCCGCAGGCGGATGCGCCGAGCAGCAGGCTTTACGGACAGGGCAAATGCGATCAGTCGATTCTTTTTTCATTAGATAGTTTCTCCTTTGTCAGTCGTTTGGGTTTTATCGCCCAGACCGTAGCGGTAGCAGATAGCACCGGTCGGGCAGGCTTTCATGCACATGCCGCAGCGGATGCACTCGGCATGATTGGGGTTTTTCGTGATGTCTACATCCATTTTGCAGGCTTTGGCACATGCGCCGCAGGATACGCATTTATGCGTATCTACCTGCATCTGAAACAGTGAAACGCGGTTCAGCAGAGCGTAAAGGCGCCGAGCGGGCACAGCCACTTGCAGAACGGACGGTAAAACAGCACGCTACACACGATAACGGTCAGCAGAACGGCTGCTTTCCAGGTAAACAGTGCGCCGAGCGCGGCACGGATGCCGGAGTTGACCGCCGCCAGCGGCAGCGCGCCCTCGAGCACGCCCTGCGGACAGATGTACTTGCAAAAGAACGGGTCGCCCATGCCGAGTTCGTTTGTGACAAGTACGGGCAGCAGCACCACCATGATGAGCAGCACGGCGTATTTCAGATATCGCAGCGGCTTCAGCCTTTTGGTGGACAGCTTAGGCGAGGGAATCTTATGCAGCAGCTCCTGCAGCCAGCCAAACGGGCAGAGAAACCCGCAGATAAAGCGCCCCAGCAGCACGCCGATCAAAATCAGGATGCCGGTAATATAGTAGGAAAATTTGAATTTCGACGAGCCGACGACCGCCTGAAACGCGCCGATGGGGCACGCGCCCGCCGCGCCGGGACACGAATAGCAGTTCAGCCCCGGCACGCAGACCGCCTTGCCGCCGCCCTGATATAATTTGCCCTGCAAAAAAATTCGGCAGGTGGATATTGGTCAGCAGAGCCGCTGCTGCCTGTATCCAGCCGCGAAAGCGGGCTAAAACCGGAATGTTTTTTCTTATCCAATCCCAACACACTCCATACACAGGCGGATCGCCTTTGATAATACCGTATCGGCTTCGCCTCCAGAGGCCGAACCCGATCATTGCAATGCCGACTGCCAAAAGGAAGAGCTGGGCGGCGGTTCTTTTTTTCAGCATTGTTATGCCCCTTTCGAAGTTGTTGACACCAGTATACACGGGAGATAAAATCTGTGTTAAGGTGCTAAAAAACAAAATTTTTTTGCAACAGATTTCGTTAACACAAATTTTATGGTGCTGCGTACTCTGCGGGAGCATCGATCAGGAAACCGGCGTGCTCATCCTGTCGGCGCGAAGCGAAATTTCCGACAAGGTGGACGGACTGGATGCCGGTGCGAACGATTATCTGTCCAAACCGTTCCATCTGGAGGAGCTGGAGGCGCGGGTACGCAGCCTGACACGCCGCCGGTTCGTCCAGCAGGATGTGTGCCTGCGGTGCGGCGGGCTGACATTTGACACACGCAGCCGCGCTGCTGCGGCGAACGGACAGGCCCTGTCGCTCACGCGCAAGGAGAGCGGCATTCTGGAATATCTGCTGCTCAATCGCGGGCGGCCGGTCAGTCAGGAGGAGCTCATCGAGCACGTTTGGGACAGCAGTGTGGACAGCTTCAGCAATTCCATCCGCGTACATCTCCACGCTGCGAAAAAAAGCTGCGCGCGGCACTGGGATACGATCCGATCCGCAATAAAGATCGGACAGGGCTACGAGATCGGAGCGGGCGAATGAGCAAACGAATCTCTGTGCAGTGGCGCATCACGATATTGACTGCGCTGCTCATCGCGGCGGCGTGCGTGAGCCTGAATCTGCTGCTGTTTTACTCCGGCTCGGACAGCATGGATGCGCTGAACGGCTTTGTGGTGGAGTACAAAACGGGAAACCAGCAGGAAATGACCATTGAGATACCCCCAAGAGAATATGCAGGCGTTCTTCAGCGGCTTTTCTCAGCAGGTGAGTGCAGAAAAGGTGCGTTTCGAGCGCATAGGCTGGTGCATCACCGCGCTGGTGACACTGCTGAGCGCCGCGAGCTTTTTGCGGCGGAGCATCCGCAGATGGGATGCCGAAACAGCCGCTGCTGCGCTTTGAGCAGGAACAGCTCGAGCGCCTGAGCGCCCTTGTCCGCACACTGCTGGAAATGAGCGATCTGCAATCCGTGCCGCGCACGGACTGCATCGACCTTGCGCCGATGGCCGAGGAAGTGCTGGTCGATCTGACGCCGCTGGCGCAGAAAAAAACGGCATCACGCTCACGCAGACAGGCGAAAAATGTGCAGTTTGTCGGCAGTGATGTGCTGCCTGTACCGGCTGCTGTTCAATTTGACAGAGAACGCGATCAAGTACAACCGCACGGGCGGCTCGGTGGAAGTGTCTGTCGAGCGGGAAGGTGGGGTCAGGCGGCAATCCGCGTGCGGGATACCGGCCCGGGCATTGCCGAGGAGTACCGAGACAGCATCTTTCAGCCGTTTTTCCGCGTGGATAAGTCGCGCAGCCGCGCAATGGGCGGCGTGGGACTGGGACTGGCGCTCGTGCAGGAGATTGTCCGGCTGCATGGCGGCACAGTGCGCGTTGAACAGAGCGCAGATACGGGAACGACTATTCTGGTAACACTGCCGGTTGGAAAAGCGGCTTGACGCTCAAATTGAGGGCATATATACGCACTGTCTTAACAGCATACACGGTTTACACCCGCTCTGAAATTCAGTATAATTTAGACAGTACAACGGACAGGAGAGCACATTACAGTATTCGGAGGTGCGCGCCATGCCAAAATCGAAATGGAATCTGAACACGATCTACATATCCGAGCGGCTGCAGGAGAGCCTGCGGCCAATCTCGCGCTGTGCCATGACGACCGTGGTTGCACCCATGGGCTACGGCAAAACGACGGCGGTGGAGTGGTATCTTGCGAACGTGCCGGAGCCGAAGCGCCGTACATTGTGCGCATCAGTGTACTACGGGCAATCTTGCAATTTTCTGGAAAAAAGTGTGCAGGACGCCTTTGCGCGTGCAGGCTTTTGCCTTTCTGCGGGAGTACGACTGTCCGACCGACGGAGCCAGCGGCGGACTGCTGATCGACGATCTGTGTCATTCGCTGACCGGTGAGAAGTCCTGCTATATTTTTATTGACGATTTTCACCTGCTGACCGACAAGCGCGCACCCGGATTCCTGTGTGCGCTGGCCGGACGGCTGCCGCCCAATGTTCATCTGATTTTAGCCAGCCGTGACCTGTTTCTGCCGGCGGCAGAGCTTGTCCGGCTGGGCGGAAAGGTGTACCAGATCGGCACGGCGCAGCTTAGGCTTAACCATACCGAGCTGGCGGTCTATACCAATCGGTGCGGAACCGCGCTTTCCGATGAGCAGATAGATACGCTGCTGTATTACAGCGAGGGCTGGTTTTCGGCGGTTTATCTGAATCTGCGGATGTTTTCCGAGCACGGTGTGCTGCCGGACCCGAATTCGGATATTTCCTCTATCTTTACGGCTGCGATGATTGATCCGCTGCCCGAAAAACAGCGGAATTCCCTTTGCGGTGATGGGACTTGCCGACGAATTTACGGTCGAAATGGCGCAGTTCGTCATGGCAGACGCGCACGCCGAGGACCTGCTTGCCGCGCTGACCGGGCAGAATGCGTTTGTCAAGCGTCTGCCGGACGGCGCGACCTACCGGTTTCATCACATGATGAAGGAATGCGCGCTGCACACCTTCCTGTCCATGCCGAAGGAGCGGCAGACCGTCTACCGCGGGCGGCTCGGCATCTGGTATGAGGATCATCGGCTGTATCTGCATGCCATGACCGAGTACCGGCAAAACGGCGATTACGATGCGATGCTGCGCACGCTGCAGAAGGATGGTGGCATTCTGCTTTCCTCGCTGCACCCGAAGGCAGTGCTGGCAGCACTGGACGAATGCCCGGCAGCTGTGCTCGCAAGCCATCCGCTGGCGATTCTGGTGCTGATGCGGAGTATGTTCAACTGGCGCAATATCCCGAAAATGCTGGAGCTGAAGGAGCTGCTGCTGACGGCGATTTCCGAAAATACAGCGCTTTCCGCACAGGAAAAAGGTGATTTGCGGGAGACGACCTGATCATGAGCTTCCTCTGCTGGGCAACGATAGTCAGCGCCACGAGCCGCCTGCACCGGAGTGCCAGCGCGCAGATGTCGCGGAAGGCGATCAGCATCCAGTCCGGCGGCGGCTGGACCCCTCGGCTTCCTCGCCGTCCGTGCTGATGATGTTTTGCACCGCGCACCGGGGCGAGCTGCAGAGCGAGCTTGCCGAGATGGACGAGAGTGCATGCCGCACTATTATAAAAATCACCGGCAATCACGGTCAGGTGCCGAGACTATCATGCGTGCCGAGGCGGCGTTCCTGCAGGGACGCTTGACGGATGCACATATCGAACTCGAAAGTGCGTGCGCCCGGATTCAGGACAACGGGCAGGCCAATATGGCGCTGTGCTGTGATTTTCTGGCGTGGCGGCTGTCGCTGTTTGCGGAGATGAAGTATCACTGCACGCTTGCCGAGCGGCACGCGGAGCTGCTGCGGCAGCACAATGCTTCCTGGCTGAACCTATGGAACGCGATTGCGGCGTATTATTACGCTTTTTTTGGCAAAACCCCGGCAGATTCCGGAGGTTTTTCGCGCACAGGCTTTCAACCGTGCATACACTTGCACCGGGCAAGCCGATGATCGAGATGATCGAAAATCAGGTCGGTCTGGCACAGGGCGACTACGCCCGTGTCGTTGGCCGGACGAAAGACTGCTTGCTGTGTTGCGAAGGCATGCACTATGCACTGGTTGCGATGCATATCCGAAATCCAGACAGCAGCGGCGTATGAAATGCTGGGCAAGCATGCGGGGCAATAGCACCAGCTCGATCAGGCACTGACCGACGCGGAACCGGATGGCTTTGTCATTCCGTTTGGGGAGAATTATCGCTATCAAGCCATTGCTGACAGAGCGGCTGCAAAACCGGAAACGCCGTTGCACAGATCATTCCATCTGGGAGAAGCTGCAGAGCGGCGAAAGGCCAGATGACCGTCCGGAAGCTCTGTCTGCGCGACCGGCGGGAATATGAGATTGTCCGGCTGACGGCGGCTGAACAACCGTGAGATCGCGGAAAAGCTGTATCTGTCTGAGGGCGTATCCGGCAGTATGTGAATCAAATTTACACCAAACTGCAGATAGCAGGAGAACCGCGCGCAAAGCGCAAGCTGCTCGACCTGCTTGCGGATAAAAACTAACAACTTGTGAATGGTTTTTGAAAGGTTCACCGTATCCTATAGGTACGGTGAACCTTTCATTTTGTGTGTATGGCGAGCGGGAGGTACTACGGACCGGAATACATTCAGTCGGTCAAGCCGCTGACCGACCACGTGTTCTGCAGGTCGATTTTATCTCTGGCAGCCGCCTGCTGCTGATATGAAGCCCTATCTGGATAAATTCCGATTCCGGTCACTTTCCGACCCGCAGGTGTGGAACAGTGCGGTGACAAACGGCATTTTTGTCCGCTTCGGCGATGTGGAAATGAGTCATAACGAGCTGTTTTCCATGGCCGAGCAGGAACACTGACACAGAAAAAGGAGGGAAATGGTATGAGTAAAAAGCAGATGATACGACGGCGAGGTTGTGCAGCCTGCTGGCGGTGGCGATGTGTATAGGGGTGCTGCCCCCAACAGCCGGGGCAGCCGTGACGGCAAAAACGACTGGGAGATCTTTGATGCCTCGGACAATTTGCCTACAATCTGCCGAGCACACAGGAGCAGATTTTGCAGGAGATGATCCAGAATCCCAAATTTGCGGAGAAGTGGGCGGCAATCGCGAACAATGTCCTGCCCAAAACATACTATAACGACACCAATGAACACGGCTTATACAGCTAAGGGTCTGCGGGATGCTGTCAGAAGCGTTGTTGACCAGAGCGCGGTTCTGAACGGCTCGGCAGTTTTTGAACAGCCTTCCGGAAGAAGAAACCCCGGTTTATTATGTCTCTACCAGAGCGGAGAGGAACGCGATGACCATCACTCTTATGTAAGTACCGGCTACGGCTACTATGTGCAGGCGTTCTACGACTTTGAAATTCAAGGCATTGCGAACCGGTTTGAAACGCCTTCCATCGAGGCGGATGACACAACAGCGTTGCTCGAGCAGAAGGGCTACCAGTTTAATCTGGGCGGCAGCTCGGACAGCTACAAGGTAACGGCGGAAAACCGCAACGACTTTGAAAACACAGTCGAAAAAAGCTATACCTATGAAAAGAGCACTACTACCTCGACCACAGTCTCAATACCTATTCACAAAAACTGGACCGAGGAGACCCGA
>VOFI01002895.1_pt1 | contig 49740 bp, 60 predicted proteins | sample 5384131 | NCBI WGS metagenome assembly VOFI01 (sample SAMN12384728, study PRJNA508395) | human gut metagenome | isolation source: healthy gut H | host: Homo sapiens
ATTAGTTGCCGAGGGAAGGTCCTGACTATATCAGCAATGCCGCCACTGCTGAAGCGACTCCGTCCGGATATAATTCCAACGCCACCGCATGTTCTCGTGCTGAGTTGGTCGCGTGAAGCTCATCACCACCGCTGGCCTCTGCCACTGCTCCAGAAGTGCGGGCGCTCCTGGCGGCACGGTTTCGATCGGCATGATCGCGCTGGCGCACGCATTCGCCGCTCGTCACCGGACGCCGCCAGGAGAATGAGCCCCTGTCCAGCCTCAGTTGCCGCGTGGTGCAGCTCGGCGCGATGCGTAGCGAGTTCGCCATATACAGGCTCCATCGCTGTCGCTGGAGATCGGGACGTTGGCAGCGGGCATGAAAACAGCCCGTGTTGGAACACCGGCAGCCAGCCGAACCCGGCAGCAGCGTCCGGCTCAGCTTCCCCATTGTGGAGACCGATCGTCCTCACCAGATCTCTGGTGGGCTGGTGAGACCCGCCCGAGCAGATCGTCTGCCGACCACGATCCCGAGTAATACCTGACTGGGAGGTTTATCTTCGTTGCAAGTCGCTTGGTCGAGGTGAGGCACAGCAGGGGCAAGCCTGTGACCGCCCATCGGCCACAGCACCTGGGGCCAGGCCCGGCTGCGGTGGGTTCTGGACATCATCGGCTGACTCGGCGGCTTGGACGAGCCGAGTTCGACCCGCAACAATGTCTGAAAGGCTTCTCCCGCGAGGCTGCAAGGTTGCCATTGCCGAGCCGAGCTCAGGTGATTGCAGCCTGCCGGTGGTGCCGTGGCAAGCAACAGCGCACCAGTAGTCTCGTGGCCTTCCATGCCTGGCAGCTGCCGTGAGGCCAGCTTCAAGTCGAGATATCTGAAGTCTGGAGATTTCAAGAAAGGAGCTGGCGTAGCCTGGCAACATCTCAACATTACGATCTCAGATGTTGCACAGAAGGGAGCGTCAAGGGTGAGGTGGTCTGCAGCTGCCTGTCATTCATGCTGAACTTCAGCCTTGTACTGCCTCTCTTCAACATGCACGGCAAGGCCAACTGATATGGCTTGAGCCTTTTCAGCCCTGCAACAGTCTCGATCCAGCCCTGGCAAAAATGATCTTATTGGGCGCCGCCGGTTCTGAACTCCACCTTAGTGCGTGCTGTCCAGCCTCTTCCTTCACCTCAGCTGGTAGCGCGTAATGTGCCCGGGCGGCGGCCTGCCGAAGTTGGTCCGCGGGCAGCATTGGGGTAGTCCTTTCACGCTGCCGCGCAGTTGGGCCCGTACCGTATTTCAGGCCTGCCAGAGCCCCCAGGTCGTAGCGGCTACCGTTGTCCCGCTGCGTTATCGTCTCGACGCCGGGCGAAGCCGCAGCGTCGTCTGCCGATACCGCACCGTCGCTGAATGTCGTTCTTGCTCCGTGCGCGGTGGCAGAGCCCACAACATCAGGCTTTCCGCTGGCAATATACCGCTCCAGCCACCACTGAGCCACACGCCCGCAGGTTCGCGCTTGGCTGGTTGTACCTGCGAGTTTACCGGGTCAGGTTGCGGTATCAATCAGGAATTGGCCAGCAGAAATATTGACGGACAGTGCTCAAATGAGATGAGCGTGCCAACCACCAGGACCGGACGCGTTCGCGAGATGTGTCCGCCCGCTGAAGTGGCGTTGTCCACCGAGACGCTGTTATCGGCACCCGCCTGATTGCGGTATCGCTTTCCAGGGCTGCGGCGCCTCACCGGGCATGGTGATGGAAAGTTGCCAGCCCGGTCCGCCACAGCCGTGCTGCGTTTTCCATGATGCAGCTGACCGCCGCCAGCGGCGCTCCCTTCGAACCATGCCGCGAGAGCAGTTCGGCAGCCCGCTGAACGAAGCCGAGATCATTTTTCGCTGAAAGAATTCAAGTCATCGCTGGGACATTCAGTCGGCGTTGCCTGGTAATAGCCAGTGCCAGTTGCCGTGTTAGTTACGGTTGCGGTTTCCGCGTAACATAGTACCGAGGAGCGCCTCCAGGTCGCGTGCCCAGCGAAGCTGGAAGGAGGGGATGCCCTGTGACCGATCAGGAACTGGAACAGCGTCTGCGCACCGCGCTGGAGCACGCCGCGCCCGACCATCTGGAGGCGCTCCTCTCCCGGTGCGAACTGCGGCGGGGAAACGTGATTCCCATGACCGTACCGGCGCGGAAGCCGCGGAAAAAGGCGGCCATGGCCTGGCTTGCGGCGGCCTGCCTGGCGCTGGTGGTGGTGGGCGGAGGCGCCGGTGTTCAGTATTACCAGGCCAACGCCGTGGCTTCGGTCATCTCTCTGGATGTCAATCCCAGCGTGGAGCTGGATGTAAACCGGCAGGAGAAGGTGGTCTCGGCCGTTCCTCTGAACGCGGACGCCAACGAAATTCTCGACGGCATGGACCTGAAGGGGGCCGACCTGAATGTGGCGGTCAACGCCATCATGGGCTCTCTGCTCAAGCACGGCTATGTGGACGAACTGGCCAACTCCATCCTCATCTCGGTGGAGGACGACGACGCGGCCCGGGGCGCAGCCCTGGAGCAGAAGCTGACCACGGAAATCGGGCAGGTGCTCGACTCCGCCAAAGTCAACGGAGCGATCCTCTCCCAGACCCTCAGTGGGGACAGCGCCCTTCAGCAAAAGGCGGACGAGTATGGAATCTCGCTGGGCAAGGCCACGCTGATCCAGTCCCTGGTGGACAGCAGCAACCATCTCACGTTTGAGTCCCTGGTGGGGCTGTCCATCAATGAGCTGAATCTGCTGGCCAATTCCACCGCAGTCCAGACCCCGGACAGCGCGGAGGGACAGACCAGCACGACCGCCTCCAACCCGGCGCTGAACTCGGTAGGTACAGCCAGCCAGAGCGCCTATATCGGTGTGGAGGCCGCCAAGGAGGCTGCCCTGACCCATGCGGGTGTGACCAGTGGGGACGTGGTGTTCCTGGAGGCTGACTACGACTATGAGGACGGCCGTATGGTATACGAGGTGGAGTTTTTTGCCGGAAACACGGAGTATGAGTACGATGTAGATGCCGCCACCGGCGCCATTGTCAAGCACGGGCGGGAGCAAAAGGGCGGCAGCCTGACCAGCGGCGGAAGTACCGCTCAGACCGACATCGGCGAGGCGGCGGCCAAAGCCGCGGCCTTCGCCCATGCGGGCGTGGCCGAAGGGGACGTGCGCGGGCTGACGGTCAAGCGGGACTTTGACGATGGCCGCCTGACCTACGAGCTGGAATTCTGGGCAGGTACTACAGAGTACGAGTACGAGATTGCTGCCGCGGACGGCAGCGTGCTCAAGAGCAAGCGGGAGGAGCACCCCAATGCCCTGCCCGCGGACCAGGCCATCGGGCGGGATGCCGCCCGGGACGCGGCGTTGGCCCACGCGGGGGTGGCGCTGACCGACACCTACGAGCTGGAGGTGGAGGAGGAGCTGGACGAGCGCACGCCCTGCTATAAGGTGGAGTTCAAGGCCGGCGGCATGGAGTACGAGTACAAGATCGACGCCAGAACCGGCGGCGTGCTCACCTATGAGATGGATCGGGACTGACGCGGCAAAGCGCCGCCCCGGAGCGACAGGCTCCGGGGCGGCGCTTTTTCTGAAAAAGGCTCAAAGCTCCATATCCAGCAGATAGGAGGACAGGCCCTTGCCGTGCATGTCCACGGAGAGGGAGCGGGTTACGCCGCCGCCCAGGGCGGCGTACATGACAAAGTTCAGCGCATGGATATTGGGCAGCTCATAGCGGACCACCTCACCCTTGACCATGCCCTTGAAGTGCTCCTTCACCCGCTCAGCGGTGACTCTCTCCTTGAGCAGCGCATAGTCCTTGGGGTCGTAGGCGATGAGGGAGATGTTGGAGATGTTGCCCTTGTCGCCGGTGCGGGAGTGTGCGATATCCCAGAGTTTCATAGAAAATGCCTCCTTTCTGTCTTGAAATCAGACTTCAAAGATCTCGACTTCGGGCTTAACATCGCAGCGGCTCACCAGAATGGAGGCCACGGACACAATGTCGCGGGTGCGCTTGACGGCGCCGCAGCCGCCGGCTGGGCCGTTGGTGTAGAGGGCCTCCACCTCGTTGCCGATGAGCTCGGCGTCGGCCCTGGCCTTGGCCCGGCCGGACACGCGGACCCGCACCTCGCTGGGCTCTTCGTTGTACTTGAAGTCAGGGTTCCAGTACAGGCTGTTGCAGCCGATGAGGTCGAACTTCAGCTCATCAAACACGCCGGGGGCCACCAGCTCCAGGCGTTCCTTGATGATGTCCAGGGCCAGCCTGCCGCGGGCCACACAGCCGGGGCCTCCGTAGCTGATCTCGCCGTCGCCGATGAAGCAGTCCTTGTAGCCGATGGAACACTTGAAGGTCTCGGTCCTGGGCTTGCCGGAGGCGCCCTCCACCTTCACTTTATCCTTCTCCACCTCGGTAAACTTGACCTGCTTGAAGTCGGCCACCACGTCGGGGGGGTGAAGTAGTTCTCGGGATCGTGAATCTCGTAGACGATCTGCTCGGAGCAGGTCTCCACCGTGACCATGCCGCCGGACTCCGGAAGCTTGGTGACGAAGAAGGACCCGTCCTCGGAGATCGCCACAATGGGGAAGCCCAGGTGGCCCACGCCGGGGGACGTCCTTCTTGCCCGGCTCGGCGAAATAGCCGCCGGTGACCTGGCCGCCGCACTCCAACAGGTGGCCCATCATGGTGCCCTTGGCCAGCTTGTCCCAGTCCTCCAGCGACCAGCCGAAGGCGTGGATGGCGGGGGCCATGAAGATGGCGGGGTCGGCTACGCGTCCGGTGATGACCACGTCGGCGCCCTGCTCCAGGGCTTTCAGAATGCCCTCCACGCCCATATAGGCGTTGGCGGAGACGATCTCGCCGGGGAGCTTGGACAGGGGCTCGTGGGTCTCCCACACCTCGGCGTCCATGTACTTGTTGATGACGGGCAGCAGATCGTCGCCGGTGACGCAGGCGATCTTCATGCCGGTCAGGCCGTGCCTGCGGGCAATCTCCACGCACTTCTGGGCAGCGGCCTGGGGATTGGCAGAGCCCATGTTGGTGATGAGCTTCACCTTGTGCTTCCAGCACAGGGGAAGGGCCTTCTCCATGCGGTGCTCCAGAAGACCGTTGTATCCCTTGGACGGGTCCTTTAGCTTGGCCTGCTGCCCGATGGCGATGGTGCGCTCGGCCAGGCACTCATAGCTGATATAGTCCAGGTTGCCCTTTTCGATCAGCTCCAGTGAGGGCTCCAGCCGGTCGCCGGCATAGCCGGCCCCGCTGCCGATGCGGATGGATTTCGTCATGCAATGACTTCCTTTCTGATAATTGACATTTCAAAGACGAGAGAGCGGCTCAGATGGCGATGCCGCGGGTGAGAATGGCGACAACCACCATCACCAGGGACACCAGCCAGGCCAGCGGGATGGTCTTCTTCTGGTGCTCGCCGAAGTCTACGCCGGACAGGCCCACCAGCAGGAAGGTAGAGGCGGTCAGGGGGGAGACGGGGAAGCCGATGGTCATCTGGCCCAGGATAGCGGCGCGGCCGACATCTACACCGGCGACGCCGAAGCCCTCGGCGGTCTGAGCCAGCACGGGGAGCACGCCGTAGTAGAAGGAGTCGGGATCAAAGAGCAGGGAGGCGGGCATACCGATGATGCCGATGATGAGGGGGAAGAACTTGCCCATCGTATGGGGGATGATGGAGACTAGCGTGCTGGCCATCTCGGTGATCATGCCGGTGCCCTGCATGATGCCGGTGAAGCAGCCGGCGGCGAAGAGCACGGAGCACATCATGAGGGCCTCCTTGGCGTGGGCGTCCACCCGGGCCTTGGAATCCTTCACGCTGGGGTAGTTGATGACGGTGGCCAGCACGTAGAAGGCCATGAATACCACCGCGGGGGCGAAGCCGGAGAACAGCAGGGACACGATAGCGGCCACAATGAGGATGATGTTCACCCAGAACAGGTGGGGACGCAGCAGGGCCTTCTGCTCCTCGGTGAGCTCCTGCTCGGTATTTCCGGCGGCCTGGAGAGCCACGGCGCCGATGCGCTTTTTCTCGCCGGCTCCCAGGAATGCGGAGATAACCAGCACACATACCAGGCCCACCAGCACGGCGGGAAGGACGGGAAGGAAGAAGGCGACGGGGTTATCGCCCATGCCCAGCGCGGTGGCGGCACGGATGGTGGGGCCGCCCCAGGGCAGGATATTCATGGTGCCGGCGGAGAGGGCCACAATGGTGGCCAGCGTAGTGCGGCGCATGCCGAGCGCGTCATACAGAGGAAGTAGGGCGGGGACGCAGATCAGGAAAGTGACCGCGCCGGAGCCGTCCAGGTGGACGATGGCAGCCAGAATGGCGGTGCCGATGCCGATTTTGACGGGATCCGTTCCCACCAGGTTCAGAATCCCCTTAATGATGGGGCGGAAGGTACCGGCGTCGGTCAGGATACCAAAGAACAGGATGGAGAAGATGAACATGACGCCGGTGGCGGCTACCGAGCCGATGCCCTTGGAGCCGGTGATCATGTCGCCCAGGGACTTGAAGTTGGCGACAAAGTCGCGCCCTCCGGCACAACCGCGATGAAGAAACAGGAGATGATGCCGGTGACCACGGGTACCACAATGAGGGCCACCAGCGGGGATGCTTTTTTGGTCATGATCAGCACCAGCATGATAATGACCGTCAGGAATCCGAGAATCGCTAAAGGTGACATTCGCATTACCTCCTCTTTTATTCAAGCAACCTCTCCACACGCTGCTTGCAGCAAGAGAATAAGCAATCCGGATGCCAAAGTGAAAGAGCGGGGACGGGGGATAAAAAAGCAGTCCTTGCAGTATCTTGGGGGAACGGCCGGAAGAGAGGAGAAAAGCATGATTTCTAAAATATTGGAATTTTAATGGATAGAAACCAAATGGTAACTACTCGCGCATACTGATACAGCTGATTTCTAAAAAACTAGAAATAAATTCTAAAAAGTTAGAACGACCCATTCAACTTGTTGTAGAGGCTTGCCAGAGAGATGCCAAGCTGGGCAGCGGTCTTTTTCTTGCCCTCCAGGTGGGAGCCGTTGCACGCCAGCAGGCGGAGAATCTCCTGTTTTTCAAAGGCGCGGGTGCGCTGGGCCAGCGTGAGAGGCTGGGCGGCGGGGGCTGTCCGGAGGTTTTCGGGGAGGGACAGCTCGGTAATGAGACCGGAAGGGGTCAGATAGGCGCAGAACTCCAGCACGTTGCGCAGCTCCCGCACATTGCCCGGCCAGTTGTGGGCCAGCAGGCGGTCCAGGGCCTCGGGCGTTAGCTCCAGACGTCGCTTGAGCTTGCGGGACAGCTCGTCCAGCAGGCTGCGGCAGAGAGGAGGGATGTCCTCTCTCCGCTCCCGCAGCGGCGGGATGTGGATGGGGAAGGTGTTGAGGCGGTAGAACAGGTCGGTGCGGAATTTCCCCTCCTCCACATAGCGGGGCAGATCGGCGTTGCAGGCGGCGATGATGCGCACGTCGGTCTCCACCTCCTCCACGCCGCCCACCGGCCGGATGCGGCGTTCCTGGAGGGCGCGCAGGAGCTTGGACTGGAGGCCGACGTCCATCTCGGAGATCTCGTCCAGAAAGAGCGTCCCGCCGGCGGCGGCCTCAAAGAGGCCGATCTTCCCGCCCCGCTTGGCGCCAGTAAAGGCCCCCTCGGTATAGCCGAAGAGCTCGGACTCCAGCATATTGGCGTTGAAGTTGGCGCAGTTGATGGCCACGAACACCCCGGCGGAGCGGGGGCTGGCGTTGTGGATGGCCTGGGCGTACAGCTCCTTTCCCGTGCCGCTCTCCGACTGGAGCAGGACGGTGACGTCGGTCTGGGCCAGGCGGCTGGCCAGCTCCCGGCAGGCCGCCGACCGGGGGGAGACCGCCACAATGGAGTCAAAGGTGTAGTGGGCGGCGTTGGCCTTGTTGACTCGGCGGAGCACCTGACGGCTGCGCTTTTCATAGCGCTCCAGCTCCGCCCGGAAGTCGAAGGCGTCCTTCCAAAAGGTAACCACCGACAGGCCGCCCACCACCTCCGCTCCGTCGAAGATGGGGTACATGTTGACGAAGTAGATGTCCTCGCTCTCCTGGCGCGGGGTGTGCAGGATGGGGCGCTTTGAGCCAGCACCTCCGGCAGCCGGGCACCGGGGCGCAGCAGCCGCAGGGGGTATCCCTCGATCGGCCCGATGGGCCCGCCGGCCTCCTTCTCCAGAAAGGCCACATAGGCCCGGTTTCCATAGACAATGCGCTCCTGCGCGTCAATGATCAGCACGCCCTCCTGCATGGCGTCCAGGACTACGCGGGTGATGGGATCAAGCTGCACGGCGGCCGCCTCCTTCCGTTCTGCCTGTATTGTAGCAGAGAAGCATCTGGTTGACAACTGGGACAATCCCGGTTGACGAAGCGTAGGAAATCGGTTACAATTCCAACAGATAGGCGGAGGAGGGAAGAACGATGGACAAGGCGGCTATGCCGGAGGGAAAGTATCTGGCCTCGGTGAAGCTGGGGCCGAAGGGGCAGATCGTGGTGCCCAAGGAGGTGCGGGAGATGTTCGGCGTCCGGCCCGGGGACACGCTGCTGCTGCTGGCGGACGTGAACCGGGGGATTGCACTCCAGACCTTTGAAAAGGCGGATCCGGTCTTCCGTGATGTCTTTTCGACCGGGAGCAATAAAAGTGCCGCGCCTTCAGGCGCGGCACTTTTATTTCATCTTGACATTCTGCCTTTGCGGTGCTATAAGTAAGAAAAGTATTACTAATAAGAAAAAGGGTGCGTAATATGAGCCGGATCGTCTTTTTCTCCATTCCCGCCTACGGACACACCAATCCCACGGTGGAGGTGGTGCGGCAGTTGGTGCGCCGGGGGGCACCGGGTGCGCTACTACTCCTTTGAGGAATTCCGGGTGAAGCTGGAGGGCGCGGGAGCCGAGTTCGTCCCCTGCGACGCCTTCCTGCCCCCCGCCCCCAGGGATCTGGGGCGGCGGATGGGGCACGACTTCTCCAGCCTTATGGCGATGGTGATCGATGTGACGGCATGGAGGAGAAGACGCTCCGGGAGCTGGGCGAATTCCGGCCGGACTGCGTGGTGGCCGATTCCATCTGCGTCTGGGGCAAGCTGTACGCCCGGCGGCTGGGGCTGCCGCTGGTGTGCTCCACCACCACCTTCGCCTTTGACCAAGAGACCGCCAGGGAGATGCGCCCCGGCCCGCTGGAGGTATTCTACACCCTGGTGGGCCTGCCCCAAATCGGGAAGAGGCTGGCCCTGCTACGGGAGCACGGGTATGAGGTGGAAAAGCTCACCGAGCTGATTCAGAATGACAGCGAGACCGATACCATTGTTCTATACCTCCCGGGCCTTCCAGCCCGGCGGCGAGCACTTCGGGGAGCGGGTGGCCTTTGTGGGGCCGTCCCTGCCGGAGCTACCGCCCCGGACGCAGCGGCGGGAGCGGCCGCTGGTGTACGTCTCCCTGGGCACGGTTATGCACGGGAACACCGGCTTTTACCGGGCATGCGCGGAGGGCCTGGGGGACGGGCCGTGGGATGTGCTGCTGTCGGTGGGCAGCCCGGAGGGGGCGGCAGCGCTGGGCGCTCTGCCCCCAATGTCCGGGCAGAGGCCAGGGTGGAGTAGCTCCGGGTGCTGGGGGAGGCGTCGGTGTTTCTCACCCACTGCGGGATGAACAGCGTCAGCGAGAGCATCTGGTGCGGCGTGCCCATGGTGCTGGCCCCTCAGCAGTCGGAGGAGGCGGCGGTGGCCCGGGCGGGCTGCGGAGCTGGGGGCGGGGCTGCGCTTGGAGCGCCGCGGCCCGGCGGCGATCCGGGCCGCGGTGGAGCAGGTGCTGGGGCATCGGGAGAGGTACCGCCAGGCCATCGCGCCCCTGGCCGCCGGATTCCGGGCCGCCGGAGGCGCGGCCCGGGCGGCGGAGAAGATAGAGGAGACGATTGCGCGGAAAAAAACAGAAGAGGCGAGGCCCTAAAGGGCCGCGCCTCTTCTGTTTACAGAGTTTGAGAATGGCCGAGATCCACCTCGGGCATCAGCTCCTGATTGATGATGGCGAGCATCTCCTCCAGCTTGGCGCACTCCTCCGGGGAGAAACGCTGCCGGATGCGCTCGGTCACGGCATGGACGTAGTCGTTGCTGATGTTGTAGTAGTCCTTGTATTTCTGGGTGACCTGGAGGTGGTACTCGCGCTTGTCGTGGGCGGACTGGATCTTCTGCACATAGCCCTTGCGGATCAGGCTGTTGATCTTATAGGCCGCGTTGGGCGGCGAGATGCGCATAAAGGAGGCGAACTCGTTGATGGTTGGGCAGCCCAGGGCCTGGATAGTCTCCATAGCGAAGGTCTCTACCGTGGTCAGGCTGGCCTCGCGGTTTTGAAAGCGCTCGAAGATCTCCTGATAAAAATGAAGCTTGAATTTGGTATACACGATTTCAAATTTCTGTTCCAACATGCCGGCGCCCCCGCATTGTCATATTTTTTCATTTTATCAAAAAGCGGAGGGAAGGGCAATCACAAATCTTTGGCCAAAAGCGGGCATCACGTGGTACTGAGGGAAGTGGCCCTGGAAGAAGGGCTCGTTGACGGTGACGCATTTGATGCCCTTGGCCCACTTGCCCACCTCGCCGTCCACGATGCGGTCCACCAGGGCGAAGGGGTAGCGGTGGGGCAGAATCTCGGCGATCTCATTGGAATTTAACTGCACCATGGCTCAGTCCTCCCATTTCTTCAGCAGCAGGCTGCCGTTGTGTCCGCCGAAGCCCAGAGAGTTGGACAGGGCCTCCACCTGCTGCCCCGGCCCTGGTTGGGGATATAGTCCAGATCGCAGGCCGGGTCGGGCACCTGGTAGTGGATGGTGGCGGGGAGGAAGCCGTCTTGCAGGCTCAGGGCGGTGAAGATGGCTTCCACGGCGCCGGCGGCTCCCAGCATGTGTCCGGTCATGGACTTGGTGGAGCTCATAGCCAGCTGATAGGCGTGAGGGCCGAACACGGTTTTCACTGCGGCGGTCTCCCCGGCATCGTTGAGGGTGGGTAGAGGTGCCGTGGGCGTTGATGTAGCCCACCTGCTCCGGAGAAACGCCGCCATCGGTCAGCGCCATGGCCATGGCCTTGGCACCGCCGCTGCCGTCCGCAAGGGGAGCGGTGATGTGGTAGCGTCGCAGGTGGCGCCGTAGCCCACCACCTCAGCATAGATCTTGGCCGCCCCGGGCCATGGCGTGCCCCGAATTCCTCCAGAAGCAGCACGGCCGCACCCTCGCCCATGACGAAGCCGCTGCGCTCCGCGTCAAAGGGGATGGAGGCCCGATTGGGGTCCTCCGTCTGGGTCAGAGCCTTCATGGAGGTGAAGCCGCCGATGGACAGAGGGGTGATAGCGGCCTCGGCGCCGCCGCAGAGCATCACCTCGGCGTAGCCGTCCCGGATGTGGCGGAAGGCGTCGCCCACGGCGTTGGTGCCGCCGGCGCAGGCGGTGACGGGGCAGGAGCACATGGCCCGGAAGCCCGCGTCGATGGCCACCTGACCCGCCGCCATGTTGCAGATGGCGGTGGGAACATAGAAGGGAGACACCCGGTCAAAGCCCTTTTCCAGACCCCGGCAGTGCTCTGTCTCGGTGATGGCCTGACCGCCGATGCCGCTGGAGAGGATCACGCCGCAGCGGTCCGGGTCTGCCTGCTCCGCGGAGAACCCGGCGTCGGACAGGGCCTCCCGGGCCGCCGCCACGGCGAACTGGGTGAAACGGCCCATACGCTTGGATTCCTGACGGCCCAGCAGGGCCTCCGGGTCGAAGCCCTTTACCTCTGCCGCCAGCTTCACCTTCTGGGCGGCGGGATCGTAATGGGTGATGGGGCCGATGCCGCACACGCCGTTTTTCACGGCCTGCCAGCTTTCTCCCGCCGTCAGGCCGATGGGGGTCACAGCCCCCAGACCGGTGATGACAACTCTGCGTCGTTCCATGTCGCGTTCCTCCTTACATACTCATGCCGCCGTCAACGGCCAGGACCTGCCCGGTGATGTAGCCGGCGTCCTCGCCGGCTAAAAAGGCCACGGCTTTCGCCACGTTTTCCGGGGTGCCCATGCGGCCCATGGGAATGGAGCCGAGGGCGGCGTTTTTTCGCGGTCTCCGTCAGGGCGGCGGTCATATCCGTGTCGATAAAGCCGGGGGCCACGGCTCGGGTCGCCTCTGCCGCGGCGGTGTTGCCCGCGTAGGAGAAGACCACGTTGGCCCCCCGGCGGGCCAGCTCCAGGCAGATGGCGCGGCCGATGCCGCGGCTGCCGCCGGTGACGACGGCGGTTCTTCCGGTAAAGCTCATAGCGTTATCCTTTCAGCGCGGCGGAGAGGGCGTCCAAATCGGCGCAGGTCTCCACGGCGTAGGTCTTGATGGCGGGAGCAGTCTTCTTGACAAAGCCGATGAGGGCCTTGCCCGGGCCGATCTCCACGATGGTGTCCACCCCCAGCTCGGCCAGGCGGCGGATGGTGTCCTCCATGTAGACGGAGGTCTGCACCTGCTTCTCCAGCAGGGCGGGGATGGTGTCCTCCGGCCCCATCTCCCGGCCCAGGCAGTTGAAGAGCACGGGGATGCGCATCGCGCCGAAGGCGGTCTCCTTGAACTTCTCCCGCAGGGCGTCGCCGGCGGGGGCGAGGAGGGAGGTGTGGAAGGGCCCGCTGACCTTCAGGGGCAGGCAGCGCTTGGCGCCCAGCTCCTTGGCCAGTGCGGCGGCCTGGTCCACGGCGGCCTGCTCGCCACCGATGACCAACTGGCCGGGGCAGTTGTAGTTGGCAATCTCCACCACTCCCGCGCCGGCGGCCTGCCGGCATGCCTCCTGGAGCTTCTCGCGGTCCAGGCCCAGCACGGCGGTCATGCCGCAGGGGCGGCCCGCCGCGGGGCCATGGCCTTGCCGCGGAAAGGCGGCCAGGGAAATGGCCTGGGGAGCGGTGAACACCCCGGCGCATGGAGGGCGGAGTACTCGCCCAGGAGAGGCCCGCGGCGTAGTCCGGGACAATGCCCCGCTCCGCCAGCAGGGCGGTCATGCCGGCGGCGAAGGCCACCATACAGGGCTGGGTGTACTCGGTCAGGTTCAGCACCCCGTCGGGGTCGGTGAACATGGTGGTTTTCAGATCGAAGTCCACGCCGGCGGCGTCCAGCACGGCGCGGAAGGCGGGATGGGCCTCGTAGAGATCGGCCCCCATGCCGGGGTGCTGGCTGCCCTGCCCGGCGTATAGAAAGGCCAGACTCATTCGCTCAGCCCCTTTCGCACGGCCGCATATCCGGCCATCAGCTCCTCAAAGATCTGCCGCAGGGGACGGATCTCGTGCACCATACCGGCCACCTGGCCGGCCATGAAGCTACCGCCGTCCACGTCGCCGTCGAACACGGCCTTCCGCAGGGAGCCCAGGGTGAGCTGCTCCATCTCCTCCAGGGGGACATCCTTCTTCTCCATGCGCAGATATTCCCGGGCCATCTTGTTTTTGAGCACCCGCACCGGCGCTCCGGTGGAGCGGCCGGTGACGGTGGTGTCGTTGGCCCCGGCCTTGAGCACGGCCTGCTTGTAATTGACATGGATGGGGCACTCCTCGCTGACCAGCAGGCAGGTGCCGATCTGGACGCCGCAGGCCCCAAGGGCGAAGGCGGCGGTGAGCTGCCGGCCATCAGCGATGCCGCCGGCGGCGATGACGGGGACGCTCACCGCGTCCACCACCTGGGGCACCAGGGCCATGGTGGTCAGCTCGCCGATGTGGCCGCCGCTCTCGCAGCCCTCGGCAATGACGCCGTCGATGCCATAGCGCTCCAGCCGCTTGGCCAGAATGGGGGCGGCTACCACGGGGAACACCTTGATACCCGCCTCTTTCCAGGCGGGGACGTATTTGCCGGGATTGCCCGCGCCGGTGGTCACCACCTGCACCCCCTCCTCCGCCACCACCTTGGCCAGAGCGTCGATGTGGGGGTTCATCAGCATCAGGTTGACGCCGAAGGGCTTGCCGGTGTTCACCTTGGCGGCGCGGATCTCGGCCCGCAGGGCCTCGGCGTCCATCCCGCCGGAGGCAACCAGGCCCAGGGCACCCGCGTTGGACACGGCGGCGGCGAAGGCCCGGTGGCGATGTTGGCCATGCCGCCCTGGATGATGGGGAACTCAATCCCCAAAAGCTCGTTTAATTTCATAGAAACTCCTTATGAAACGCCCGCAGGCGGGGAAATAAAATGAAATCCGTTTTCGGTCGCGATATGTGCGTGGACGAAAACACTTCTCAGCCCACAAGTGTGAGTGTTATCCGGCGAAGCCGGACAAAACTTGCGTGCGGGGGCTGCATCTTCTCTCCAACAAGCGGCTCTGCCGCTTGTTGGAAGCTACGCCAGCCCCAGCAGAGCCCCGGCCCAGGTCAGCCCGCCGCCAAAGCCCACACAGGGCTTTTTGGCCGGAGGTGATGGCCCCGCCTCCCACCAGCTCGTCCAGCAGCAGGGGAACGCTGGCGGCGGAGGTGTTGCCGGTGCGCTCGATGTTGCCGGGGCACCTGGCCGGGTCGATGCCCAGCTTCTTCACGGCAAAGTCGATGATGCGCTGGTTGGCCTGGTGGAACACGAAGAGGTCGATGTCCTCCGGGGTAAGGCCAGCCCGGTCCAGCACCTCCCGGGCACAGCGGGGCACAGCCTCCACGGCGAAGCGGAACACCGACTGGCCGTCCATATGGACATGGGGGGGCGCGGCAGTGTTGACGCCGGGGACGTAGAGCACCTCTGAGTTGCCCCGGCAGCCCAGCACGGCGTGGAGGGAGGGGTAGTTTGCCCCCCACTCCACCAGGGCGGCCCCGGCGCCGTCGCCGAAGAGCACACAGGTGCTCCGGTCGCCAAAGTCCATGACCCGGCTGAGGATTTCCGCCCCCAGTACCAGGCCGTACTTCCGGGGGGTGGAGGCCAGCAGGCACTCGGCGGTGTGCAGAGCGTACACAAAGCCGGAGCAGGCGGCGTTCAGATCAAAGCATATGGTATCCTCCGGAAAGCCCAGCTCCTTTTGGAGCAGGCAGGCGGCGGCGGGGGAAAGAAAATCCGGGGTGACTGTGGCCACCAGGCAGATGCCGATTTCGCCGGGGGCGACGCCGCCCTGCTCCAGTGCCTGCCGGGCGGCGGCCAGACAGAGGGAGGTGTGGCTCTCGCCGTCGGTGCAGTAGCGTCGGGAGCGGATGCCGGTGCGGGTGGAGATCCACTCGTCGTTGGTATCCACGATTTTGGCCAAATCATCGTTGGTCACGACCTTTTTGGGCACGGCGGAGCCGGTGCTGATTAACTTAATCCCGTTCATGTACGCTCCTTTCTCAGGGCCTTCGCGCCCATCGCGCGGAATTTTTTATAGCGCCCGGCGGCCAGAGCCGGACCGCTGAGCTTGCCCAGGGCGTTGAGCTCCTTGACCAAGGCGGTGTCCAGAGTCCGGAACAGGGCGGCGGGGTTGGTGTGAGCCCCTCCCTCGGGCTCAGGAATGATGCGGTCGGCCACCTCCAGCTCCAGCAGGTCGGCGGCGGTGAGCTTCATCACGCCGCAGGCCTCGTCGCTGCGGGAGGCGTCCTTCCACAGGATGGCGGCAAAGCCCTCCGGGAGAGGACGGAGTACACCGCGTTCTCCAGCATGAGCACGCGGTTGCCCACGCCCAGGGCCAGGGCGCCGCCGCTGCCTCCTTCCCCGGTGACCACGGAGACTATAGGCACGGTGAGACGGCTGGACAGGGCCAGGGTGCGGGCGATGGCCTCCGCCTGGCCCCCGGGCCTCGGCCTCCAGGCCGGGGTAGGCGCCGGGGGTGTCGATAAAGGTGATGACGGGGCGGCGGAACTTCTCCGCCTGAAGCATGAGCCGCTGGGCCTTGCGGTAGCCCTCTGGTGAGGGCATGCCGAAGTGGAGGGACAGGTTCTCCTCCAGGGAGCGGCCCTTCCGGTGGCCGACGACGGTCACCGGCTTGCCGTGGAACAGGGCGACGCCGCCCAGGATGCTGCCGTCCTCGGCGCACAGGCGGTCGCCCCGTTGCTCAAAGAAATCGGTAAACAGGTGCTTAATGAAATCTGCCGTGCCGGGGCGCTCCGGGTGGCGGGCCAGGGCTACCCTCTGGGCGGGGGTCAGCTTACTTGCCATGCGCGTCGCCCCCCCTTTCCATGGAGCTTCAGCAGATGGAGCAGGGTGGCGCGCAGCGCGTCCCTTGGAACGATGGCATCCAGGAAGCCGTGCTCCAGCAGATATTCGGCGCTCTGGAAGCCCTCGGGGAGCTTTTCGCCGATGGTCTGCTCAATCACCCGCGGGCCGGCAAAGCCGATCAGGGCGCCGGGCTCGGCCAGCATGATGCCCCCAGGCTGGCAAAGCTGGCGGTGACGCCGCCGGTGGTGGGGTGGGTGAGCACCGAGATGTAGAGGCCGCCCTTCTGGGAGAACCGCCCAGGGCGGCGGAGGTCTTGGCCATCTGCATCAGGGAGAGGATACCCTCCTGCATCCGGGCCCCGCCGCTGGCGGAGAAAAGGATGAGGGGGAGCTTGTACTTGTCGGCGTACTCCACCAGCCGGGTGACCTTCTCCCCGACGGCGGCGGACATGCTGCCCATGAAAAAGCGGCTGTCCAGGGCGCCCACGGCCACCCGCTGGCCCCCGATGCGGCCGGCGGCGGTGACCACCGCCTCGTTCATGCCGGTGCGGCGGCGGGCGCCGTCCAGCTTGGCCTCATAGCCGGGGAAGTCCAGCGGGTTGTTGGAGGCCAGGGGGCGTCCAGCTCCCGGAAGGTGCCCTTGTCCAGAATGAGGCTCAGGCGGTAATAGGCCCCCACGGGGTAGTGGTGCCCGCACAGGGGGCAGACATAGCGGTGGCCTACCAGCTCCCGGCGGGGCACCGCCTTGCCGCAGGCGGGGCAGGCCTCCTCGGTGTGGGCCGGAGCGGGGGAGGAGCCCCGCAGGGCCTTGAGGGAGAGAAGCTTTTGGCGGCGCTGTGCAAAGACGCTGCTCATACCTCACGCACCTCCCCGCTGCCGCTCCAGGCCAGAAGGGTGTCCATATGGGCCTCTAGAAAGCCGGTGGAGTAGTTGCCCCGGACGAAGTCAGGGTGGTGGAGGATCTGGTGGAGCAGGTCGGTGTTGGTAGCCGGTCCCTCAATGACCAGCTCCTCCAGGGCCCGGCGCATCCGGCGGATGGCCTCCAGCCGGGTGGGGGCGTAGACGATCAGCTTGGCCATCAGGGAGTCGTAGTAGGGGGGCAGCTCGTAGCCGGTATAGAGGCCGGTGTCCACCCGCACGCCGTAGCCGCCGGGCAGGTGGAGGAAGCCGATGCGGCCGGGACAGGGCTGGAACCCCTTGGCCGGGTCCTCGGCGTTGATGCGGCACTCGATGGCGTGGCCGCGGAACAGGACCTCCTCCTGGGTAACAGAGAGGGGGAGCCCGGCGGAAACGCGGATTTGCTCCCGCACCAGGTCCAGGCCGGTGACCAGCTCGGTGACCGGGTGCTCCACCTGGATGCGGGTGTTCATTTCGATGAAGTAGAACTGGCCGTCGGGGGCCAGCACGAACTCGATGGTGCCGGCGTTGACGTAGCCCGCGGCCCTGGCGGCCGCCACGGCCGCCGCGCCCATCCGCTCCCGCAGCTCCGGGGGGAGAGGGCCTTGGAGGGGGACTCCTCCAGCAGCTTCTGGTTCTTGCGCTGGATGGAGCAGTCCCGGTCGCCCATTAATTAAAATAATTTAACTAAAATAATTTCACGTTGATTTTATGCGGTTTATGCCGGTTTGTCAAGTAAAATTTTTGGAGAACGCCCGCCTTCTCCGGGACGTGGCAGCCGCACCTTATTTAATTATAAGGAAGACAGCGCCTGCCGCAGCGCGTCGTCGCTGGCGGGGACGCCCCAGAACCGGAGTGTTCCATTGATCTCAGGGCGGGAGTGCAGAGGGTCTCCGGATGCTCACTCGTCACCTGTTCGTTCAGCACCCGGCAGCCGGGGCAGTAGGCGTACAGGCAGGGTATCAGCAGGTCCATCCGGTCGATCACATCGTCGTCTGTGATTTTCTCCAGAGTGTAGTCCAGGCCGAGACCGTCGGCAACGGCCCGGATGCGGTCCATGTAGAAGTCGTTCCGGGCACAGATGGAACAGTACAGGCGCAGTTTGACAGGGGTGCTCATTACGAGATTAATATCCTCACGTGCCTTGTGGCGAAGAAAATGGGTGTGCAGCACACCATCGCCCGTATCCGCAGCCCGGAATACGGCCGCCAGCTGCGGTTTATGCGCAGTGAGCTGGGGCTGTCCATGGCCATCAATCCGGAGGCGGCAACGGCCCGTGAGATCGCCCGTGTGCTGCGGTTCCCCACCGCCATGAAGCTGGAGTCCTTCTCCAAGGGGCGGCTGGAGCTGGTGGAGTACCGGGTGGCGGAGCACACGGCCCTGGACGGCACCCGGCTTTCGGAACTGTACCGGAATTTCTCCGGCTTCTGGGCGTATTCCGGGCCCGGGCCTCTTCGGTCATGATCGTGGGCGCCAGCAAAATGTGCTACTATCTGGCATCTGAGCTGCTGGAGATGGGCATGTCCGTAAAGATCATCGACCAAAATGAGCAGCGGTGCGTGGAGATGAGCGAGAAACTGCCCCGCGCGCTGGTGATCGTGGGAGACGGGACGGACAGCGAGCTCCTCAGCGAGGAGGGAATCAGCCAGACGGACGCCTTCGTGGCCATCACGGGCCTGGACGAGGCCAACATCCTCATGGCACTCAGCGCCGCCAAGCAGTCCGGCGACTGCTGTAAGGTGGTGGCGAAGATCAACCGCAAGTCCCTGCTGGAGCTGGTCTCCACCGAGAGCCTGATCGACAGTGTGGTGTCCAAAGCGGGGCCTGCTACTGGCAGGTATCGTGCGGCAGAACGGGCAGATCGTCATCCCCTCCGGCAATGATGTCCTGCACCTCCACGACGATGTGATCGTAGTGACCACGGACACCCAGCTGGAGGATCTTCGGGATATCCTTGCAGAGTGAGAAGGCAGGTAAGTTCTGTGAATTATCGAATGATCGGCTTTGCCATTGGCCGTATCCTGCTGGTGGAGGCGGCGCTGCTGCTGCTTCCCATGGCGGTGGCTCTGGGATATGGGGAATCCCCTGTCCCGTATCTGCTCCCCTGCGGCGCTGCTGGTGCTGTGCGGAGGATTGCTGAGCTTCACGCGGCAGGCGTCTCTGTTCGCACGGGACGGCCTGGCGGTAGTGGCGCTGGCGTGGATTGCCGTGTCCCTCTTCGGTGCGCTGCCCTTTTACATCTCCGGCTCCATAGAGAGCTTTGTAGATTGCTTCTTTGAGACAGTCTCCGGCTTTACCACCACCGGCGCCACCATCCTGCCGGAGGTGGAGTCCCTCAGCCGGGGAATTTTGTTCTGGCGGAGCTTTACCCATTGGATCGGCGGCATGGGAGTGCTGGTGTTCATCATGGCCATTCTGCCTATGGGCGGGGATGGCCACGGGATGCACATGCTGCGGGCGGAGATGCCTGGACCCGCGGTGGGAAAGCTGGTCAGCCGCATGAGCGATACCGCCAAAATCCTCTACGGCATCTACCTGGTGATGACTGTCATTGAGATCGTGCTACTGCTGGCGGGCGGGATGCCGCTGTTTGACGCCTGCATCCACTCCTTCGGCAGTGCGGGCACCGGCGGCTTCAGCAGCCGGAATCTCAGTGTGGGAGCTTATAACAACCCCTATTTTGAAATTGTGATCGGCATTTTCATGCTGCTCTTCGGCATCAACTTCAATCTGTATTACTTCCTACTGATGCGCCGCTTCCGGGACGTGTTCCGGTCCGAGGAGCTGTGGGCCTATGTCCTCATTGTGGCGACGGCAGTGGCTGCCATCACCCTGGATATCGTGCACATGTACGAGTCGGTGGGCACCAGCCTGCGCCACGCCTTTTTTCAGGTGTCCTCCATCATCACCACCACCGGTTATGCCACGGTGGATTTCAACACCTGGCCCACCTTTTCAAAGGCCATTCTGGTGGCGCTGATGTTTATCGGCGGCTGCGCCGGTTCCACCGCTGGCGGCATCAAGGTGGCCCGGGTGGTGATCCTGCAGAAGGTGTCTGTCAGCGAGATGCGGCGGATGCTCCACCCCAATGCGGTGCCCGCCATCCAGTTCGAGGGCAAGCCCCTGAACGAGCGGAGCATCCGGGGCGTCCATCTGTTTCTGGCGGTGTACCTGATGGTCTTCGTGGCGTCCTGCCTGTTGGTGTCTCTGGAGCAGTTGGACCTGGTGACTACGTTCACAGCGGTGGCTGCCTGCATCAACAACGTGGGGCCCGGTCTGGAGATTGTAGGTCCCATGGGTAACTTCTCCAGCTTCTCCCCTTGGTCCAAGCTGCTGCTGTCCTTCGACATGCTGGTGGGACGGCTGGAGATCTTCCCCATGCTGCTTCTGTTCGCCCCTTCCATCTGGAAACGGCGGCTGCCGTCCCGCAGGCTGGTGGACTGACTTGCCTGAAAATCAAATCCAACAGAACAGGACCGCCGCGGAGATCTGCGGCGGTCCTGCCGGCCTGTCAAGCGCCCGCCGCCGCCGCGGAGGGCGCTTCTTTCTGCGGTGCGGGGGAGACTGCCGGGCAGCGCGGAACAACGGCCACCGGCAACCGCGTCTCCAAAGCTGCCCGCCCCAAACAGAGGAATATGTCCGGAGCGCCGCCCCACCGGCAAGCGGACAGGAGGGCCTGCGGGACGCTGTGAGCGGCGTCCCGCGGGATGGGCTTCGGGCATCACGGCGGCTAAAGGATCGGCTGACGGATACGAAGAGGAGGCAAGTAGACGGCGGCATCCGGACAGAGGCGGGCTCTGGAGAGACGCCCGGCCCGGACCCTGATGGGCGAGAAGAAGCTGCACCCCGGCGGAGCTGTGGAATCAAAAGAGCGGGGCCCCGGAGGACAATGGCAAAACCTCCGGGGCCCCTTGAAGGGATTGGACAGGAATCGTTTCAAAACAGAACGCTAGCGGATGGGGTTGGAGATGCGACCGATCCCGTCGATCTCGCAGGTGACCACATCTCCGCGCTTGAGGAAGCAGGGGGGATCCATTCCCATCCCCACTCCGGCGGGGGTGCCGGTGATGAGGATGGTGCCCGCCGGCAGCGTCATGCCCTGCGAGAGCTCACTGACGATGTGGCGGATATTGAAGAACACCTGGTCCGTCACGCTGTTCTGCCGCAGCTCTCCGTTGACAAAGCTTCTGATGGATAGCGCGGGCGGGCAGGGGAATTCGTCCGCAGTGACAATGACCGGCCCCATGGCAAAAAAGGTATCCAGGCTTTTTCCGAGGAAGTTCTGCTTGTGGCGGTACTGGACGTCCCGGGCGCTGACGTCGTTGGCCACGCTGTATCCGAAGATGTAGTCGCCCACATCTTCCTCCCGGACATGGAGCGCGTCCCTGCCCAGGACAACGGCCAGCTCCACTTCATAATCCAGCTTGGAGACAAAATCCAGATGACCGTCGATCGCCTCCCCATCGCCCAGGACTCGAAGGACCTTTTTGTCGAAATAGACCGCGTAGGGCTGTTCGCCGTGATAGTCCACCTTCTGGAAACGGTAGGATTCCTCGGCGTGCTGCATGTAATTTTCGCCCAGGCAGATGACATTTCCCACGGGATGGGGGATGGGGGCGCATTTGCACACCTGTGCATAGTCCAGTCCGCAGCTGTGGCCGTGCTCGGCCGCTTCCTGCAGCAGACGGCGCTTCTCCGGCGTAAAGGTCCGAATGAGATCGTTCATCGTGGCGTCCTGCAGGCCCAGCTTTTGCAGGGGGTAGACTTTGGCGGAATCCTGAGACAGGACGCAGACCTGCTCCAAGTCTCCGATCCGACAGGTGAGGAGCTTCATGAGAGTCGACTCCTTTCTTGTTTGCAGATGGTGTCGTAGATATCGGTGCGGCGGCCTGACAGGATCGGCAGGGACCGGCGCACGGCCGGGAGGGTGTCCAGGTCCAGTTCTGTGACGGTGACGCCCTCTTCCGTGCCCATCCGCCGCAGGACTTCTCCCCATGGGCCGGCGATCATGGAGTGTGCATAGCTGTGATAGACGCAGTCCATATTTCTCGCCGGTGCGCAGGAGATCAGAAAACACTGCTGGTCCAGTGCCCGCATCCGCACGGAAATGTCCCAGTGCGCCGGACCGGTGGACAGGTTGAACGCCGCCGGATGGAAGATCATGCCCACGTTCTGGAGGCTCATCAGGCGGAAGAGCTCTGAAAAGCGGATGTCAAAACAGATGGCGAGGCCCACCGGCCCGAATTCCGTCTGGACTACGGTGATGTGGTCTCCTGCCTGGATGGCGTCGGACTCCCGGTAAACGCTGCCGTCCTGAAAGACAGCGTCGAACAGGTGCATCTTTTGATGTTTGCCCAGGACCTGCCCGTTCCGGTCGAAAAAGTAGCTGGTATTATAGACCTTGCCGCCGTTCAGCTCCGGGATGGATCCGGCCACGAGATACAGCCCGTGGTACTTGGCGAGATTGCTGAGGAACTGAACGGTGGCACCGCCCGCCTCCCTCTGCATTCGGCCTGAAGTTACAGTTGGCAAAGGGGCACACAAACATCTCCGGCAGGATCGCAAAATCTGCCTGGGCGCGGGCAGCCTGACCGACCAGCTCCGCCGCCCGGCTGAGATTGACGGCTTTTTCCTCTGCAATGTCCAGCTGGCAGAGGGCCACTTTGACAGGCCTCATCAGCCGCAGATGTTCGCCGCCAGCTCATCGAAGTCGGCGTCATCCAGAAGGCCGTGCTTCTCATAGGCGCGCTCCTTCACGGCGTCCACCAGAAGCCGCTTCTGCTCCTTGGTGAGGTCCAGCTTTCTGACGGCCAGATAGCAGTCCACGGAGCAGATGCCGGAGTGCTTGCCCCAGACGATTTTTGCGTCGGGATGAGCGCGGGCAGATAGGAGTTGGTGATGAGGGGCGCGGGCAGATGCCGGACTCGGACCGTGTCGCCGGTGATGATTGCCGCGGAATTGCAGGCCGGAGAATTCTCGCAGCATTTTGGACAGGGGATAGATCTGGCTGTAATCCAGGCCCAGGTCCACGCCGTACAGGGTCAGCAGGGACAGCACCACATCTTCATAGGGTGCGTTGCCGGCCCGCTCGCCCACGGCACCGATGGTAGTATGGGCCACATCCGCGCCGGCGGCCAGGCCCATGATGGTGTTGGCGGCGCCCAGGCCGTAGTCGTCATGGAAATGCAGCTCGACAGGCTTGCCCGGGATGCGGGCCTTCACGGCCTTGACCAGATAGGGGACGGTGTGGGGGGCCAGCACGCCCATGGTGTCCGGAATTGTCGGCCGGCTCCAGAGATCCAGAGACCACTTCATGGAGGCCCGGGTCATGTCGATGGGGGAATACAGCCAGAGAGGCCATGGACGCCAGCGCCTCCATGGTCCAACCGTATGCCTTGGTGATCATCTCCTCGTTACAGGGGATCTCGATGACAACACCCTTGACGCCGCAGTCGGCGGCCCGCTTCACATCGTCCACCATGCAGCGCGCGAAGGCGAAGATCTCGCTTTTGATATCGCTGCGCTTGGCCAGGTCCACGATGACCTGCCGGTCCTGGGCGGACACGGCGGGCATTCCGGCCTCGATACGGTGGATGCCCATTTCGGAGAGCTTTTCGGCCAGGGCAATTTTCTGCTTATAATCAAAGATCAGGCCGGCCTGCTGCTCACCGTCCCGGAGCGTCACATCATGAATTTTGATATGGTCGGAGAAGTGCAGGCTGCTGCGCACCTCCTCCGCAAAATTCCAGCTGCTGGTAAACCAGTTTTCATTGCGCCATTTTTCACTCATGTGAATCATACTCCTTTTTATCAGTATCGGCCCGGGGCCGAAGAGCGGACGCGGAGCCGCAGGCGGTGTGCCAGGGCTCCGCGTTCCGGGACCGGATCAGATGAACCGGCAGATGCGGTCGATGGCGATATCGGAGAAGCCATAGGATTCAGCCTTGGTGGTCTTTCCGTTGCAAACCTCCAGTACCTCGTCCAGCATGGAGGCGCCGGCCTCCTCAATGCTGACCTCGCCCTCGGTGACTCCGCTGGCATCAATATCCATGTTGTCGATCATGTTCTGGTAGGTGGCCCGGTTGGCGGTGACCTTCAGCACCGGAGCCAGCGCGTGGCCGGTGGGCGTGCCGCGCCCGGTGGTAAAGACAACCACCTGGCAGCCGCCGGCCACCATGGCCGTGACGGAGGCGATGTCATATCCTGGGGAGTCCATGACGATGGCACCCTTCTTTGTGGGCCGCTCGCCCTCCATGACCACCTCCACGATGGGACGGGTTCCGCCCTTGTAGATACAGCCCAGGGATTTCTCCTCAATCGTGGAGAGGCCACCCTCCTTGTTGCCGGGCGTGGGCTGGCCGTGGCGGCAGTCTTGCCCGGCGGCTGCCAGATGGGCTTCGTAATCCCGGCAGATCTGGATGATCTGGTCGTGGATTTCCTTGGTGGCGCCCCGGCGCGCCAGGATGTGCTCCGCACCGACGAATTCGATTGTCTCGGACATCATGGTGGACGCGCCCAGATCCACCAGCCGGTCGCTGAGATTTCCGACGGCGGGGTTGGCGCCGAAGCCGCTGGTAGCGTCGCTGCCGCCGCACTCGATGCCCAGCATCAGATTGGAGATGTCACAGGGCTCCCGGGTTACCCGGGAGGCGTCCGCCACCATCTGGCGGGCCACGCGGACCGCCTTTTCGATGGTTTTGAGCGTGCCGCCCTCCTCCTGGATGCCGAAGGAGACGACGGGCTTGTTGGTGACCTTGAGAATGCTTTCCCGCAGCTGACTGTGAGAGACGTTTTCACAGCCCAGGCCGATGACTACGACGCCGTAGACGTTGGGGTTGGCAGCAAAGCCCACCAGGATCTTCTGGGTCATATCCTCGTTGCCCTTGACTTCGGCGCAGCCGGAGTTGTTGATGATGTTAACAGCCCCGCTGACCTGAGAGGCTACCACGCGGCAGGTTTCGCTGGCGCAGGCACAGCCCGGTAGGATCAGAACATGATTGCGGATTCCGACGGAGCCGTCCGGCCGCTTATAACCCATAAAATTCATATATGTACCCTCTCTTTCGCCTTATTTGCTCAGTTCGCTGCCATAATCCCGGGGCAGGCTTTCAATATTCAGGTGAGAGACCCAACTCCCTACGGGGATGTCAACCTGTGCGCCGCCGATGATCTCGCCGTACTTGATGATATGTGCGCCCTTTGCAATGGGGGCTACTGCAATTTTGTGGCAGGGGGGATGTCCTCCGTGGTGATGACAGAGCAGAGCTCTGCGCCCTTGAAGTAGTGGACCTCCTCCCCGGCCTTTGCGCCGTGGACGACCGTCACAACATTGTCTTTCGGTGTTACCATGATGGCTTCCGCTTTCATAAGATTTTCCTCCGATCAAAAAATAGCTGTATCAGGTGTTTCCGGCCTTGGCCGCCTTTTTGGCCTCCCACTCAGCGGCAGTGCCCCACTTTTTGGCGGCCCAGGTGGTCACCAGGGGCACCAGAAGGACTGTAACGATCACGGCGGCGGCGCACTGCGCGGTAGCGGATTCCACATAGGGCTCAAAGGCGGGCGCCGCCACGGCAACAGCCGCAGGCGTCGCAACGCAGTTTCCGGCTGCGGAGGACAGCGCGGCACCGGCGTAGCCGGGGCGCTTGAGGATGAACTTATCCGCCAGGATGCAGAACAGACCGGACCAGGCCACGCAGATGACGCCCAGCAGGATTCCGGACAGGCCGCCCGCCACCAGGTTGCCAAGGCTGATGCCGGCGCCCAAGCAGAAGGCAAAGAACGGAATCAGAACATTCAAACCAGGCTTCAGGAAGTCTGCGATATCCTTGTCCAGATTGCCCAGGATCAGGCCGACCAGGATGGGGGCCACAGCGCACAGGATGCTCTGCAGGGGAATATCGGCCATGCCGGAAGCACCCACAGCAACCAGGGTCAGGAAGGGGCCGTCATTGATATTCAGAATGGCCTGGGCCGCGATGTCGGTATCATCGCCGAAAGTTCCGGCCAGGGACATGAACAGGCCGCCGTTGGAGTTGGTGACCGCGCTGATGATGGCCAGGGTAGAAAGACCGAGAACACCGGCGGTACCGAAGATGGCACCGATCACCCAGCCCAGTACAGCGCCGGCCAGGAATTTTGCAAACAGCAGAACAAAGCCGCGCTTGAGAATCTGTCCGCCCTGGCGCAGCTGGATCTGCGCGCCCACGCAGAACAGGAAGATGGCAATGGCTGTGTTGGCGCCGCCGCTGGACCAAAAGCGCCGTGACATAGCCTCCGGCCTGGAGCAGGGAGGGACAGACGGTATTCAGAATCACACCCAGCAGCAGCGGAATAACCATCATGCCGCCAGGAACCTTTTGCACGGTTTTTAAAATCTTCATTGTGTATCCTCCTAAAAATGTAACGATCAGCACGATATGGAAAGACTAAAAACACGGTTTTTCTCAGGAAATGATGGATCCAGATACGGGGTCCGTATTTTGTGCAGCTGCCGGCAGTCGGGCGGACTCATCTGCTATTGCGAAAATGAAACACATGTGCTTCGGGATCCGGATGATTGTAGTTTAGCGAGCCGCTGGAGCGGAATCAACATAGAAAAAGATTAAAAACGATTCAATATGGAACAATATATTTTAACGAGATTAAAATTTGAATAGAAATTTGTTCAATTTGACACAATTTGGGAGAAAAATCCAAAAGAAACAAATGTGTATTTGGTAGAGAAAAACAAGAAATGAAGCGTTTTGAAACAGAGAGCTGTTGAGTAGGGGCAAGACTTCACGGCTTGGCACGAGAGAGTGTTCTTGCAAAAGGTGTTTTGTTTTGATACACTTTGAGGAGATGAGGTGAGGAAGATGGAAAAAATAAAAATTTTGGGAATCGCGCCGTATCAGGAAATGGAGCCGTTGATGCGGGACATCGCCAAATCCTATGACAATCTGGAGCTCTATACCTTTACCGGCTTCTATAAAAACGCCATTCAGTTTGCAAAGGCGTTTCCGGACAAGGAGTTTGATGTGATCGTCTCCCGCGGCGGAACAGCGGATCTGGTGCGCTCCCTGAATGACACGCCGGTGGTAAAAATCAAAGTATCCACCCTGGACCTGCTGCGGGTGATCACCCAGGCGCTGCAATGCTCCTCCCGGGCGGCGGTGGTCAGCTATTCATATATTACTGACCGGGTGGAGATGCTGGCGAAGTTCCTCCGGCTGGATATCCGGACCTTTTCTTTTGAGACGCCGGAACAGATCGAAGATACGGTTAAACAGTGTGCCCGGGCCGGATATGATCTAATCGTGGGCGGCGCGGCGACCAGGGACTACGCCGTGGCAGAGGGGGCGCAGTTCCTGCTGATTACCTCCAGCCGCGAAAGTGTAGAGGCCAGTATCCAGCAGGCCATTGAACAGCACCATCTCATCAACGATGTGCTGGACAAGAACCGACTGTTTCAGAGCGTCATTGACAAAAGCGGCTCCGCCGTATTCATCTTCGGGGAACAGCGGGAGCTCCAGTATACGAATGTAGCGGCGCGAAAAATGCTGAACGACGTGGAGCGGATGGAGCAGTTCCTCTCCCGGGGGATCTCCACGCTGCAGGATACAGGGACACTGCACCTAATCAAAAAGCTGAACAATGATTTTTATGAGATCACGGGCGGTATTCTTCAGGTCCGCCAGGAGATCCGCTATCTCTTTGAGGTACACTTCCGCGCCGCTGGCTATCGGGTATCCTCCTTCGCCAAGCTGGAGGACCCGGAGGACATCCGCCAGGCGCAGAGCCTGCCGGCTTCCAGCGAGCTGTATCTGCGCCCAATGGACAAGCTCATCCAGACTGCCGGCAGTTCCGCGCTGCCCGTTCTGATCCAGGGGGCGGTGGGGACCCACAAGGGCGTGGTGGCCCGTCGCATTCACACCAAAAGCGCCACGGAGGGGACCACGCTGATGCGCCTGCAGTGCAGGGACCTGACGGAGAAAAACTGGGACATGCTGTTGAATAATGCCGCGTCTCCCATTCACGCCACGGGATACACGGTATATCTGGAAAACGTGGATACGCTGCCGAAGGATCTGCAGCAGCAGGTGGGGACCTATATTGAGGATACCAAGATGACCCACCGCCATCGGGTAATCAGCTCCAGCTGCTGCGACCTGTCTGCCGAGGTGGCCCGGGGACAGTTCTCCAGCCGGCTCTATCTGCAGCTCAGCGGATTCACCATCAATGTGCCGTCTCTGGCCCAGCGGAAGGAGGATATTCCCGCCTTTGTCAATATGATGATTCCCCAGTACAATACTGCGCTGGCCAAATCCACCGTGGGCATGGAGCCGGATGCCATGGAGCTGATGGTGGAATTTGAGTGGCCGCTGAATCTGGTGCAGCTGGAAAAGGTGCTGCGCCAGATGATCGCGGCGTCCTCGGGATTTTATATCACTGCCGCTGAGGTGGCCGCGGTCCTGCAGAACGAGATGCGGAAAGTGAGTGCCCTTCCGCCGGCGGTGGATCTCTCCGGGACCTTGGAGGACATCGAGCGGAGAGTGATCGAGCAGGTGCTGCGGGAGGAGAACATGAATCAGTCCGCTGCGGCCAAGCGGCTTGGAATCGGCCGAAGCACCTTGTGGAGAAAGATCGCCGGCAGCGGCGGAAAATAAACAAAAAGGTCCGGGGGCACAGGGAATATCCCTGTGCCCCCGGACCAAATTTCCGGCAGCGCGGAAGCTTCACTTGCCTTGGATTCCCAGCGCGCGGCAGACGCTGCGGCGGGTGATGCGGTATACCCCATAGAGCACCGCCGAAAGCACGGCGATCACCGCAGCACAGACGGCCATGCCGGCCATCTCGCCGGGGGTGAAGCGGTTATCATTGAAGTACATAATCATGAGGTAGAAGGCGGAGATGACTGCCGTGCCCACGATGGCGGGCACAAGAAACACCTTGGACACCTGCCCCTTTACGGACCGGAACAGATAGCGGTTCGGCGCCCCCAGGTGCCGCAGGTCGTCGTACACCCGTGCGTTGGTGAGGGCGATGGTGAAACAGCGGGTATAGGCGATAACGACCACCGCCGCGAAGCAGATCAGGGCGATAAGGATGAACAGCACCAAAAAAACACCGCCATGGTGGTGACGAAGTCGTTCTGATCCAGCACCCGGAACTGGGGCATGTAGAGCCAGTAGTTGCGGAACTCCGAGGTGTCCCGGTCCTCCCGCTCTATCACCGGGAAGCCATGGGCGGCGATATGTGCCCGGTCGTAGTCATAGACCTCGCCGGCCTCCTCCGCCAGCGCCGCACTTACCAGGTCGTAGGCGTCCATCTGCAGCACATCGTCGCCAGAGCGGTCCACGATCTCGTTGAACAGGGCGTCGGCAAAGGGATAGCTGGCCTCCGCGTCCGCCACATTGAAGAATACCCAGGTCTCCCGCCAGAGGTCGGTGAGTCCGGCGGTGAGGATCTCGTAGTCGGCGTCATCCAGCACGTAGCAGCCCAGCAGCATGGTGAAACACAGAGGCTCCGCCGGGGTAACGGACAGGCTGGCCCCGGTGACCATATTGGTGACCAGCGTCACGTCGCCGCCGGAGAGGTAGTCGCTGCCGCCTTCATCATCCAGCACATTGGCACAGGTGCCGGGGGCCAGGTCCACAGCTTGGCCGGTGAGGGCGTTCCAGGCGCTCTCGGAAAAATAGGTGGCCCCGCCTTGATCTCCCGGTATTCCTTGGTGTAGGTGGTGCCCAGAGCCCGGCGCTCTGCTCGATGGAGACGGTGCCGTCACAGCCCAGGGTGGCGGCGTCCACCTGGGTCCAGGAGGTGATGTCAACACCATGCTTCGACGCCAGAGATTCCACCTCGCCCCGCTCCGGCCAGTTCTGATCATTCCGCCAGTGGTACTCGAAGTCCACCGGCCGGGTGGAGAAGCTGTAGGTGGAGCTGGTATTCAGCATGGGGGCGTAAAAGGAGGCGAAATAGGCACCGGCGATCAGCAGCGTCATCACCAGCATGTTCCGCACCGTCTGACGGCCCTGGAACTTCATCATGGACGTGGCGATGATGTCCCGGTACTTGTGGCGCTTCCGCCAGCCGTTCACCACCGTGTGGAGCAGGATCATGTACATGCCGACCAGCGCCGGAGGGCCGCCTAAGGCCCCCCCGGCGGCGCAGGAGCCCAGGGAGATCACCGCCAGCTCCTTGCCCATCTCCCGCTGCAGCTGGCGGCGGGTGGCCCCCAGGCCAGGAACACGCCGGTCTCCCTGGGACTTCTGCCGGAAGAACAGCCCGGCGGCATAGGCGGTGAACACGGCGCAGCCGATGACCGCCAGAACGAACACCATCATCACCTGCTTGCGGCTGTCGCCGCCCTCCGGCAAGACGGAGAGGATGGTGGGGGGAGCGCATCATGCAGACATAGGCAGTGATCAGCAGCACGGAGAAGAAGCTGCACCCTGCCAGCAAGGCATACTGGCCCTTTTTTGCGGCGCAGGGCCGCGTAGGCGTCGGAAAAGTGCCGCATGGTCTCACTCCTTCCCCATGTCCCGGATGGCGTCCAACAGCTGGTCCTGAAAGGCGGTGCGGTCCGTGGCGCCCTTTTTCCAGGGTCCGCCACACCACTCCGTCCCGGAGGATGACCACCCGGTCGCAGAAGGAGGCGGCAAAGGAGTCGTGGGTTACCATGAAGATGGTGGCCTCCAGGGATTCCTTGGCCTGTTCAAGGAGCGAATCACCGCCCGGCTGGACTTGCTGTCCAGGTTGCCGGTGGGTGCGTCCGCCAGGATCAGCAGGGGATGGTTGATGAGCGCCCGGGCCACGGCGGTACGCTGCTTCTCACCGCCGGAGATCTCCGCCGGGTATTTGTCCCGGATGGCGGAGATACCGAATACATCGCACAGCTGGTCCGCCCGGGCCTCCGTCTGCCGGTGACGGCGCCGCCGATGATGGCGGGCAGGAGAATGTTCTCCCGGACCGTCAGACCGTCCAGCAGCAGGAAGTCCTGGAACACAAAGCCCGGCTGCCGGTTGCGGACCTTTGCCAAAAGCGTCCTCGCTGAGATTTGCCAGCTGCCGATCCCCCAGCATGATCTCCCCACTGTCGATGGGGATGTAGCAGGAGATGCAGTTTAAGAGCGTGGTCTTGCCAGAGCCGGAGGGGCCCATGACAGCCACGAACTCCCCTTCTCCACCGTGAGGGACACGCCCTTGAGGACTTCATAGGTGGTCTTGCCCATTTGGTAGGATTTGTGCAGATCTTTGACTGTTAACATAAAAACTCTTCCTTTCTGTCTCACAGGATATTCCCCCGCCAGGGCGATGGCCGCCAGATGGGCAGGATAGAAGGCGTAAGAAGAACCAGCGGTTGATCTTGATGCGGGGTGAAGTGGCGCAGAAAGATCAGGGGCGCGGCGAACACGGCGAAAAATGGACCAGTCGATGCAGAGGCCGCCCACCGTCAGGCTGGGGATCCTCCGGCCAGCCGTTCATCAGGGCCGGAAGATAACTGAGAGGAGGTAGAGGGCCGCGCCCAGGCGGGGCCGGTTCCGGCAGAGGTAGAAAATCAGCATCAGCTGGATGCCGGTGCCGGGTAATCGAAGTTCCACCAGCTGACGGTGAAGAGCGCCAGGGCGAACAGCCACCATTTCCGTTCCTTCAGGCCGTAGAAGATGTTCCAGTTGGTGAGGTTGGCCCAGAATTCGCCGACCGGGTGGAAGGCCAGGATGTTTCAAAGGGCTGGCTGACAGGCGAAGATGCCCAGCCGGGTCAGGTACTTCCGCACGTCGTGGGTGTACAGCAGGCCCACCGTCAGGCAGTAGCAGAAGATAGGGAAGCGCCAGTCGGCCGATCCAGCGGAACACGCCCACCTCCGGGAAAAGGCGCCGCCGATGTGGTCGATCAGCATGGCGGCGATGGCGATGAGCTTCAGCAGATCCGTGTCCAGATTGGGGAGTCGCCGCAGACTTCGCCGTCTCCTGCCCGGGACCTGCCTGTGGCGGATATGGATCTGTGCGCCCTGCTGGGCAACGCTCTGGACAACGCCATCGAGGGCAGCCGGGGGCGCCGGGGAACGGCGAATCACCATCCGCTGCAAGGCGGACAAGGGACTTTTCATGCTGCGGGTGGAGAACACCCTGGGCGGGAAACACTGTAAATCCCCATGCGCTGACGGCCGCCGCAGACACAGGGAGAGAGCTCGATTTTCCATATCTGCGGTGTATTTGCATTAGAAAATAGGAGACCGCCGTCCAGGTCTCCCTGTTCCGCAGCCAAAGCGGACTCAAAGCATCTTCAAAAGTTCGATCTGTTCCCGGAGGCCAGTGAAGAACCAGTTCTCCAACCCGCCGAAGGTGTTGGGCATCACGCACTTCTCTGCGGTCTGTCCACATAGACGGCGAAATCCGGACACCACCGGAGCTGGGCGCCGGGAGTCGTGTCCCTTCTCCCGAGCGCTCTTCAGAATGATATAGCCGAACACGATGGCCGCCAGCACGCCATGGTCTGATAGCCGGCTTCCACGCCGGTGGCGGCCCCATTCTCCACCAGCGGCTGCTCACCCACCGGCCCGATGGGATTCACCACACCCACCACGATCAGGATCAGCAGGCCAATCAGCAGGGCGGGGTCGGGATCTTTCCCACGATGTCCACCACCGCTGTTTCCACTGCACAACAGCAGGATCAGCAGAAGAAGAGGATGGAGAAAGAGCGCCGGACTGAAGCCGGACACCAGCAGGGGCAGAGAGGTTTCGTGGGTGGTGGCGGTCCGAGGAATGGCTGTTTGGGACCGATGCACAGCACAATGGCGCACATGAGCGCTGTGGAGAATCCTGCCGATGCGGGCAGTGATCCCGTCGGGACTTCCCTGCCGGAGAGATAGCCGAAACGCCAGCCAGCAGGGCCAGTCGATGTCGGCCATAAAGTAACTGAAAAAAGCCGGCCAGCCACTCCGGACCCGATTCCAGTCCCAGATAAGGGGAAGATGCATTACCTGCGCCGAAAAACATGGAGAACAGGGGCGAACCGATGACCAAGCTGTCCTGAAGGTGTTTCTTCATAAGGGACCTCCCTCTTGCCTTGCAGGTGGACGGATGTCCGCTGAATAAGTAAAGCGGCCCGCGGACGACGCACGGCCTGTCGCCCGATGTTTATGCTTGAAACAATTATATTTGAATTTCGAAAAAGTCAATGTTATACACACCAGGGGCGGTCATGGGCGGAGCAGCGGAAAATCTTCAGGCGGGAACTTTTTTCAGCAGGCCGTCTAACCTCTCAGACCGCGGCGGAGCGCCGTGAAATCCCGTGAGAGGTTAGGAGAAAAAACATGAAAAAGAGAGGACTTTACCCAGGATTGCTGGCTCTGGCGCTGATACTGGCGCTGGCTGCCTGTGGAGGAACAGGCGCAGGAGGACGCCGCCAGAAAGATGGAGGAAGCTGCGCCGCCCCAGGAGGAAGAGACTTCCGGAAACCGATGGGGAGGACGGCGTCCCTGGACCATAAGGGCCCTGAGACGGCGGATGATTCCCAACAGCTCAGGAGGACGGAACCCGGATCTGGGCTCCCGCCCCGCGGACCAGAGCATGAAGAGGCCGGAGACGGGGAGCCGTCCGGCAGACCCGGCGGAGAAAGCCGGTATACCAGCCGGTGGAGGACACAAAGCCCCAGCAGCCGGACAAGGAGCCGGAGACGCCGGCCCAGCCCACCCTGCCCCTCAGTGGAGTCTGCTTCCGGCGTGGATCGAAAGTTTCTGCGCTTCCGTGACCGGGGACCAGGGAGGCGTGGCCCGCCTGATGGCCGTGGAGGGTGAGACGCTGGATACGTTCTATGCGGGACTCTCCGCCATCGCCACCCAGCAGTGTCTGGTGCAGATGGCCATGATCTCCGCCTCCGGTGACGAGATTGCCCTGGTAGAGGTGGAGAACGGCGGCGATGTCCAGGCGGACGAAGGACATCTTCCAGGCCCAGATCGACTATCAGGTGGGGGACGGCACAAGCCCCGGCGGTGCCTCAGGCCACCCCGCGCCCACGGAATGTGTGGGGTAAGTCCCGGATTGTCTCAATGGCAACTTTTGCTTGATGCTGGTGGCGCACACCGGCGCCGGACGCGGTGGTGGGCAGTTCAACGCCCTGTTCGACTGGGTGGGTCCGCAATGCAGGCGCAAAGCAAGGACTTTAAGTCCCTGCTTCGTTTTCAAGATTCCGATCAGATTTTTGATGAGCTCGTATGCCCGGGTGCCGATGCCGATCTTCTCCGCGTGCTCAGGCAGACGGCCCAGTCCGTGTCGGATGGGCGGCGTGGAAAATGATCACCAGGAGGAGCAGTCACAACCCTCGTCCAAACAGGGCGGAGTTGGGCGCGGGGAGTCTGCGCCAGCACAGCTCGGCACAGGCGGTCCAGAGCCACCCCGGGTCGAAGGAGGCAAGCTATGCCCACGTCCGGGACGATGGGGACATCGTTCTCCGCGTGGCAGTCGCAGTTAAGGGGAGACATCCACCACCAGGGACGTGGAAGCAGGGGCGTCTACCACGGCCTTGGTGTACTCCGGCGATCTTCTTATTCCAGAATAGCGGGCGCTTCGTCATACAGGCACTGGATGGCATCGCTTGAGGCACCGCCAGGCGCCGGGCGCAGCCCGCACTTGTCCGTGTCGATGGTGGCTTTGCCGTCGAAGGCACCAGACTGGGGCGCGCCGTGGGCGCAGACCCTGGCGCCCGGCAGCCGATGCACTTCTTCTGCTTGACGAAGGGCTTGCCGGAGTTGTGCTGCTCCATCTTGCCGGCAGGACCCGCAGCCCATGCCGATGTTTTCAGGCGCCGCCCATGAACCCGCCTGCTCGTGGCCCCTTGAAGTGGGTCAGGGAGATGAACACGTCCGCGTCCATCACCACACGGCCGATCTTGGCGGTGCCGGGGCCCTTCAGGCCGTCGGCCAGGATTCCGCCTTAAGCCGATTCGATGTGGCAGGGGTCCACAGTAGCAGTCCGTCAAGAAAGGGCTTGCTCCTCATACTGCTCGATGGCCTCGTGGATGCCGCCGTCCGCAAAGGCCCGGGAGGATCAGCTCCCCCGGTACAGCTCCACCAGCTTGCTCATCTTGGGGTGCAGGCAGTGGAGAAAATCAGGCTCTCCACCTGGTCGTATTCCTGGATGCGGTCGTTCTCCCGGGTGGAATTCATATTCCTGGACCCAGTTTCCTATGTATACCAGATCCAGCAGATACCGGAACTGCTGTTCCGTCAGTTCGATCTTCATGGGGCAGACACCTCCCAAATAGATGATACTGTCACGATTATAGCAGAGACATACGCAGAATTCCACATAAAAAACAGGGCAAAAAGACTAAAATCTGTCTTGCGGCAGAAGGCGCCGCATAGTATAATATGTAATCCAGATGCAAAATGAGCATGAGGCGGCCGCCGGTCCGGCGGCGGGAGAAAGAAGGAGGCGGAGCGGGATGGACCAGCGTCCCATCGGGGTATTCGATTCAGGCCTGGGGGGTCTGACGGCGGTCCACTCCCTCTGGCGCATCCTGCCGGAGGAGGACCTGATCTACTTCGGCGACACCGCCCGGGTGCCCTATGGCAGCCGTTCCCGGGAGGCCATTTTGAAATACGCCCGCCAGGATGTGCGTTTTCTGCGGTCCTTTGACCTCAAGGGCATCCTGATTGCCTGCGGAACGGTGACCACCACCTCGCTGGCGGCGGAAGGAAAACGACCTGCCCATGGTGGGCGTGGTAGAGCCCCTTGCCGCCGGGCGGCGCTGGCTGTCCCAAAACAAGGCCTGCCCGCTGTTCGTGCCCCTGGCGGAGAACGGGCGCATCCGGCGGGGAGACGTGGTGATCGAGACCGTGGCCCGGGGTATCTGACGCCCCTGAAGAATGCGGGGGTGGACACCCTGATTCTGGGCTGTACCCATTACCCGCTACTGACGGATGTGATCGGGGACGTGATGGGGCCGGGCGTGGAGCTGGTGTCCGCCGGGGCGGCCTCCGCCTTTGAGCTGAAACGGATGCTGAAGGCCCGGGAGCTGCGGGCGGACGGGCCCGCCGCGGCGGACCGTCAGTGACCAGGTGGAGGATTTTGAAGCGGACGGCCTCGCTGTTTCTGCAGGAGGACCTGCGCCATACAGCACGGAGGATTTTGAGCGATATTGAGACGCGGGTGGAAGAAGCTGCCGGTGCTGCTCTTCATCCGGGGAGAGCAGTATTTTTGGGATGTGGACCCGGATGCCACAGGCTGACGACGGAGGGACCCTGGAGCTGACGGAAAAGAAGGGGCCTGCTGCTGACCTATCAGGGGACAGCCCTCACCGGCATGGAGGGGACGATGATAAGGTCAGCGGACCCCAGGTGATCCTGCGCCGGGTGGTCTTTGGCGGAGGGCGAATTCATTTCGCCCGGGATTCGAGAAAAGGGGTCCCCGGGATCTGTCCCGTGGGAAGCGCACGGTGACAGGGAGAAACAGCTTTAAGACCCGGGTAAAACGGGAAAAACAGGAGTTGGGAATTAGGAATTGCGGTGCCGCCGCAGGTGGCAATTGGAATCTGTCCGGCTTTGCCGGACACCAAAATTCCTCATTCTGAATTCCTCATTCACGAAAGAGGGAACGATATGATCAACATGGTACAAAACGCGAAGGACCAGGCGGCGGCGCTGGCCATGGCCGCCTATCAGGCGGCAGTGGCGGACGGGACGCTGCCCGAGGCGGAGGTGAAGACCGCCCCGGTGGAGATCCCCAAGGACACCGCCAACGGCGACTTCACCACCACGTTTGCCCTGGCAGCATCCAAGGCGCTGCGGCAGCCGCCCCGTAATATCGCCCAGGCACTGCTGGACCACATGGACCTGGCGGGGAGCTACTTTGCCTCCGCGGAGATTGCGGGACCGGGCTTTCTGAACTTCCGTCTCAACGACAGCTGGTACGCTGCCGTCTGCGAGGCGGTGGAGAGCGAGGGTGCCGGCTACGGCACCGCCGACCACCTGAAGGGGCAGAAGATCATGGTGGAATTCGTCTCCGCCAACCCCACGGGCCCCATGCACATGGGCAATGCCCGGGGCGGCGTGCTGGGAGACACCCTGGCCAGCGTGCTGGCGGCGTGCGGCGCCGACGTGACGAGGGAGTTTTACGTGAACGACGCGGGCCACCAGATTGATAAGTTCGCCCACTCCATTGAAGCCCGGTATCATGAGAAAAACGGAGACAAGCTGTTGGATGTGCCGGAGGCGGAGCGCCAGGAGGCGCTGGCCCAGTTCGGGTTGTCCATCAACCTGCCTAAGATGAAGACCGATCTGGAGCGGTACAAGATCCACTATGACAACTGGTTCTACGAGTCCTCTCTCCATGAGAGCGGCTATGTGAAGGAGACAGTGGATCTGCTGGCGGAGCGGGGCTGGACCTATGAGAAGGACGGCGCCCTGTGGCTCCGCACGGCCGACATCCTACGGGACCACTACCGCAGGCAGGGGAAGAAAGAGGCGGACATCGAGAAGCTGGACCTGAAGGATGACGTACTGCGCCGGGCCAACGGGTTTTACACCTACTTCGCCGCGGACATCGCCTATCACCGCAACAAGTTCGCCGTCCGCGGCTTCGACAAGGTCATCAACATCTGGGGCGCCGACCACCACGGTCATGTGGCCCGTCTGAAGGGCGCACTGGACGCGCTGGGACTCAATGGTTCTGAGCGGCTGGATATCGTGCTCATGCAGCTGGTGAAGCTGCTGCGGGACGGCGAGGTGGTCCGGATGTCCAAGCGTACCGGTAAGGCCATCTCCCTCCACGACCTGCTGGACGAGGTCAGCGTGGACGCTGCCCGCTGGTATTTCAACGCCAAGCCTGACACCCAGATGGAATTCGACCTGGGTCTGGCCGTCCGGGAGGACAGTGAGAACCCCATCTACTACGTGGAATACGCCCACGCCCGGATCTGCTCGCTGCTGCGGGCTCTGGCGGAGGAGGGCACCTCCGTGCCCAGACAAGCGGACGTGGACATGTCCCTGCTCTCCGGCGAGGCGGAACGGGCCCTGCTGAAGCAGATCGCCCAGTTCTGCGAGGAGATCAAGCTGGCGGCCCGGGATTACGACCCCAGCCACATCAACCGCTATCTCCAGGAGCTGGCGGCCTGCTTCCACCGGTTCTACACCGCCTGCCGCATCAAGGGCGAGGAGCCGGCGGTCCGGGACGCCCGGCTGAAGCTGGCGGACGATACCCGGATCGTCCTGCGGAACGGCTTGAAGCTCATCGGCGTGGACGCGCCGGAGAAGATGTAAAAAGACGGCGGGACAGGATGCAGGAGGAAGACCCATGGAATTTCAGAGAGAGCCGGGGCGTATCTACGCCGAGGAAGAAGGCCGGGTGATCGCGGAGGTGACATTTCCCGACCGGGATGGGGCGGCGGATATCGACCACACATTTGTGGACGATACGCTCCGGGGTCAGGGCGTGGCGGGGCAGCTGCTCCAGGCGGCGGCCGACCAAATCCGCGCGGAGGGAAAGCGCGCCAGGGCGACGTGTTCCTATGCCGAAATCTGGTTTGAAAGGCACCCGGAGGAGGCCGATCTGCTGTGCCCCTGAGAGACGACGAGAGCCGCCGCGCCGGTGGGAGCAGCATGGCGCTCCGGGCGGCGTTTCCCGCCACCATCCCGGTGATGACGGGCTTTTTGTGCCTGGGGACTGCCTATGGCCTTTTGATGCAGTCCAAGGGGTATGGGCCGGGATGGTCCGTCCTCATGAGCGCCATCGCTTTCGGCGGCAGTATGCAGTTTGTGGCCGTCACGCTGCTGACTACGGCTTTTGACCCCGTGCAGGCGTTTCTGCTGTCCGTCATGGTCAATGCCCGGCACATGTTCTACGGGCTGAGCCTGCTGGACAAATACAAGGGCCTGGGAAAGGTTCGGGCGTTTCTGATCTACGTGCTGTGCGACGAGACGTTTTCCCTGGTGTCCACTCTGGAGCCGCCAGAGGGCGTGGCCCGGAGGGACTTCTACTTCTGGATCTCCCTGCTGGACTACCTCTACTGGATTACGGGCACAGCATTGGGCGGCCTGCTGGGGAGTTTCCTCACCTTTGACACTACGGGCCTGGACTTTGCTCTGACGGCGCTGTTCGTGGTGCTGTTCCTGGAGCAGTGGAAGAAGCCGGAGAACCGGCCCGCCGGGGTGATGGGGATCCTCTGCGCCGCCGCCAGCCTGGCGGTGTTCGGAGCGGACAACATGGTGATCCCCGCCATGGTGCTGGTGCTGGCAGTGCTGCTGGGTGCACGGCGCCGCCTGGACCGCAGCGGAGAGGAGGGAGCCCTGTGACGCTGACGCCTTTGCAGACGCTGGGCATCATCCTGGCGGTGGCCGCCGGGACCCAGCTGACCCGATGGCTGCCCTTTTGGTTGTTTCCGGAGAAGAAACGGCCCCCCGCCGTGGTGACATACCTGGGGAAAGTCCTTCCGCCCGCCATGATGGGCCTGCTGGTGGTGTACTGCCTGCGGAGCGTCTCCTGGCTGTCGGTGCCCCACGGGGCGCCGGAGCTGATCGCCATTGCTGCGGTGGCGGGGCTCCATCTCTGGAAGCGGAATGTGCTGCTGTCCATCGCTGGGGGCACTGTGCTGTACATGGTGCTGGTACAGGCGGTGTTTGTGTGAAAAAAGAGAAGAGATGCCGGCCGGCGGAAGTCCGACCGGCATTTTCAGCGCCGGGAGAGGCTTCCTTCTACTGGGACTGGACACCGGAGACGCTGGCGGCGGCCTTGGGAAGCTATGGGGCGTATCTGGATGCATAAATCTGCCAACGCCGGTATAAACTGGGACTGCGGCCTGGCCGCAGTCCTTTTGTTTTGTCGTGGAGGTGGATATGGAGAAGCGGTTGTTTTACTGGGAGCTGGCGGGTGCGCTGTTCACGGCGGCGATGGGGACGCTGCTGCACTTTGTTTACGACTGGAGCGGCGGATGGGGCGCGGCGGCTGCCTTCTCTGCGGTGAATGAGTCCACCTGGGAACATATGAAGCTGCTGTTTTTCCCCATGTTTCTCTTTTCCGTGGTGCAGGTGTGCTGCCTGGGACGGAACTATCCGAACTTTCTGGCAGCCCGGGGCGTCAGCACGGTGACAGGGGTCGCGCTGATTCCGGTGCTGTTCTATACGTACACCGGCGTGCTGGGGCGGCATCTGCTCTGGGCGGACATCGCCGTGTTATACCTATCCGTGCTGGGGGCATTCGCCCTGGATTTCCGGCTTCTGCGGCGGGGGCGCTTCACCTCTCTCTGGCAGCAGATCCTGGGCCTGCTGGCGCTGTGGGGGCTGGCGTTCCTCTTCGTCTACTGCACGTTCCATCCGCCGGAGCTGGGGCTATGGCAGGACCCGGTGACGCTGGGCTATGGGCTCCCCAAATGAAAGCAGGCGCCCCTCTTTCGAGAGGGGCGCCGCTTTGCTTCCGGGGATTTTCTGTCCCTGCCGTTGACCGGCTCTCTCCGGCGGGGTATAATATTGTTAAAAGCGACCTGGGGAGGCTGAAGCGGATGAAGACCACAAGACAGAAGCGTGCGGCGCCTTTTTACGCCGCTGCGGCGGTATGGCTGGCCTACGCGCTGGTGCTGCCGCTGTATGAGCCGCTGCACTATGCCCTGGCGGCGGGGGCCTCCCTTCTGGCGTTCGCGGCGGCGGCCGTCCTGTGCCGGGGCGGCCCCGTAGGAGAGGAGGCTGGCAAGGCGCCGCCGGAAAAGGCCGAGGAGCCCGTTGAAAAGAAACCGGCCTCTACAGGAAATCCTGAGCTGGACAAGATGGTCCGCGACGGGGAGATGGCCATCCGGGAGATGAAACGGCTGGATGAGAATATCGCGGACCCCGGCATCTCCGCCGACATCGTGCGGCTGGAGCAGGTGAGCGCCCGAATCTTCGACGAGGTGCGCACGCACCCGGAGAAGCTGCCCCAGATCAGGCGCTTTCTGGACTACTACCTGCCCACCACCCTGAAGCTGCTGAATGCCTATGACCGCATGAGCGGTACCGGGGTCTCCGGAGAGAACATCGACACCACCCTGGCCAAGGTGGAGGGGATGATGCGGACCATCGTGGCGGCCTTTGAAAAGCAGCTGGACAGCCTGTACGGCGCCGAGGCCCTGGACATCTCCACGGATATCACGGTGCTGGAGAACATGATGGCCCGGGAGGGGCTGGTGGACAGCCCGCTGAAGGCGGAGCCGGACGAGAAGAAAGAGACCGATATCCGGCTGGAGCTGTGATCGGAGGAAATGCCATGAGAAAGATCGCCATCAGAATGGCGGGCCTGGTTTTCTATATGGCCGCAGGATTTGTCCTTCTGTTCTGGAAACTGGAGCGTGGCGGGTTGCATAACGCGGAGCTCCTGCTGCCGCTGGCATGGCTGGCGGGGGCGGTGGCTTTGGGCCTTCGGCTGGACAAGGCCTGTAAACAGGCGGGAAGGTGGGGAGAGGCTGCCCATCACTTTTTCTCTTCTGTGATATGGCTGCTGCTAGGTATCGGTTTTATGAAGCAGGCCCCGGGCATCTGTACCCTCTGTGGTGTGCTGGGGGTGGTGTACGCAGTGGTTTATGCTGTCTGCGGTGTGCGGGCGGCGGGAGAAGCCCGCCGGAATGAAGAAAATGGCAGAGAGTGAATGATACTATGATGGAGGATGACACAATGGCAGACGAGAAGAGCATGATGCCTGAACTGACCCTGGATCCCAGCCGGACGGATGCGGTGCCCCAACTGACTCTGGACCCGGCAGCGCCCGCCGCCCCCGCACCGGAGGCCGCCAAGCCGGAGGCGACGCCGGTGCGGATGGACGAGAACCTGCTGAACGACGCGGAGAAACAGGCGGTGGAGGCGTTTTCCAAGAAGATCGACCTGACGGACTCCAACCTGATCCTGCAGTACGGCGCGGCGGCCCAGAAGAACGTGGCCAGCTTTTCTGAGAATGCCCTGAACTCTGTGCGCACCAAGGACCTGGGAGAGGTGGGCAAGTCCCTCAGCGAGCTGGTGGTGGAGTTGAAGGGCTTCGGCGAGGAAGAGGAGAAGAAGGGGCTCTTCGGCCTCTTCAAAAAGACGGGTAGCAAGCTGGAGGCCATGAAGGCCCAGTACGCCAAGGTGGAGTCCAACGTGGACAAGATCGCCCGGGAGCTGGAGCAGCATCAGGTCACGCTTTTGAAGGATGTGGCCATGTTCGACCAGATGTATGAGCTGAACCTGAAATACTACAAGGAGCTCACCATGTACATTCTGGCGGGCAAGAAGAAGCTGGAGGACATGCGGGCGGGCGAACTGCCTGCTCTGAAGGCCAAGGCAGAACAGTCCGGCGCTCAGGAGGACGCCCAGGCATACAACGACATGGTCCAGATGTGTGAGCGGTTTGAGAAGAAGCTCCACGACCTGGAGCTGACCCGGATGATCTCTGTGCAGATGGGCCCCCAGACTCGGCTGCTGCAGAACAACGATACCTTGATGGTGGAAAAGATCCAGTCCTCCCTGGTGAACACCATCCCCCTGTGGAAGAGTCAGATGGTGCTGGCCCTGGGGCTGGAGCACGGCCGCCAGGCCACGGCGGCCCAGAGCGCCGTGACGGAGATGACCAATGAGCTGCTGAAAAAGAACGCGGATCTGTTGAAGATGGGCACCATTGAGACCGCCAAGGAGGCAGAGCGGAGCGTGGTGGACATTGAGACGCTGCAGCACACCAACCAGCAGCTGATCTCCACGCTGGACGAGGTGCTGAACATCCAGCGGGAGGGCGCCCAGAAGCGCAGGGCCGCCGAGGCGGAGCTGGGCCGCATCGAGGGCGAGCTGAAGCAAAAGCTGTTGGAGCTGAGAAATTAAAGGGAGAGCAGGACCCCCTTTGGAATCCCCACCAGTCTGCGGACTGGTGAACGCGCCCGGGGCGCTTGGATCAAGGTAGTTTCGCCACGTACACGCTGCGGCGAAAATGATTCAAATTTCTTCTTTCGCCAATAGCGGAAGAACTGGGGAAAACCGGAGGCTTTCCCTTAGCCCCCTTTCCCGCTTGTGGGGAAGGGACGGAGAGGACATACGCTTATGAAGTTTTTTCAGAAACGGGCCGTGGCGGCGGTGGTGCTGATTTTAGCCATCGTGGCCGGGGTGGTGATTGGGCAGGCCAAGAAGCCGGACACCGGAGGCCAGGCGTCCACCGCCATTGTGGGGTCCTATACGTATGTATATGACTACGCCGGGGTGCTGACGGATGAGACCATGGAGCATATCGACGCCATGAACGCCTCCTTGTTTGCCCAGACCGGGGCCCAGATCCTGGTAAGTGTGGTGAACTCCACTGGCGGCGCGGACATCATGGACTATGCCTCGGATCTGGGGAACAGCTATGGCGTAGGCTCCGCAGAGCGGAACAACGGCGTGGTGATGCTGCTGGCGCTGGACAACATCTCCCAAAGCGGCCTGATGGGCGACTACTGCGTGGTGGTGGGGACCGGGCTGGAGAGCCACGCGGACGATTTCATGAGTCTGCAGTCCTATTACCTGGAGAATGATTTCGCTGCCGGGGAGTACGACGCCGGTGTGAAGGCGACTTTTGATGCCTTCATCGCCTGGTTGCCGACTTCTACGGCGTCACGATCCGGGAGGGGTATATCCCTGCCGTCCGGGAGACCTATTCCAGCGGCAGCGGGTACTACTATACGGAGACCCACGGCTATGTGGCGCCGGCCCTTGGGTCCCTGGTGAGCGGCGTTGTGGTGCTGCTAGTGGTGCTGCTGGTGCTGTGGGTGATCCTGGACGGAATGCGGTACTCCCGCTACCGCCGGCGGTATCTGCGGCCCGGTATGGGACGGCCCACGGTGCTGTACTACCCCATCTTCTGGGGACGGCCCCAGCGGCCCAGGCCACCCCGTCCTCCAAGACCGCCAAAGCCACCGCGCCGGCCGCCCTCCGGCGGAACATTCGGCGGGGCGGCTTCGGCGGCAGCCGGGGAGGCATGTTCGGCGGAGGCTCCTTCGGGAGTGCCGGAGGGTCCCGGGGCAGTCTCGGCGGAGGGACCTTCCGGGGCAGCGGCGGCCGGCGCGGCGGCTTTGGCGGAGGCTCCTTCCGCAGCGGCGGGGGGAGACGCGGAGGCTCTTTCCGCGGCGGGCGCCGGTAAGAGACAGATATAACGGGGCCTGTATGCCATTTGAAAAGCAGGAGGATCCCCCGGAGTTCCGGGACGATCCTCCTGCTTTTGCGTTGGAAGAAGTATTACTTTTGCGGTGCGGCTCAGCGGATGGGGAGCATTTTGCCGGTCTCAAAGGATTCCTTGCAGCGATAGGCCGCCTCGGATACGGCGGTGCCGTCGTAGACCGTCAGGTCCGCAGGGTGTGTGCCGGTACGGATGTGGTCCGTAAACGCCTGCATCTCAGCCAGAAAAGCGGTGTGCCAGCGGGACATGAAGTCCGGATAGTACTCCTGCCGCGCACCATGCTCATCCACGACCTGCAGCAGGTTCCGGGCGCCCACGGGGGCGATGCGCAGCGTGCCGTGGGTTCCGACGATTTCCGTCTCTACATTGCAGCCTGCTGCATGGGTGCGGTTGGCAAAGAGAAAGCCCATGGCGCCGTTTTCGCACTGGACCATGGCGGCGGCATTGTCTGTGTCATGCAGTTCCCGACAGAGGTCGAACTCAAAGACACCACCGATGGCCCAGACGTTACGGATGTTAGAGCCGGTGAACCAGCGGATCAGATCCAGATCGTGGACGCACATGTCCAGGAACTGGCCGCCAGAGTGGGGGAGAAATTTCAGTGTGGATTCAATGGTGCTGCGGGGATCCTGGGTGCAGGAGCGGACCAGCACCACCTTGCCGATTTCACCGGCGTCCACACGGCGCTTGGCCTCAGCATAGGAGGGGTCAAACCGGCGCATGAAGCCCAGTTGGAACACCAGTTCCGGATGGGCCTCAACAACCTTTTCAGCTTCCTTGCACTGAGCCACATTGGTGCCCAGAGGCTTTTCACAGAAAATGTGCTTGCCGTGCTCCATGGCAATTTTGATCTGCTCCACATGAAGAAAAGAGGGGGAGACGATGACGATGCCGTCCAACTCCGGATCGGCGCACATGGCGGCAAAATCGGTGTAAGTATGAGGAACGCCCAATTCCTCTGCCACCGCCCGGAGACGGGAGGTATCCACGTTACAGATGGCGTGGAGGACGCAGCCGGGAATGGATGCGGCTAAGTTTTTTGCATGTTCGTAGCCCAGACGGCCCAGGCCGACAGAGCCGATTTTAACAGATTCCATATAGCACCTTCTCTCTGGGGTTTTCAATTTTACAGTATAGTCTAATCCCCCCAAAAATACAAGCGGGACCTGCCTTGAAAGCTGGATACTGCCGAAGAACTTGAACAGCGGCACGGCTCTTGAGAGCCGTGCCGCTGTTTTGCGGGAAAGTGGTCCCTGGGGATCAGTCCACCTCCCGCAGCCGTTCCACGATGGTGGCCTTGGAGACGGAGCGGTACACCGCCAGGGGAACCAGGACGCCCAGCAGGGCGAACACCGGGGCCACGATCAGGAACGGGGTCAGCGTCAGGCGGTAGGTGAAGAACCAGAACATGCTCCCCACCGCCTTGAAGGCCACCGGGCCGAAAATCAGGGTCAGCACCAGGGAGATCCCCGCCGCCCCCAGGGCATAGAGCAGCCCTTCATACACCAGCATGGTCTTGAGCTGCTTGCCGGTCATGCCGATGGACTGGAGCACGGCGAACTCCCGCTTGCGGGCGATGATGCCGGTGAGGATGGCGTTGAAGAAGTTCAGCACGCCCACCAGCCCCACGATGAAACTGAGGGCCCCGCCGCACAGCTGGAACATGGAGCGCATCCCCTCGAACTCCGATGCGTAGAGCGCCTTGCTCTCATAGTCGAACTGGGGATTCACGTTCTCCGTGTAGTCTGCCAGGAACTTCTCCATGGCGCCGTTGGCCTCGTCGGTGGTATCAAAGGCGTAGTACATCACGCTGTCTGTGCCGCTGTCCTGCATGAAGGTCTGGTCATTCAGGATGAACTCGTCCGCGCCGTAGTAGCGGTAGGAGAAGGCGGAGGGCACCGTCACCAGGGCGGCTACTTCGTATTCCACGTCCCGGTATTTCACCGCACGCGCCACATAACTGGCCCCTGCGGGCACGTCCTCTGCGCTGGAATAGGCGATGCCGGTGTCCGGGTCCACATACGCCATCTCCTCCACATACCGCAGAGTGATGATGTCCCCCAGCCGGGCCCAGTGGGAGTCCAGCTCCGGATTGCCGTAATCATCATCGCTGTACACGGCGGCCACATACCGCCCGCCGTCCTCCCGGAGCTTGTTCAGATCTCCCTCCAGCACGGTCAGATGGTCCAGGGCAAAGTCACCCATGCCGTAGAGCTGGGCAACATCCGCCAGCAGGCCGTCCTCCGTGCGTTCCATGTCGCTCACCATGAGGTCCAGAGTGGCCTCGTCGTTCCAACGGCTCCACACAGAGCGGTAGTACTCCTCCGTCACGAACTCCTGGACGATGGAGGTCCTGCCGTAGATCACGCCGCCGTCGGTAATGCCGCCCTGGGCATAGATCTCGTCAATGACGGACTGGGGGATGCCCATATCCGTGTTGAAGATGTCCCCGCCGGTCTGGAACTGGCCGGCGTCAGCCACGATGAAGTCGCTGGCGGTGAAGTTGGACACGTACTTGTCCATGTCGAAGCCGTTGGTGAAGTTCACCGTCACTGTCAGCAGTACCACCGCCAGAGACAGGGACGTGACGGTGACGGCGGTCTTGCCCCGGCTGCGGCCCAAGTTGGCCCAGGCCATGGACAGCAGGGACACGCCCCTGCGGCCTTTTTTCGTCTTGCGCTTGATGCCGCCGCCTTCGGTGTAGCGCACCGCCTCGATGGGAGAGACCTTGCCGGCGATGCGGCCGGGCTTCCGGCAGGAGAGCAGCACCGTCACCAGAGAGAACAGCGCCGCGCCGATGAAGATCACCGGGCTCACGGAGGTCATGGGCACCACGCCGTTCAGCTGTGACACAATGGCCGGCGTCAGCTGGCCGCCGATCAACCAACCCAGCACCAGCCCCAGGGGGATGCCCGCCAGGGACAACGTCAGCGCCTGCTGGCGGATGATCCGCCGCAGCTGCCGGGGCGTGGTGCCGATGGTCTTCAGCAGGCCATAGAACCGGATATCGTTGGTGACGGAGATCTGGAACACGTTGTAGATGATGAGATACCCGGTGAAGATGATGAGTAGCAGCATGGCGGCCACAGCAATCACCACAGAGGGGTCCAGATTATCGCTGAGCTGGGCGCCCGTATAGCCCCAGTTGACGCCAGTGTGGATATAATCCGGCGCTCCGGCGCTCTGATCCTGATAGCCGTGACTTTCCAGAATTTGAGCGATATCGTTCGCAATGTGGCGGGAACCGCTTTTCAGCATCACATCCAGGTTCCAGGAACCGGTCATGCCATCCTCTCCGGGCGGGACGGTTCCCACCTCGTCCAGAATGGCGTCCGCCCGGCTCTCCGGAATCAGGATGTGGTTGGCCACAATTGCCTCGTCATACTCCCACCAGCCGCAGAGGGTAAAGGTCTGGGTGGTGGTATGGCCGTCCACGTCAAAGGAGATGGTGAACCTGGCGCCGATCTCCGGCTCCACCCCCAACAGCTCCAGCACGTGGGTGTCGGTAGCGGCCTCGTCGGTGCCCTCCTGGGGCAGACGGCCCTCCACCGGGTCGCAGTACATCCAGTGGGCTTCATTGGCGTCGGCGTAGCTGACCTCCACGTGGGATTTGTTGAACGGCACCTCCGTGGGCATTCCGATAAACCGCCGCATTCCCCACTGGTCGATGAGGGGGTCATCCTTCAGATTGTTAAACTGTTCCTCCGTCAGGTACTTGAAGCCGCCGTGGGAGAAGCCGCCCACCTGACGGAAGTTGGACTGCTGGAACCCGTCGTTGATGGACATGGCGATGGTGAAGAGGGACGTGAACAGCACCGTGGTCAGGGCGATGGCGAGAACGGCGATGAGGTTGCGGGTCCTGGCCGCCTTCATGGACCGCCAGCCCAGACGGCGGATGGTCTTGCCGTTGGATACCTTCATCATGGCGCTCACCCCCGCACCACGATCCGCCCGTCCTCGATGCGGATGATCCGGTCCGCCATCTGGGCCAGCTCCTCGTTGTGGGTGATCATGACGATGGTCTGGCTGAACTTCTGGGCAGTGACCTTCAGGAGTCCCATCACGTCCAGGCTGGTGGCGGAGTCCAGATTGCCGGTAGGCTCATCCGCCAGAACGATGGCGGGCTTTGTCACCAGAGCCCGGGCGATGGCCACACGCTGCTGCTGACCGCCGGAGAGGTTGTTGGGCAGGTTTTGGAGCTTTGCCTCCAGCCCCAGCGTCTCAATGATCCGTTCCACATAGGCTTTGTCCGGCGCGTTGCCGTCCAGCTGGATGGGCAGGACGATGTTCTCATACACGTTCAGCACCGGCACTAGGTTGTAGTTCTGGAACACAAAGCCGATCTTCCGCCGCCGGAAGATGGTCAGTTCCTCATCGCGCATGGCAGAGAGTTCTTTGCCGTCCACCGTGACGGTGCCGCCGGTGGGGCGGTCCAGCCCGCCCAGCATGTGAAGAAGGGTGGACTTGCCGGAGCCGGAGGTGCCCACCACCGCCACGAATTCGCCCTTTTCCACGGTCAGATCGACCCCGTCCAGGGCCCGGACCTCCGTATCGCCGGAGCCATATACCTTCCGCAGATCCTTTGTTTCCAAGATCGTCATTGTTCATTCCTCCAAAGGAAAAGTCTGTATTGCCTTTCGACAATACAGACTGTACCAAAAAATCTTTCCACATTCTTTCTGAAATCTAACAGTTTTGAAAGATTCCGGATGTCGGGCCGGAACTCGCAGCATTCTACGGTTGCCCCTCCGCCCGCGGCAGGAACAGGGAGAAGGTGCTCCCCTCGCCGGGGCGGCTGCTGACCTTCAGGTATCCGCCCTGACCGGCGGCGATCTGGCGGGCCAGATACAAGCCGATTCCCACGCCCTCCGCCTCGCTGGCGGAGGGGGAGCGGTAGAACCGCTGGAAGATCCTGGCCTGCTCGGACTCCGGGATGCCGGGGCCGGTGTCCGTCACGTCCACGCGGCAGAACAGCTCATACCCCACGGCCCGGAGGGTGACGGCGCCGCCTGCCGGGGTGTATTTCACCGCGTTGTCCACCAGATTATACAGGGCCTCCGCTGTCCACTTGGGGTCGAACCGGGCGGTCAGGTCCGTGGGCTCTACCGTCAGGGTGATCGCTTTGGCCTCCGCTCCGGGAGCGGCCTGGGCCGAGGCGGCATCCAACAGCTGTTGGATGCCATGACGCTTGGGCGTCATGGCAAGGACGCCGCTCTCTAGCCGGGAGGTTTTGACCAGCGCGTCGATGAGGAACCGTAGCTTCTCCGCCTGATGCTCCAGAGCGGAGACATACTCCCGGCTCTCCGGCGGCAGGTCCTGCTCCTCCAGCAGCTGGGCATACAGCAGGAGGTTGGCGATGGGAGTCTTGGTCTGGTGGGAGATGTCCCCGATCAGGGTCTTGATGGCGTCCTTCTCCTCCGCCAGATTTTTGGCCGATACGGCGGATGCGGAGAGATAGTGGGCCATCCGGGTCTCCAGGGCGGAGAGGCGGCTCTCGTCATAGAGGGACTCCCGGAACTCGCCCCGGATGGCGTCATCCAGCATCTTGCCCAGAGTGTCCAGCATCCGGCGGGTCCGCAGGCGGGTCCAGACGGCGAATCCTGCCGCTGCCAGCAGGGCCGGAACTGCCAGGGCCAGCAGGGTGTATTCCACTGTCATGTCAGTTCACCGCC